>Ga0105237_10009245_pt1 | contig 10568 bp, 10 predicted proteins | sample KBSC24metaG_FD_81520 | JGI IMG/M metagenome (GOLD analysis project Ga0105237, IMG submission 81520) | Corn rhizosphere microbial communities from Kellogg Biological Station, Michigan, USA - KBS C2-4 metaG | ecosystem: Host-associated > Plants > Roots > Rhizosphere > Soil | place: Michigan, USA... | reverse complement strand
GGAAATGTGACTGGTTCTGGAACGGTTGGCACACCTTTTGCAACAACAATTGCAACTACATTAAATAACATTCCCTTAGCTACCGGTACTGTTAACTTAAACACGCAAAATCTTAGCAATGCAGGTAATATTGGTGCTGGAATTAGTGGCCCCATTTATCCTCTTCAATTTGCGACTGCTACATCCGATTGTAAAATGTGTTTTTATTCAACGGCTGCCAATAATTTCCAGATTTATGGGATGGGTGTACTTCCTGGAATCTTAAAATATACAGTAGACAGTTTGTCTTCTGCCCATGTTTTTTATGGGGCAGCATCAAGTAGCGCATCAACTGAATTTTTTAGGATTAAGAATACTTATGCAACATGCGTTGGGGGAACTGGAACATTTTATGCCAGAACTCCTTCTATTCATATTAGTGTGACAAGCGGTAGTTATACTACTACCCCCAATACAGTTTTTGTAAAGCTTAATGCAACTACTTCTGCCACTTCTGGTTCGGTTCAATTCTCTACATCTAATAATAGAATTACTTTTAGTGGATCTGATTTAAGTACAAGTGTGACAGGGATGGTTTCAGGAAGTTTGAACGTTGCTTTTAATGATACATCTATTTGTACCTTCGCTATCTATAAAAATGGCTCACAGATTACGACGACTTATACCTGGGGGCAAAGTTTTACTACTAATCAACCTTTTACAGTTGTATTCACCCCTACAATGGTTACGCTTTCTCCAACAGATTATTTAGAGATATGGGCATCATCATCTTCTTCAACTACCGTCATAACTGTATCTCGTCTTAATTTATCTTTTCAGGCATGTTGATGGTTGACGTAATTAAATTTCGTGTGTAATAATTATTTTGTTATTAAATTTTAATTAAGGAAGGTTTTTTAATGGTTCATTTCACAAACCCACGAATTATTTCTGATGCTCAATCTCTAGTTGTATTTGCCGGTGCCGTTGCGCGGGCTGCTGAGCAACTTGCTTCTGCACCAAAAGATACGCCAGAGCTAGAACCCACAAAAGCTTATTTTAATGAAAATAAACAAACATTAAAAGATATCATCGTAAGGTTAGAATCTGACCTTGGCTAGTCCTTATCAATGGCCTTGGGTTGATTATAGGTTAGAGATAACTCCACAAATCGGGAGTACACCTCAATTGGTTTTTGGAAAGCCTGTTACGTGTATTCTCGATTCTATCGTCTTATGTAATACAACTGATCAAGAAATGTTTATTGATATGTATGTGCTACGTCCCGGAGACACACCAATTACAGTATATAGAGTTAATAATTTGTTAATTCCTAAACGTTCTTCTATTCAAGTTATTGAAAAGCCTATGACCGTAGAAGGAAATGATCTTTTTTATGCTAAATCGGATTATGACAACAACCTATTTGATTGCATGATCTCTAATCGTCAATTATTAGAAACCGCCTAAAGGAATTATAAATGTCAGACAATGAAGTTATGCCTCAAGAGAAAGACCCTTTTGATATCAGCAATATATTTAGTAAAAAACCAACTTTAGAGTCATTTGTTGAGAAAAATCAAGACAAGCAGGCAGGAAAAGATGTTCCTGTAAAAAATGTGGATAAGAAAATTGTTGATGAAGATAAAGATGAAAAGGACATCGAAGAAAATAAAAATGTTTCTACTAAAGATCCCGCTCCTTCTTCAAAAGATAAGGATATTGATTACAAAAAAGAGCTGGAGAAGGTTCAAAAAATCCTTAAGGATACGCAGCGCTCATTTCATGAAGACCGTAAGAAATTAAGTTCTTATAAAAAAGCTGTCGAAAGGATGAAGGAAGAAGGCAACCTCTTGGATGAAGACGTTACCATTCTTCTTGATCATATAAGATTTGAAGAAGAATCAGATGAAATCTCAGAAGATATCCCAATTATGAGGTATGGCAAAATATGGGATAAAGAGATTGAATATATGAGAAAATATTCTTCTAATTCAGCTGATATTGATCAATATGTATCTGCCTTTCAGCATCTTATCCAATCTTCAACTAAAAAAGAAATGGAAGATATTTTCATTGACCTTTCTCATTATGAAAATGATGAGGTTGAATTAACAAAACAAATGCTTAAGCTTGGTCAAGAATATTACGAAGATATTTATTCTGAAATCCATGAAGCGGGTGGTTTGAGAAATCTAAAGACACGGTTGTATGGAAAAGAACAAGAGTTGCAAAAAAAGCTTGACACATTGCAAAAAAAATATGATAAGTTAAAAGAGAAGCATGAAGATTATGATTCTACACCAGGCAATTTAAGGTTGCCGAGCGGTTCTGGGAATAATGAACTTCATGAAAAAGAAGATGCTACTTTCGACGTTAGCAAGATATTTGCAAGTCGATATAAGCGTCGATAATGTTTTTGGATTTCCTACCTTTTCTCAAAGGCGCTTTCTAAAAACGGTCTGAACTTACTAGACGAGAAATTCTTAAATGAGACGACATATGTCTTACCTCATTTAACGAACGTACCTTACCTCAGTATGTAAAGAAAAAATAGTTATCCACAATTTGTTTTGTGGGTTTGTTGTTTAATTTTTACATATAGAGGTTATTATTATGGGTTATGTTCCCGCCAATACTCCAAATGCGTATGACGTAAATCTAATTCCAGTCGATGTACGCGCACAATATTTCACCGAACAGCTTTTAGAAAGTCCATTGTCCTTGTTTATGGGAGATTCTCCTGATTCTGTCATACAAGTGCTTAATATCAAAAATGGGTCAGGTACTTCTACTGATTTTGCTTTCAGTAAGAACATTGACTATAAAAACCCCGTTATTGGATATGGTCAAATTACCGGTAGCGGCCAGACAATGAAGTTCTTTACAGATAGAATTACAGTTCAGCAACAGGCTTTAGCTGATCGTTTGTACGGCCTTGAATTGACGTCTTTGACGACTCCTATTGATGTTTATAACCGTATGAAGCCGCTTTTGCAGACTGCACATAAACAGAACATCACTTATTCTTTATTTAAAAGCGCCACAATTGATATGTACAATATTGCGGCAGGTGGTAATGGCCCTGTTCAAAACCGAGCCTTGTATGGTGGCTTGGAAGCTTCCTATAACGCTTCTATTAATGCTGGTGTAGCAGCTCTTCCTGCTCCTACTGCTGCTGGACAAGGTGGTATCACCGTTGCGGGTATTCGTCTTATGCGCGACAAGGCAATTTATGGTGGCACATCTTTTGAATCTGAAAAGCGTATTACACCTTATATGCTTAAAACAGAAGAAGGTTTTGCCTCTCCATATTATGTCTATTTTATGGATACTCCCTCTTATACTTCTTTGCAGCTTGACCCGGCTTGGTCTCTGTATAGCTCAAGAGGCTTTAAGGAAATGGCAAATCAGCCTACAGCCCTTTCCGGTTCATTCTTTAAAGGTCAGATCGACAATATCCTTATTTATGAAGTCCCTGAGCTTGGTAACTTCCAAATTACTGCTGGTGGTCAAACTGCTTCATGGAATTTGTTCTGTGGTGCTCAAGCATTTGGTCTTGTTTGGCATAAAGAGCCTTGGTTCACACAAGAATGGAGTAACCATCGCACGGTAGTTGAGCAAGCTGTCATTGAAATCCGTGGTCAAAAGTCAATTATGTTCCCTTCTTTTTCCAACCCGGCAACGTTAGTTGAAAATGGAATTATCCATAATTTTGTAAGAATTGTTTAAATTTAGGAAAGGAAATATATTATGACTACTTCAGTAAGACATACAGAAATTGTTTCTCCCGGTGCTGCTTTGTTGGTGAGTGGAGATCCTCTTTTATTGGCATCTGTAGGTCAAGATTATTCTTTTGTAACTATCCGGCGTACACTTATTGCAGCTGATGTTGCGGTAGCGGCTGGTACCTTACAAGATAACTCGCCAACAACAAAAGGATTTTTATTTGCACAGTTTCATGGCGCAAATATTAAGAATGTTATTAGCGTTGATTTGCTTAAATCTATTGCTGCTCCGAATACTCCGACTGCCAATAACCAGTTCCAAGCTTTTGCATGGGCAACTGCTGCTCATTTTACAAGTATAGGAGTTCGGTATACAAATCCTGTAACTTCTGATGCTGCCAAAATTGGATACGATAGAAACTTTGCTAATCTTTTTCTATATGATTTTGGCGATGATGCCTCAACACATGCCGCAGCGGGTGACCAGCTCGTTGTCGTTGTAGAACTCGGTAACTCTTAATTATTTTGGGGCTATGAGAAATTGTAGCCCCATTATCTTGAAGGTCAGTTTATAAGATGGATGTATCTCAAATCCTCAAACTATTGGCTACGCTTAGCATTGGATTAGACGATATTGATGTCGATAATCCCTTGGACGGAGATGTTATTGTTTATATGCAATTTATCAATCTTGCATATCTTGAAATCATTCAATCAACAATCTCCCAGAATCCTCTTGTTGTTAAATTAAATGAAGCTGTTGATTGCAATAATGGTATATTGTCCCCTACCACAAAACCTATTTTTATTCCAAAATCGATTTATAACGTAACTACAAATATTCCATTAATACCGACTATCGAGGAAAATATACTTAAAAAAGACCCTGGTATAAAGCAAATTGGCAAGCCTCAAGAGTGGTACTATGCCAATGGCGTATTAAATGTTTATCCTTTAACTACCAATTTAGTAAATATCGGTGGCGGCTATGGGGTTAGATATATTGCTCAACCACCACCTTTGACGAATGAATCCGTTAGTTCTGATATTCTAATTCCTCCCTTGTTTCAACAAGTTTTAGCTGATGGTGCAAGTTATTATTTATTTCAATCTGAAACCGGGTTTAAAGACCAGGTCAAAATGCAAGCTGCCTTGGCACGATGGGAAATAGGCAAGAAGAAATTATTTTCTTATATGACAAATATTAGTGGCGATAAATTTCTTTCAACATATAGTCCAATCTGATGTTGTATGATAAGGGATATGACATAATTGAGCTTTATTCTGCCACCAAGGGCATGAACCAGAATATTGCCACAAATCTTTTAACAACAGATTATTCATATTATATCGAGAATATTATGCCCCTTTCACTTGGTGAGGGACAAGTTCGATATGGTAATTCTCTTTTTTCGAATATTCCGACAGACATTATTATTGACGGTTTCCCTTTTTCTTCTTCTAACGGTTCAAAACAACAAGTTTTATATTTTAATGGATATAACTCGTTTACAACATTTACAAACCTTTCCATTACATCTGCAAACACTATTCAGCTTACGAGCCCTAATTTTGCTTTATTTCAACCAGATACTTATCTTAAATTACAATATTCTGATAATACCGAATCTCCAATAGGATTTTATGAGATAAAATCTGTAAATAATCTAGGTGGTAATACCATTAATATTACCCTCAATGATAATAGCTTTGCTGATTCATTAAATGGTTATTATATTGACGATCCAAAAACTACTTTGCCTCAATATATTGATAATACACATTTTAGTGTAACTATTCCTAATGGTTTTGTCTCTACTACCAATTATTTTATAGGTCAGAAATTACAATTAACTATTAATCAAAATCTTCCATTAAACCTTACGATAGCCTCTTTAGATCTTACGGTTCCAAATCAAATTACATTCACAACTTCAGGTGATAATATTAACCCATTTGTTAATGGTGATAGTGTTATTTTGAGCTATCAATCCCATTTTTTTATTGATGCCCTTAATACATCGAATCCACAATATATTTCTGGTACCAGCTTTTCTATTTCCACCCCAGAAGGATTTTTACCTGCTTTATGCTATGTTGTTGGAAATTTCCTGAAACTAACAATCAATGGTGCAGTTTATAATTTGAGAACGGCTTCCATCGACCTTACGGTTCCGAATCAAATTACCTTTACCACCACAGGAGATGTTATACCGGTTTTTGGCGGTGTAGATGTTGTTACATTAAAGTATGAATCCCTTACCCCTAAAATCATTGCACTTTATAACTCTGTCGGATATATCAAAGTTCTTGATGTGGCTTCTAATACCTTATTGTCAGGCGGAAACCAGACATTAACAAACCTTTCTGTAGCCTGTGTTCCACGGGCAGAATACTTTGCTAATGTTCTTTGGATTTATAATGGGGTTGATCCTATTATGACATGGGATGGATCAGAATTAAAAATTTATGAAGAGCAAGTTAAAGAAACTGCAAACTCATTCAATTGGATAGGTGCAAGGAATTTTTCATTCTTAACAGACAATACATTCGACATTACTAAATATCAAAATGGTAAATCTATCCGCTTAGTTACCATACGCGCGAATGCCATTTTGCAAAATTTAATCACTGTAGTATCAGCCATTGCTCAAGTTGGTAATCGTGTCACTATTACTACCTCAGATGATATAACAGAATTTACTGGACAAGATACTAAAACATTATTCTATTTTGATCGACCCCCTCCATTTAGTTATATGAAAGGTGCCCTTGACCGTTTATGGTGTCTTGGAGCTGGTGCTGTCGGCCTTAATTATAGAACACCTGATCTTGCCTTAAAGTTTTATTATTCTTACAAACCTTTTAGCGATGCAGTTCCCTTTAACTTTTTTAATGAAAAAACAAAGGCGGTTCCCAGTGAAGATATTTCTGCTAAGCATGGTTGCCCAGATAATCTTGAGGCAATCGTAGAGCTTTCTGGTAATCTTGTGTTTATGGGCAGGCAAAAATCACAGGTTTGGAAAGGTCTTGATCCTAACCTTAATGAAACATCTCCAAATTATTTTTCATGGAGCACTACCCTTCCAGTTGGTATTTATCATGGTAGCTTAATTGTAGAATTGGCAAATGATTCTCAATTTCTAAGCCAAAATGGATTTGTTTCTTTTAGCACCCTTAATATAGCCCGTCAATTTGCTGCTTCCGACACGGCTAATATGAACAAGGTCGCTTCGGAATATATGAATACAATTGACTCAAACATACAATATCGTGCATGCAGATCATTTAAATATAAAAATGGTGGATTTTGTGGATTCAAAATAGGTCAAAATAATTTGATTGTTTCTCGTTATCATACATCATTTTTCTGGTGGGGTATATTTTCAGGAGATTTTGCAAGTGCATCTTCTTTCCTTACAACCTTGGATGATTCTTTATATTTGTTCATAGATAATAAAATATATCAATATGCCGATGGATTAAGCGGTTCTCCTGTTTTATATGCCGATAGCGACGGGGAGAGGTCTATTGATTTTGTGGAAATAAAATATATTAATAACCTTAAAGGAAGATTTGCTAATAAAAGATACGAAATTCAGGCGGATTATTCATCTAGTGTTATTATTAATCCTGAAAATAGTGTAAATATATATATAGCAGGTGATTTGAGAAATACGTTTGTGTTGCAAGATTCATATTCCATGCCACTTCAAGGCGATGTTTTGGGTAGTATACCTTTGGTAGATGGAAATAATTCTGGCCCTAATCCTCAATTCCCTCTAGAGACTGCAATTGGAATGAGGCTTGATACCGCTTCTCATACCAAAAAGGGAAGGCTTAAGTTTTTGAGTAACAATTTCTCCGTCATGATTGTTGGAAGTCTTAAGAATGGCCCCTTCAGTTTTACTCGGATACGTTTGTATGGTGTTGTAGAAAGGTAATTAAAGTGGCACACAATTTTCAGAGACCTAACTTACCTTATCGAGGAACTTCTCTTCAAAATGACAAGAGATATCAATTAGCAACTAACCAAAAAAGAGGAATGAGAGATATCGCTATTGATAGCGACCTCAATTATTTGACTGACGGATTAAGACAGCTTGATGCAGATATAGCAGCTTTTGAGGCTGGCGTCATTCAAGGATCGGATAATCCTTTAAATGCAAACTCTTTAGTAACAACTGATGGGGCTGGTAACCTTTCATGGATCAAGATCCAAGATTCGAATGTCTTGCCTAATTCAATTAGTGGTGGAAATGCAGGTAGTTTAATGCAACAAACCATTACTGCATTCAATATAATGGATGGCACCATTGGATTAAATCAAATGGGTCCAAACTCTGTGGACACAGGAAATCTAGTAAATGGATGCAATACATTAGAAAAACAAGCTCCAAACTCTGTGGACACAGGAAATCTAATAGATGGATGTAATACATTAGCCAAACAAGCTCCAAACTCTGTGGACACAGGAAATCTAATAGATGGATGTATTAAAACACCAAAAATAGCAGCTGCTAATGTGACTATGCCTACATTAGGTGCAGATGTTATTGCTTTTATGAATGCATTAGTTCCAATAGGGTTAAGCATTCAATGGCCTGGGAATCAGCCACCTACAAATATCCCCGGCGTTGTTGTGTGGATGGAAGCAAATGGACAACCCATAAGTCGCACCACCTATGCTTCTTTGTTTGCCTTACTTGGCACAACTTACGGTTCCGGGGATGGAGCGACTACTTTTAACTTACCTGATATGCGCGGATACACGACTGTAGGTATTGGATCAGATAATAGCACAGGAGGAAGAATTACGAATGCTACCGCTCCCGCCATTGGTTTAGGAAAAGCATTTGGTAATGAAACCCATACCCTAGATGTAACGCAAATTCCTCCTCATGACCACAGTATTGGTAGTCATTGGGACGTTAATTTTGGCACTAATGTAGTTGTCATTAGTAAAGGACCTGGCCAAGACCGATCGGAACAAACTGGAGGCGGCCTTCCACACAATAACGTTCAACCATCAATATTCATGCGTTATTATATAAGGGCTTTGTAATGATCGAATTTCAAAAAATTGATAAATCAGAAATTTACGACACGCATAATTCATATTATTTAGACAATGCTATCTATTTTCAAATAAATAAACCAAATAAGCCTTTATGTATTTATGGAATTATTGAGCATGGTAAAGACATCGTTGAGGCTTTTTGGGTACATACCTCTTTTAATAGAGATGTAGTTTGCAAAGAATTCTTTAATAAGCTGTTTTCACATGTTTTTTCGTTGGGATATAAAATTGTGTTTACGTGGAGCAGGTGTCCGAAATTAATAAATATTTTCAGCAAATATAAAGATTTCGGTATTGAGCAAGTTCCTTGTCCTCCGTGGGATAAAGACGAAACTAAAACTTGGTTTATGAAGAGGATATAAGAGATGTGTTGGGGAGATAAGGGGCCGCAGATGCAACAAATACCAAATCCTCCTTCTGAAAAGGAGATGATGGATTTTATTAACTATCTCACAGGCACGCAAACGGTAACCGTTACTGGTGCAAATGGCAAACGACAAAGGATAACTACTAAATTACCTAAAACTCCAGAAGAACAAAAACGTTTGGATTTAGGTGCAGATTTGTTAATTACCTCTTTGCAGGATGTTCAGAAATTATTCAAATATAATCCTAAATCGGCTATTAGTTTTGAACCATTGATTAATGCTATTAACAATACAAGTCAACAGAATCTTCAGGATATTGGACAATTTGCAAACCTTAATGATTTAAATGAAAAACGGCAGCAATTCCAGGAAATGCAACGGACTTTAATTGATGAAAAGTTTGCGATGGATAAAATGGCTCAAGAAGAGCATCTTGCACATTCGGGCCGTGGTTCAGGAACTTACGCAGCCGAATCAAGAGTAGCTATGTCAAGGGCACATGCATTGGCTAGAGCTCAAGGAGATGCACGTGCTAGTGCGATGGCTGAAGATTTGGTCGCTAAACGTTTAGAAACTGACACGAATGCTTTTGGTTTAAGAGCTGCCGGAAGACAAGGTGTAGTAGATGCAGAACGTGCTAATTATGCCTTGAATAAGGAAGATGAAAGAGACCAAGAGGCTCGACGCATTCAAGCTATTAATGAACGTCGAGGGCAGTTTGATTTAGGAGCAAATGTTCTAAGATATGAGGATGCAAAATCCCTACAGGATAGAACTCAGCAGGATGCTCTTAATACATATCAAGCTGAAAACAATGTTCAGAATGCTCTGTATGGTCAACAGGTTAATGCCATTAATGCTAATAACAATGCTGCGTTGGCTGAGTATAACAATCGAGCACCATCTTTTGGTGAGTGGGCAGCAGGAGGTATTGGCAACTTGGCAGGTAACATGTTTACTGCGCCAGATAATTCCGTAGCTGGTCGTGCAGGTAAGAAAATTTCAGGAGCATTGGGGTTTTAAAATGAATACAAATAAACATACTGCTTTATCAGGTCTGGAAACTTCTATTAAGACCGCATCTGATCTTGAGAATAACAGATATAAGAACCAAGCTGCGCTTCGTAATTCTCATGATGACGATGCAGATTTTTTTAATGACATTGGCAATGCGGTAATAGGCCCATCAGGAAGACCACGAGGAATTGGAGCGAATCTTGCCTATGGTGTATCTAAAGGTTTGGCTCATGGAGCTAAATCTAAGTCTACTGCTGAGAAAAAAGATAATTATGATAAACATGCAAATGTTGCGAATTATCTCCAAAACCTTCAAGGAGAAGTTGTTAAGCAAAATCAATGGTATGAGCAAGAAGAACGACGAATGGAAACCGTTAAGCCATTTGCTGTTGGAGG
>Ga0105237_10009242_pt1 | contig 10571 bp, 12 predicted proteins | sample KBSC24metaG_FD_81520 | JGI IMG/M metagenome (GOLD analysis project Ga0105237, IMG submission 81520) | Corn rhizosphere microbial communities from Kellogg Biological Station, Michigan, USA - KBS C2-4 metaG | ecosystem: Host-associated > Plants > Roots > Rhizosphere > Soil | place: Michigan, USA... | reverse complement strand
TGACGCCGGTCGGCGACGAGCGGATCGTCCACGAGGGGTCGATCGTCACGTGCGCCGGCGTCTCGGCGGGTATCGACCTCGGGCTGTGGCTGGCCGGCCAGATCGGCGGAGAAGCCAAGGCCAAGGGCATTCAGCTGGGCATCGAATACGACCCGCAGCCGCCGTTCGACTCCGGGCACCTCTCCAAGGCCTCGATCGCCACCAAGGCAGCCGCGACGGCCCTGTTCTCGAAGGAACTGATCAAGCCGGCAGCACTCAAGGCCACCACGCTGCTGCTGTGGGATCAGGCCGTTCGCGCCGCCCGCGGCCGCGGCAAGAAACGCCCCCAACCCGTGGCTTCGGCGCGCTGATCCGCGCTGAGCGCGGGTTCGCGCGCCGAAATCACTCCAAGTAGGGTCGGCCGGGTGAATCTGGCCTACGACGACCGCGGCTCGGGGGAGCCCGTCCTTTTCATCGCCGGCCGCGGGGGAGCGGGCCGGACCTGGCACTTGCACCAGGTCCCCGCCTTCCTGCGGGCCGGTTACCGCGTCATCACGTTCGACAACCGCGGTGTCGGCGAGACCGAGAATGCCCAGGGCTTCACCACCGGGCAGATGGTCAGCGATACGGCTGCCCTGATCGAGAAGCTCGGCGCCGGCCCCGTCCGCATCGTGGCGAACTCGATGGGATCGTTCATCACCCAGGAGCTGATGCTGGCCAGGCCCGATCTGGTGTCCGCCGCGGTGCTGATGGCCACCCGTGGCCGCGAGGACCGCACCCGTGACTTCTTCCGCGACGCCGAGGAGGAACTCCTCGAGTCCGGCGTCGAGCTCCCCCCGAAGTACGACGCACGGGTCAGGCTGCTGGAGAACTTCTCGCGCAAGACGCTCAACGACGATCAGGCCGTGCGGGACTGGATCGACATGTTCACCATGTGGCCGACCAAGCCCACGCCAGGGCTGCGTGCCCAGAACAGGATCGCGCCCGAGGGCAACCGGTTGCCTGCTTACCGGAACATAACGGCGCCGGTGCTGGTGATTGGGTTCTCCGACGACATGGTGCTGCCGCCGCATCTGGCCCGCGAGGTCGCCGACGCCCTCCCGAACGGCCGCTACCTGCAGATACCCGATACCGGACACCTCGGCTTCCTCGAGAAGCCGGAGCCGGTGAACGCCGCAGCGCTCGAGTTCTTCGCCGCTGCGGTGTGACACAGTGATGTAGTGGTGGATGTAGTGGCGGTCTCGTGAACCCCTCGACGACGCAGGCCCGCGTCGTCGTCGACGAACTCATTCGCGGCGGCGTCCGCGACGTCGTGTTGTGCCCGGGTTCGCGCAACGCACCGCTGGCCTTCGCCCTGCACGACGCCGACCGTGACGGCCGGCTGCGGCTGCACGTCCGCATCGACGAGCGCACGGCCGGCTATCTGGCGATCGGGCTTGCCGTCGCGGCAGGAGCGCCGGTCTGCGTCGCGATGACGTCGGGCACCGCGGTGGCCAATCTCGGGCCCGCGGTGATCGAGGCCAACTACGCGCGGGTTCCGCTGATCGTGCTGAGCGCCAACCGGCCGTACGAACTGCTCGGCACCGGCGCCAACCAGACGATGGAACAGCTCGGCTACTTCGGTACCCAGATGCGGGCCACCATCAGCCTCGGCCTCGCCGAGGGTGCCACCGAGCACCTCAACGAGCTCAACGCCCAGTGGCGCTCGGCGACGTGCCGAGTCCTGGTGGCCGCCAAGGGTTCTCGCAGTGCCAACGCGGGACCGGTGCAGTTCGACATCCCGTTGCGCGAGCCGCTGGTGCCCGACGCCGCCTCCACGGGGAAGTACGCACCGGCAGGCAGGCCGGACGGGAAGCCCTGGACGTACACGCCGCCGGTGACGTTCGACCAACCGCTCGACATCGACCTGACGCCCGACACCGTCGTCATCGCCGGCCACGGTGCAGGCGTTCAGCCGAACCTCGCACACCTGCCCACCGTCGCCGAGCCAACGGCGCCGCCCGCGGCCAACCCGCTGCATCCGTTGGCGCTACCGTCGCTGCACCCGCAGCAGGTGATCATGCTCGGGCGCCCGACGCTGCACCGACAGGTCTCCACGCTGCTTGCCGATTCGTCCGTTCCCGTGTTCGCGTTGACCACCGGACCGCGCTGGCCGGACGTGTCAGGTAACTCGCAGGCCACCGGCACCCGCGCCGTCACCTCGGGGACACCCGATCCGGCGTGGCTGAAGCGATGCGCCGAGGCGAATGCCAAGGCCGTCGAAACGGTCCGTGCCCAACTCGCCGCACACCCGCTGACGACGGGGCTGCACGTCGCAGCGGCCATCGCCAAGGGCCTGCGCGACGGCGACCAGGTGGTGCTCGGCGCGTCCAACCCGGTCCGCGACGCCGCGCTCGTCGACCTCATTCACCCTGGCGGTGTCGCCCCCAAGATCACGGTGCGGTCCAACCGGGGCGTGGCGGGCATCGACGGCACGGTGTCGACGGCGATCGGCGCGGCACTGGCCCACGACAGCACAGGCGGGCGGACGATCGCGCTGATCGGCGACCTCACGTTCGTGCACGACAGTTCGGGCCTGCTGATCGGCCCGACGGAGCCGACCCCGAAGAATCTGACCATCGTGGTGTCCAACGACAACGGCGGCGGCATCTTCGAGCTGCTCGAGCAGGGGGACCCCCGGTTCTCCGACGTGTCGGCACGGATCTTCGGCACCCCGCACGACGTCGACGTCGGTGCGCTGTGCCGCGCGTATCACGTGGAGAGCCGTCAGGTCGAGGCCGACGATCTCTCCGCGGTACTGGCCGAATCCTTCGACGGCATGCGGGTTCTGGAGGTGAAGGCCGACCGCTCGTCGCTGCGGGCATTGCACGCGTCGATCAAGGCTGCACTGTGATCAAGGAGATCACCGCGCGGTTGGGGCGAGCGAAGCGACGGGGGAGTTGGTTGAATGCGGTGCGCGCCATCGTGATTCCGCACTTGTACGGCGATGCCGGAGAGACGCGGCCGCAGCGCATCATCCGCTGGACGCGCATTGGCGTCGTCATCGCGGCATGCCTGGTCACCCTGATGTCGGTGCTGTTGGTGTTGGGCGCATGGCGCAACGACCGTCAGATCGAAGGCAACATGGGAGTGGCCGCCGCCGAGGTGCTCGATGCGGGCCCGCGCCGTTCCACCATCGAGTTCGTGACGCCGGACCGCGTCACCTACCGCCCGGAGCTCGGCGTGCTCTATCCGTCCGAATTGGACACGGGCATGCGGATTTACGTGGAGTACGACAAGAGTGACCCCGACCTGGTCCGGGTGCAGGACCGCAATGCGTCGCTTGCGATCATTCCCGCGGGGTCGATCGCGGTGGTCGGCTGGTTGATCGCCGGGGCGGCGCTCATCGGCTTGGCCGCGGTGCAGCGACGGCTGGACCGTCAGGACGCCATCAGCTTGGAAAGCCAGTCGTTGTCGTAGATGTCGACCTTCTCGTCCTTCTTGAGGTCGTAGATCGTCGGGGTTCCGGTGTTCACCTGATCGATCTCGAAGAGGAACTCCATGTTGGTGTCGCTCATGTCCTTGGTGTCGATGTCGGAGGCGCCGTTGGCGATGGCATCGACCTGAGGTCCGGGAATCCCCGACTTCTGCGCCATGTCTGCCATCTCGTCATCCGTTGGGCCCTCTCCGCCGAGATCTTGATGGGCCCACAGGTCTTCGACGAACCGTTGGAACGCCCGTGCGGGAGTGCCGTCGGTGCCCTCGGCGCCGCCTGGCGCGGCGGCCGCGAACAACGCCTTGGAGACGTGCGCGGAGTAACCGTCGGGCACCTGGTCGAGGAAGGTCACCGGGCGGTACGTCACCGCGAGTGCTCCGATGCCGATGTAGTAGGCGATCTGATCGCCGAAGTCGTGTTGCAGGTCGGCGCAGTGGCTGCACTGCGGTTCGGTGTAGAGCTCCACCTGTACCGGCGCGTCTTCCCAGCCGGCGCGGATGCCGAACCCGTCCTTGGTGATGCTGGCCAGCGGTTGGTTGGGGTCCACCTGCGCGGTCCCGGTAATCTGACGGCTGCATCCGGTGACCAGCAATACGAGGCTGAAGACGACTGCCAACGCCGTTCGTAGAACCCGCATCGTGGCCTCCTCGTCGATGTGACCTCACCAGTATGCGGGGACCACTCTTTGCGTGTCGTATTCCTGTACGCAACCTCCGCGACAGGCGACGATGTCACTATTTCGTTGTGCGCGTTGCGATCGTCGCGGAGAGCTTCCTCCCGAACGTCAACGGTGTTTCCAACTCCGTACTTCGGGTGATCGAGCATCTCCGTCGCACGGGTCACGAGGCGCTCGTCATCGCCCCCGACACACCGCGTGGCGAGGAACCCGCCGAGCGTCTGCACGACGGTATCCGCGTTCATCGCGTGCCGTCGCGGATGTTCCCCAAGGTGACGTCGTTGCCGCTGGGCGTGCCCCGGCCGCGGATGGTGGGCGTACTGCGGGGATTCAACCCCGACGTGGTGCACCTGGCATCGCCCGCATTGCTCGGCTACGGCGGTCTGCACGCCGCGCGCTTCCTCGGCGTGCCGACGGTGGCCGTATTCCAAACCGACATCGCGGGTTTCGCCGAGAGCTACGGCGTCGGCATGATGTCGCGGGCCGCATGGGCGTGGACGCGGCATCTGCACTCGCGCGCCGACCGCACCCTCGCGCCATCGACGTCGGCGATGGAAAACCTGGTCGCACATGGTGTTCCGCGCGTGCACCACTGGGGACGAGGCGTCGACGTGACCGGCTTCGTGCCGTCAGCGCGCGACGACGCACTCCGGGCCAAGTGGTCACCCGACGGCAAGCCGATCATCGGGTTCGTCGGCCGCCTCGCTCCCGAGAAGCACGTCGAACGGTTGGCTGGCCTCGCCGCACGCGACGACCTTCGGGTGGTCGTCGTCGGTGACGGCGTCGACCGCCCCAAGCTCGAATCCCTCATGCCCTCAGCCGTTTTCACCGGCGCGCTGTACGGAGCCGAACTCGCCGCCGCCTACGCGAGCATGGACGTCTTCGTGCATGCAGGCGAGCACGAGACCTTCTGCCAGGCGGTGCAGGAGGCGATGGCGTCGGGCCTGCCGGTCGTGGCTCCCGATGCGGGCGGACCGCGCGATCTGGTGACGCCGATGCACACCGGATTGCTGTTGCCCGTCAGCCAGTTCGAGGAGCGACTGTCCGAATCCGTCGATCACCTGATCGCCGAGCGGACACGTTACTCAGTGGCCGCCCGGCGATCCGTGCTGAGCCGCACCTGGCCCGCGGTGTGCGATCAGCTGCTCGGGCACTACGACGCCGTGATGGGTGCCAGGGGCCTCAAGGCCGCTTAGCCAGTGCGGCGTTGCATGGGGTTGGGTTGGGTACGCAGCCGGATGACGGGTAGTTCGCGGTCGGTTTTCTGCTCGTATTTCGCGAAACGCTTTGCGGTGCTGGTGATGTGGTGCCATGCGTGCTGTCGGTCGTCGCCGTGCAACTGTTCTGCGCTGACCGCGATGGTGCGTCCGGCGATCTTGATCTGCGCTGTGTCGGGGTGCGCGGCCAGGTTGTAGTACCAGGCGGGGTTCTTGGCGGCTCCGTTCGCGGACGCGACGATCAGCCAGGTGTCGGCGCCGTCGGGGAAGTAGGCGACCGGGGTGTGGCGTTGGGTGCCGCTCTTGGCGCCGACGGTGGTCAGGACGAGTGCCTGCATGCCCATCACCTTGGTGGCGTTGCCGCGGATCCGGTGCATGTTCCAGGTGTTCATCCAGGCCATCAGCTTCCCGCCGGGCTGGCGGGCACCGCGGGTGCCGTGTCGGGTGTCAAAGCTCATGACATCTCTCCTTGTTCGTTCAGGGTTTGTAGCGGACGGCGCAGACGGGTGGTCTCTTGGCTGTGTTGGCGTGCTCCGATGAGGCGGTAGGCGAGTCGGACCGGTCTGGGTATGGCGGCGAATAAGACGGTTCGTTCCTGCGGGGTCGTGTCTTCGAGGAGGTAGCCCAGCATGACCAGGCGGCGGGTCAGGGGTATCGATACCAGTCCCCGCCGGCCGAGCTCCTGGTATTCGGCGGCGGTGATGACGCGTTCCACGATCGGTAGGACCGCCGCTTCTTCCTCGTCGAAGTGCTCGTTGAGTCCCGCCGAGAGCTGTTCCAGCAGCGCGGTTAGTGCCGTGCTGCTGGGCGCGGTGGGCGCGGCCTGCCACGCGGCGAACGCTGTCGCGGCCTGCTCGAGCACGACCGCGAGGCCTTGATGCTGGCTGTCCATGCGGGAGAGCAGCTCGGCGTGCAACCGGGTCCGCGCCGACAGCCTCGGCCAGAGCAGTTCGTCCTCACCCACATGGTGGTGATGCAGCATGTCGAGCACTTCGCGGGCGTGCTCGGCCACGGTGCGCGCTCGGGAGAGGTCGCCGCCGGCTACCGCGGCGACGAGTTGGGGCAGCAGGGCGCATTCGCGGCGGAACATGCGGTGCACGATCACCATGTCGCTTGTGTCGCAAAGCTTTTGCACAGCGCTCGGTGCGGTAATGCCGGCCAAGGCCGCCACGTCGATGCGTCGCAGGGGGTCAGTACTCAAGGTGATGCTCCTCCTAGCGGGGACGTGCGGCAACGGGTCCGGCTCACGGTGGCACCGTGCATGTGGCCCCGTTTCTGCTCGCGATATCGTCAGATTCACTGACGATTATAGTAAGTAAAGCTGACTATAGCAAGAGTGCGACTGAGTCCCCTGTCCGCTGACCCACGGGTGGCTTGAGACGAACTGGGTTTCGCCGGCGGACGGCTCGGTACGGCTAGGTTTTGTGCGCGTAGGGGTCGGTGATCTCGCGGAGTTGATCCAGGATCTGGTGCAGCAACGTGAAGTTGCGGGTGCCAAGGAAGGCCGTCCACTCCGACAGGATCTCGGCCGATGTCGCGATTGCCACCTCGGCGGCTCGGCGGCCACGATCCTCGATCACGATCAACCTGGCGCGCCCATCGGTCGGGTCGGGGACCCGGCGGACATAGCCCAAGCGTTCCAGTTGATCGACCAGCACCCCCGCGGTCTGCTTACTCACTTGTGCCTGATCAGCCAGGTCCGTGAGACGCGAACCGTCCGAGGCAATGCGTTGAAACACCCGGACTTGAGCCAGGGTCCAGTCATCGAACCCGGCATCCTGGAGGGCCCGGAAGATCCGGTCCTCCATATACCGATACGGGATGAACAACGCCACCCCTAGATCCACCTGTTGCGCGTCGTTCATACCGTTCTTGGCTCCATCGCCCACCCGCACCATGAGGAACACACACTACGTCACCTGCGCCGCATCGGGTCGCCGAAACCGCCGCCGCTGCCGTCTCCCTAGCGGTGCGACTACTGCGTCCCGCAGGCGTCCGCCGGGTCCGTCGGTGATGTTGGTGTCAGTTGGCATTGGCGCGTATATCTGACTATATTAGTCAGATATACTGACTAATTGCCATCAGTGATGTACGAACGTCAACGCGACGACACAGGCAGGACGAAGCAGAGGGAGCGCACCATGACATCGACACCAACTCTGGCTGGCAAGCGGGCTTTGGTCACCGGAGGCAGCCGCGGAATCGGCGCCGCGATCGTTCGGCGCCTGGCCTCTCAGGGAGTCACCGTCGCGGTGAACTATCACTCCGATCGAGCCGCCGCCGACGCCCTCGTCGGCGAATTGACCGCCCAGGGGTGGGCTGCGTCGGCCTTCCCTGGCGACGTCAGCGATGCGGCGCAGGCCCATGAGTTGGTCGGCGCGGTGGTATCGGAGTTCGGCGGCGTGGACCTGTTGGTCAGTAACGCCGGCGTCGAGCACTTCGGAGCGCTGGAAACCATCACCCAGACCGACTTCGATCTCCTCTTTCAAACCAACGTGGCCGGACAACTGTTCGTCACCCAGGCCGCGGTGGCTGCGATGACGGACGGCGGCCGAATCGTGCTCAGCTCCTCGGTGAGTGTGCGCCTGGCGGTCCATCACCACGCCCTGTACGCGGCAAGCAAGGCCGCCATCTCGGCCATGGTGCGCAATCTGGCTCCCGAACTCGCCGAGCGAAACATTGCCATCAACGCGATTGCGCCGGGCGCCACCGCCACCCCGATGGCCACCCGTTACGCCGCGAACTACACCCATCCGGCGCTGACCGGCGTCCCGTTCGACGCGCTCATCCGCTCCATGAGCGCACTCGGTCGTTTGGGTCAACCGGACGAAATCGCCGCGGTGGTCGCGTTTCTGCTCTCCCCAGATGCGTCCTTTGTCACCGGCACTACGGTCGAGGCCGACGGCGGCTGGAACTAATCAGCCGCCGCTCACAACCGCGCTACGGCGTCCATACAACCGAAGGAGCCGGCGGATGAGGCCTAGCCCTGCGCGAGCTCGGCGACTGGCTGCCACTCGTCCCAGGTCTTGATGCGGTTCTCGTAGTCGGCCTTGGCGAGCTGGATCGGCAGAGATCCGAAGAAGACCCGCAGCGGCGGCTTCTCGGCGTCGACGATCTTGAGCACCGCCGCGGCGGATGCCTTCGGATCGCCGGGCTTGGACATGCGCTGGCTGCGGGCACGGTCGGACGCCTCGTGCACTTCTTTGTAGTCGGCCAGCTGCGCGGACCGCCTCGACGACGAGCCCGACCAGTCGGTGGAGAACCCGCCAGGCTCGATCAGCGTCACGTGGACGCCGAACGACGCCACCTCCTGGGACAGCGACTGCGAGAAGCCCTCCAGCGCCCACTTCGAGGCGTGGTAGATGCCGACATTCTGGAACGCGGTGATACCGCCGATCGAGGACACCTGAATGATGTGGCCGCTGCGCTGCGCCCGCAGGTACGGCAACGCGGCCTGCGTGACCCACAGCGCGCCGAAGACGTTCGTCTCGATCTGCGCGCGGGCCTCCTCTTCGGTGAGCTCCTCGATGAAGCCGAAGTGGCCGTAACCGGCGTTGTTCACGACGACGTCGAGGCGGCCGAAGTGATCGTGGGCTGCCTTGACGGCGGCAAAGTCGGCCGCGCGGTCGTTGACGTCCAGCTTGACCGGCAACAGTGCATCGCCGTGCTTGGCGACCAGGTCGTCGAGTGTCGCGGTGTCCCGCGCCGTCGCCGCCACCTTGTCGCCGCGTTCCAGCGCCGCGATCGTCCACTCGCGGCCGAAGCCGCGGGATGCGCCGGTGATGAACCACACCTTGTTGCCGTCACTCATATGAGTCCCTTTCCTTGCTGGTCACCGGAGTTCAAGTGCAGGGGTCCGGTTCCCATTCCCGGATTACGCACATTCACAGGTACCGTCGGCACCGTGAACCGGGCGACGCTGGACAAGGACCCACATGAAGTGGCGTCCATGTTCGACGGGGTCGCGCGGCGCTACGACCTGACCAATACGGTGCTGTCGCTCGGCCAGGATCGGTTCTGGCGGCGTGCCACGCGGGCGGCACTGCAGATCGGCCCGGGCGACACCGTGCTCGACCTGGCCGCGGGGACCGCGGTGTCGACGGTGGAGCTGGCCGCATCGGGCGCGACGTGCGTGGCGTGCGACTTCTCGGTGGGAATGCTTGCTGCGGGCGCGGCCAGGGACGTGCCCAAGGTCGCGGGCGACGCGACGCGGCTGCCCTTCGCCGACGAGACGTTCGATGCGGTGACGATCAGCTTCGGGCTGCGCAACGTCGTGGATCACCAGGCCGGGCTGCGTGAGATGGCGCGCGTGACGCGACCGGGTGGCCGGTTGGTGGTGTGCGAGTTCTCGACGCCGACGAACGGGCTGTTCGCCACCGTGTACAAGGAGTACCTGATGAAGGCGCTCCCGCGGATGGCCTCAGCGGTGTCGTCGAACCCGGACGCCTACGTGTACCTCGCCGAGTCGATCCGGGCTTGGCCGGATCAGCCCGAACTCGCGCAGCAGATCTCGACGGCGGGATGGTCGGCGGTGCGCTGGCGCAATCTCTCAGGCGGCATCGTGGCCCTGCACGCCGCGGTCAAGCCCTAGAACGTTCGGGCGTCGACGTCGATGCTCATCCGCTCCGGTATCGAGCCGGCCCGCTCACAAGCGGCCCGCACCAGGTCCTGCGATTCGGCCGCGAACACGCCGTAGAGCACCTCGTCGGTGGGTACCGCGACCGTCATCACCAGCCACACGCGCGTCCCCTCGGCGGACATGCTGGCAATGGCCGTGTTGAGACCGGCGACCACGCCGTCGATCAACTCCCGCGTCAGGTTTGGTCTGTACCACTCCACCAAGAACCGGTTGGCGACGGGGACGGCCGTGGTCATATCCGCACGCTAGCCGTCATCCGAGATCGATGAAATCGGGGTTTACCCTAACGTTTACGTCAGCTGAACGGCTTCCTGCGGTCGATGCGACGCGAACCCGCTCCTGCGCGTCGCCAGACCCGTGCGATCCAGTCGGCGTCCTCGTCGGTGACGAGGTTGCCCATCACTCGGACCGCGATGCCCATCAGGAACTCCGAGCGCATTGCGACGGGGCCGGTAACCGGTAGGAACCTGGGGATCGTGAGCAGCAGCGCCAGCCGGCGCGCCACGGAGAACCCGCGGCCGTAGTGGCGCCGTAGTTCGTCGGGCCACGCCTGCGACAGGTCGCCGGTCCCGAGCAGCTCCGCGG
>Ga0105237_10009239_pt1 | contig 10574 bp, 7 predicted proteins | sample KBSC24metaG_FD_81520 | JGI IMG/M metagenome (GOLD analysis project Ga0105237, IMG submission 81520) | Corn rhizosphere microbial communities from Kellogg Biological Station, Michigan, USA - KBS C2-4 metaG | ecosystem: Host-associated > Plants > Roots > Rhizosphere > Soil | place: Michigan, USA... | reverse complement strand
TGGACGCATTCAACGCCTATGGTACGGGCTGGTTCGAGCCTTTCAGTCACTACCGGGTGTCCTTCAATATCCTCTTTGTCGTGGATCCTTTCTTCTCGATATGGCTTGGCATTTCGCTCGCGGCCCTGCTGTTCCTGAAAAGCCGGAGCCGGTGGCGTGGGTTCTGGATACGGTTTGGGCTGATCATGAGCTGCTGCTACCTCTATTATTGTCTGCTGAATAAATACAGGATCGACAAATGGGCAACGGAAAGCCTGCATGCACATCATATACAATACGACAGGTATTTCACTACGCCGACCCCGCTGAACAACTGGCTGTGGTATATCGTGGCGGAGGATTCGGCCGGCTTCCACACGGGATATCTGTCCCTGCTGGCGCATACGAGGAAGATGCAATGGAATTATTTTCCCCGCAACGACTCCCTTTTACATAATCTGCCGGCGAGAGAGGATGTACGCGAGCTGCTGCAATTCTCCCAGGGGTATTATACGGTGGAGCAATGGGGCGATACGCTGGTGTTCAACGATCTGCGGTTTGGGCAGATAAGGGGCTGGGAGTATGGGAAGGCGCGGTTTGTCTTCCATTATTTTCTTCAGCAGCCGGGTGAGAATGAGATCATACTGCAACGGGGGCGCATGGCGGGTTGGAACAGGCATAGCCTTCAGATCTTTTTAGAGAAGATACGTGGGGACTGATCAGCTTCCTTTCTCCTGCCGGAAATAAAATGTGAAGATGAAGAAAATGAACCGTATGGTCTGGAAGGACAGCCATTGCATGAACTGAGCGTAGGCGGAATGATGAAAGTTCTTTTCCGTGATGCGGACGCAGTGTCTTTCAATGATCTCGTCCAGCTCTTTTTCCACCTTCTCTGCGAAGGCGGCATTGCGGACATCCATATTCAATTCCACACTGGCGTAGGCGCTGATCTTATTTACATTATAGGAGCCATTGGTCATCCACTCGCCATCGTATACCGCCAGCTTGCCATGAAGGATGGTGTCGAGGTATTCATACACTTCGATCTTGTTGCGAAAAAGCCAGCGGTACATATACTGTTCGGCGAGGCGGGAGATCTTTACGTCGGAGATACTGCCTACGATGATCTTTATTTTGACACCACGGCGGGCGGCGAGGGTCATCTGCCGGCGGAAGATAGATCCGGGTAGAAAATAGCTGGAAAGTATGGTGATGCGGGAATGGGCGTTCCGGAACATTTCCAGGTAGCTTTTTGATATCTGGCTTTTGCCCTGCACCCAGTCGTTGCGCCGCACCCTTACCATACATTCTTCGGCGGGGGCGGCGCCGGGGAGCCAGGGGAATTTTTCCTTCCGTCCCCCGTCCTTTTTCCAGTAGGCCTTTGTCCACATGTCCCTGCAGATGATATGAAGCTTGAGCGCTGCCTCGCCTTCCACGAACAGGGCTCTGTCGAGCCAGGCTTTTTGTCCGCCGATGTCATTGTACCTATCGCTGATGTTGACACCGCCTGCCAGTCCATAGGAGGCGTCAATGACCGCTACCTTATGGTGCATACGGCGTCCGAAGTAGAATTTGCGGGTTTTCAGGAGGGGCCAAAACCAGCGGAACCGTATCCCGGCCTCTTTCCAATCCTTTATGATGTCCTTGGAGAGGTCCTGGGAGGCATATCCATCGAGGAGGATGTATACCTGTACTTTGCGCTGTGCGGCCCGTATGAGCGCGGCGCTGACCATCTGGCCTGTCTCATCGCCCTCGTAGATATAGGTCTGCAGGTAGACCATGATCCTGGCCTGGTCGATCATTTGTATGAGCGTGGTGAAATAGTCGCTGCCGCCGTGGACGAGCCTGATCTTGTTGTGATGCGTATAGCCTGCCAGTAATTTGGGAGTTCTTTTTTTTGACATGGTATGCCCTGCGAGTGCGTGGCACAAAGATCGGAAAAATTTAAAGCGGGCCATGGGGGCAAAAAAAGTAAGCGATGGATATAACAAGAAGGGGCTGGGCACGTTGTTTGAATAGCATCCTGTGGAAGATCTGAAAAACCTTTAAATACTTGTTTTATGAAAACCTCCATTCCGTACCGGCACCTGTTGCTGGTCGTACTCCTTTTCCCTCTTTTTATCCATGCTGAAGGAGGCGGGCCTATCACCGCCAATGTGCCGCTGAACGAGGTGAGCGTTCGGGCCTACCGTTATTTCCATAAAGAGTGGCGGTCCGTTACTGACGAGGTTTGGTACAAGACGGACGGGGGATTTGTAGCGAACTTCTCCACGCCAACGTGTCTGGTAAAGACATTCTTTAATTCGAGGGGCGTTTTTTTATACAGCCTGAAATATTACGCAGGTAAGGACATCTCCGCGGATATGGGGGCCATGATACGAAATACCTACCCCAGTTACCGGATCAAGGTGGTAACGGAAGTCTACGGGCTGGGCAAAACAGCCTACTATGTGACCATGGAAAACAGCACCCTGGTCAGGACCCTATCCATTATAGATGGGAAGATGGAGGTGATTGGGGAACTGACTATTTCCCTACCGTCCGGCCTTTGAGGGTGCGTGATTTATGCTCAAGCTTGTCTCTTACATTTTTCCTTATCAGCAGGGTGACGGAGGCGACGTCCTGACAGCTGCCGCAGTGGGCCCTGAATTTATTGGAGTCATACATTACGGCGGTGGTGCCGTTCTTCCATTCAACCCCATATAACGAATATTCATTAAATGTATAGCCGCTGCCCGGGCCAAAGGGGAGATTGTTGTTGCCTTTTTCAAAGCTTATCATCAATTTATCTCCTTCCACTCCTTCACAGATGCCGGGGGTAAGGGCCGGGATGATGACCTCATTGATATATTTCCCGTTCTCGAGCTTTACGACGCCGGAGGTAACTTCTACTTTCTGATCGCCCAGGTTGCGTTCGAGAACGATCTTCTGGTCGACGTAGAATTGTACCTGCTTGAGGTCGATGTTCCCGCCTTCGAGCTTCTGTCTCAAGTCTTTGGTAAAGGGCACGAGGCTGGACCTGGATACTTTGGAGCTGCTGCAGCTGGCTAGGGAGAGGATTAAGAGGCCTGTAACCAATATGGTATGGATTCGTCTCATGGTATTGTTTTATGGGGAGTTAGACCCCGAAGGCGGCGTTTGGTTTAGTTGGGATGGGACTTTTTTTAGAAGGGACGTGCAACAAATGCGGTGAGGGTGCGCCTTTTAGAACGGGCCGGCTTCGCCGGCCGGCTGACCGGACATTAACAAATGAGAAAAAACATCATATGCTAAAGAATTTCTTCAAAGTCGCCATTCGTAATCTCTGGAAGCACAAGGGTTACAGCTTTCTGAACATTTTTGGGCTGGCAATGGGAATGACCTGCAGTCTGCTGATCCTGCTCTGGATCCAGGACGAGCGGACCGTGGACGCCTGGCATACCAAAGGGGACAGGCTTTACAGGGTGTATGAGCGGCAGTATTATGACGGGAAGGTCGAGTCGGGATATTATACTCCGGGGCTGCTGTCGGTGGAGATGAAAAAGGTGCTGCCGGAGGTGGAGCTGGCTTCGGGGTTCACCTGGGAGGATGACAACACCTTCCAGGTAGGAGAAAAGATCTTAAAGGAAAGAGGCTGCTCGGCGGGCTCCGACTTTTTTCAAATGTTCAGCTATCCCTTATTGGAGGGCAATCCGGCGACCGCCCTGCCTGGTCCGATGGGTATTGCCATCTCCCGGAAGATGGCGGTGGACTTTTTTGGCTCGCCGCGGGAGGCGATCGGCAAACCGATCCGTTATCAGAACAAGAAGAATTTTACGGTGACGGCGGTGTTTGAGAATGTGCCGGAGGCATCTTCGGCTAAATTCGACTATTTGCTGAACTGGGATAATTTCCTGGATGATAACGGTTGGGCGAAGGAATGGGGGAACAACGGACCTGGAACATTGCTGTTGCTGCGGAAGGATGCGAATGCGGACCTGGTAAGGAAGAAAATTACGCATTTCCTGAATAATTATAATAAAGAGCAAGACAAGAGTTTCCGGGTCGAGCTGGGTATGCAGCGGACCAGGGATATGTATCTGCATTCGACCTTCAAGAATGGGGAGGTGGCAGGAGGACGTATCGAATACGTGCGTCTGTTCAGCATCGTGGCGATCTTTATCCTGCTGATAGCCTGTATCAATTTTATGAATCTAACGACGGCGCGGTCGGTGAAGCGGGCCAAGGAGATAGGGATACGCAAGGTGGTAGGCGCTGTCCGTCCCGCCCTGATCCGGCAATTTATCAGCGAGGCGGTGTTGCTGGCATTCTTCTCGATGATACTGGCGCTGGGGTTGCTGGTGCTGGTATTGCCTTTCTTTAACCAGATGACGGGCAAGCATATTGCCTTTCCGTATGGCTCTTCCAGCTTCTGGCTATGGATGGCGGCCCTTACGCTGGTGACGGGTGCGATCGCAGGCTCTTATCCGGCGCTGTTCCTTTCCTCCTTCCAGCCCATCCGGGTGTTAAAGGGTTCTCTGAAATTTGGCGGCGGGGCCGCCTGGCTGAGGAAGGGACTGGTGGTCTTTCAGTTCGTGCTGTCCATAGTGCTGATCATCGGGACGATCGTCGTAGCGAGCCAGGTGAACTATGTCCGGACGATGAATCTGGGCTATGACCGGGAGAACCTGGTCTATATCCCGCTGGAAGGGGATCTTACGGGTAAGTATAAAACATTCAAGGAGGAGGCGCTGCGTCTCCCGGGGGTGAGCGATGTTTCGCGTATTACGCAGGATCCTACCCAGATCGAGAATACTACGTATGGGGTGGACTGGGATGGCAAGGATCCGAATGTGCGACCTATGTTCACGCAGGTGTCGGTAGGATATGATATGTCCAGGACACTGCGTCTGCAATTTGTGGCGGGCAGGGATTTTTCTCCGGACTTTGCAACGGATTCGGTGGGGTATATCATCAACGAGTCGGCCCTGAAGAAGATAGGCTATAAGGATCCCATTGGGAAGCGGCTGACCTTTTGGCAAAAGAAGGGAACGATCGTGGGGGTGCTAAAGGATTTTCATTTCAATTCATTGCATGAACCTATTCAGCCATTGATCATCCGGCTGCAGGATGCCGAGGTCTGGGGGAACGCGCTGGTAAGGACAAAGGCGGGGCAGACGAAACAGGCGCTGGTGGAGCTGGAGAGGTTGTGCAGGGGGCTGAACCCGAAATTCCCTTTTACGTACAGATTTGCCGACGAGGAGTATCAGAAATTATACAAGAGTGAGGCCATTGTACACAGCCTGTCGAACTGTTTTGCCTTTCTGGCGATATTTATTTCCTGTCTGGGTCTGCTGGGTTTGGCGATGTTTACGGCGGAGCAGCGGACAAAGGAGTTTGGGATACGGAAGGTGTTGGGGGCAAGGGTCGGCACGTTGTTCGGACTCTTGTCGAAAGAGTTCCTGCTGCTGGTGCTGATCGCTTTTGTGGTGGCTTCGCCTTTGGCGTGGTGGGCGATGCATGCATGGCTGCAGAATTTTGCTTATCATATCGCGGTGCAGTGGTGGGTGTTCCTGCTGGCGGGTGGGGCGGCCCTGCTGATAGCGCTGGTGACGGTGAGCTTTCAGGCGCTGAAGGTGGCGGTGGCCAATCCGGTGAAGAGTTTGCGGACGGAGTGAGCAAACTCTTCGGCCCCTACGGGGCCAATCATTAGCGGATTTACGGGAGGGACTAAATTTGAAGATGGGCCCGATCCGTAAAACAATGAGTTTGCGGACGGAGTGAGCAAACTCTTCGGCCCCTACGGGGCCAATCATTAGCGGATTTACGGGAGGGACTAAATTTGAAGATAGGCCCGATCCGTAAAACAATGAGTTTGCGGACGGAGTGAAAAACTGCGACTGACCAGGTGATGCCTGCTACCGGCGCCCATGCTGGCGGAGGTGTTGTTGCACGGCCCGGATCTCTCCAAAACTGTAATCATCGCCCAGCCGGGCTTTGACAGGACCCAGCTTTGAGTCGTCGCCCAGCTCAAGGAGGGCGACCCGGATGAATTCTATCTTATGCTCGGGTACGAGCTCTTTTATATTTATCTCTCCTGTAAGAATGAAGGATGCAAGATGACCTTCGACGGTGTTGAGGGCGAGGCCTCTTCGGGATGCAATTTCAGCAATGGGGATGCCGGCCTTGTAGAGATGAAGGCTGATACGATGGGTCTCTCCTTTGGGGGCTTTTGTTTTGCCAGAGACATTTTCGGAGGAAGCTATTGAGGCGGCGGAACCTTGTGCGCCTTCTGCCTGTTCCGCGCTTTCTGCGGATGATATTTCCCTTTGCCTGCGTGTGTCCTGGATGTCGGACAGGAGCTGTGCCGCATCGACTCCTTTCTCCAGGCCATCTACGAGGGTGAGCGCGTCTTCCAATTGCTGTTTTTTTCGGGTGAGCATAGACTTTAGTTCCAGCAATTCGGTGTGATATTTCTTCACCTTCTTCCGGACCTTTACTTCCTCTATATGCTGTTGCAAGGGCTGGAGCTGGTCTTCTTCGAGGCTCCTTAGGAACCAGCCAGCAGCGGCCTGTATTCTTTGCTGTAATTGCCGGTAGCCATTCTCCTGGGCGGTGTAAAGGAGCAGATCCAGGTGGCGGGAGAATTTGAGGGCGGTGTCCTGCTGATGAACAGCGGTTTCCAGCCAGGATGCGGTCAGGCTTATTGCGTCTGTCTTGCCGGGGATCTGGCGGTGGTTGAATTCCGCATGATGATCCCTTATGGCTTCGGTGAGGCGTGACCATTCGAAGGTTTTCAGCAGGGTGTCGCGGATATAGGTATACTGCTCTTCTTTTAGCGCGTTGAGGATCTCCCGGTGAGATTGCTGACTGTTGGTATAGTTGATGACCCTTGGGTCGGTGCTGATAGAGGAGGGATGTATACGGGATTGCAGCACGAGCCCTTCGAGGGAGCGGAGTCTGCTGAGGGCTACATATACCTGTCCGGGAGCGAAGGACTGGCCTGCATCGATGACGGCCCTGTCGAAGGTCAGTCCCTGGCTCTTGTGGATAGTAATAGCCCAGGCCAAGCGTATGGGGTATTGGGAAAAAGTGCCGAGCTCTTCTTCCTCGATCTTGTCCTTCTCCCTGTTGTATTGATAGCGAATGTTCTTCCATGTCTCTTTTTCCAGTATAAGCTCGCCGGGCTCGTTGGGAAAGAGGATGGTGATCTTGTCATTCACGATGGCCTTGATGGAGCCTATCTTACCGTTGAAATATCTGCGGGATTCCCCTTTGTCATTCTTGATGAGCATGATCTGGGCGCCTTCCTTTAGCTGCAGGGTCTTTTCGGCGGGGAAGGCTTTATCGCTGAACTCTCCGGTGAGGGCGGCCTCGAAGGCGTGGAGCTTGCCGCGCAGCCTGCCGAGCTCGGCCTGGTTGATGTATTCGGCGCGTGCATTGTGCGAAGTGAGCGTGATATAGCTGCTATCGCTGGGGGGTGTAAAGTCGGGCTGATAATGATCGTGTAATTTTTCCAGATCATAAGGGGTAGCGCTATTGTTGCGGATATTATTGAGTATTCCAATAAAGGCGGCCTCCTGCTGTCGATAGATCTTTTTTAATTCGAGGTAGATGGGCGGCTGCTCGCGGATAACCTTTGCGTCAAAAAAGAATGGGCTGTTATAATATTCCCGTAACAGCTGCCACTCCTCTTGTGAGATGACGGGAGGAAGCTGAAAGAGGTCGCCTATATAAAGAACCTGTACGCCGCCGAAGGGTTGCAGGGGCTGGTTGCGGAAATGACGAAGAATGGTATCCACGGCATCGAGCATATCTGCCCGGACCATGCTGATCTCATCGATGATGAGCAGTTCGAGCTCCTGCAGCAATTCGCGTTTGCTGGCGTTGAGCCGGATACCGGACAGCAGGCTGTTAGGGTCGTTGGCTTTGGAGCGATCTACATTCCATCCGTACTGCTGGGCAGGGACATATGGGCCGAAGGGGAGCTGAAAGAAGGAGTGCATAGTGGTGCCTCCCGCGTTGATGGCTGCTACGCCGGTGGGTGCGACGACGGCGAGCTTTTTGAAAGAGTTATCCCGGATGTATTGCAGGAAGGTGGTCTTCCCGGTGCCGGCTTTACCGGTGAGAAAAAGGGATCTGCCTGTCTGGTTTACGAACCGGGCAGCCAGCTGAAAATCCGGATTGGACAGGTCAGAGGACATATGTGTTGAAAATATGGGGATGCAAGTTAGGCAAAAGGGGGAAGGAATATTTTTTTAAATATTTGGCGGGCTGGGGTGGCGGGGCGGCCTACTTCTCGAAGACGAGGGTTTCGGGATTGGCGCCCAGTTCGGTCAGGTGTTGGTTGATATCGGCCACCATTTTATCGGGACCGCAGATATAAAAAGGTTTGGTGAAATCACCTATCTCACGAAGAAGGAATTCTTTGTTGATAGGACCTTTGCGATAGGCGGGGTTCTCTTCCCGGGTGAGTATGTAATGAGCATTGAGGCCGAGGATATTATCAAACTCTTCTTTCAGGATGATGTCCTGGCTGGTCTTATTGGAAAAATAAAGCTGATTGCCATTGACCTTATGGTCCCTGTGCAATTGCCGGAATATGGCGATGAAGGGGGTAATGCCGGCGCCTCCTGCAATGAAATAACCTTCGCCATGGTAAGAGATAGCGCCCCACACATCGCGGAGTATCAGCTCGTCACCCGGCACCAGTTTGCTGAGCTGATGGGTGACGCCGTCGTGATCGTGGTAGGATTTTATGGTAAATTCCAGGTAGGGCCATTCGTTGAGGCTGGTAAAGGTGAATGGGCGGCGTTCTTCTTTCCACCTATCCTTGTTGATGGATATCTCTGTAGCCTGACCGGGTTCAAACCGATAGCCCTCAGGCTTTTCGATCTGATAGGAGCGCACGTTGTGTGTCACGTCCCGGATGGACAATATCTTGACAATTTTTTCCATAGTACAATTTACGAAAAGAGTGCGGGAATTGGTCCGGTGCGAAAAATAGCCCAATTCCCGCACACCGCTAATGTCTGTCCTTCGGACAACGAACCTCCGGTTCGTTCTGGTGGGGAATTGGTCCGGTGCGAAAAATAGCCCAATTCCCGCACACCGCTAATGTCTGTCCTTCGGACAACGAACCTCCGGTTCGTTCTGGTGGGGGAATTGGTCCTGTCCGATGTCGAAGGTATCTTCCTATCGGCGTGGGCGGTGGAAGGGAAAACCCTATATTCGATGCATGAAAAACACAAAGGTTACAATCATCGATACAGAAGTTCTTTCTGACAACTGGTATACGCTCCGGAAGGTGACCTATGACTATCAAAAAAAGGATGGCAGCTGGCAGCGTCAAAGCAGGGAGGCCTATGACCGGGGAAATGGGGCCGCCATCCTGCTGTACCATGGGAAAGAAAGAAAAGTGATCCTTACGCGTCAATTCCGTCTGCCGACATTTTTAAATGGGAATGAATCGGGGATGTTAATAGAGGCTTGTGCGGGACTATTGGATAAGGACAACCCGGAGGATGCTATCCGGAGGGAGACGGAGGAGGAGACGGGGTATAAGGTGGCCAGCGTGCGCAAGATATTCGAGGCTTATATGTCACCGGGTTCGGTGACGGAGATCCTGTATTTTTTTGTGGCGGAATATGAGCGGAGCATGAAAATAAATGACGGGGGTGGTGTGGCGCATGAACAGGAAGACATAGAGGTGTTGGAGCTGGATGCGGACAAGGCGATGTCGATGATCGATACGGGCGAGATACGGGATGGCAAGACGATCATGCTGCTGCAATATGCCAGGTTGAATAAGCTAATTTAAAAAATCGCGGGTTATGTCACCCATTTTTTCTCATATCGAGCCGATATTCCCGGTAAGGGACATACGAGAAACGATCCGGTACTGGCGGGAAGTGCTTGGCTTTACGCATCAATGGACCTGGGGCGAGCCCCCCAGTCATGGAGGTGTATCGTGGCAGAAAGCATTTGTACAATTTGCCCGCGATCCTGACCTGGCGGCTGGTTCGAAGGGGAATGGTATCTGGATCAGGCTGAGGCATATCGAAGAGCTATATGCGCTGCACGAGCGGAATAAGGCGGAGATTGTCGCTCCGCTGGAACTGCAAGCATATGGGCTGGCGCAGTATACGGTGCGGGAGATCAATGGCTATTATGTGCATTTTGCGGGTGAGCCTGCGGGGAGAAGACGGGATGGGGCGGGGCCGGAAGATGCCGGTGGAACAGGGACAGGGATGGAGACGACCGATGGGGCAGCGGCGGCCGGTGGCATGGGGACAGAAGAGGCAGGTAGAGCAGGGACGGGGTCGGATAAGGCTGGTAGGGTGAGGACAGGGACGGGACCAAACAAAACGAGCCATGACGTGCGGATCGTGGAAAGAAAACCTTCCGTGGAGGAGTACAAACAATTACAGGCATCGATATGGGGTGCGGGTGGAGATGATCATATCGTTGAGAACGCGATGGGGACGGCAGATCTTATAGTGGTGGCGGAGGATGTCATTACGGGAGAGGTAATTGGGTGTGCTTTATTGCTGAGCGATCATGCGGGATTTTATTGTGTGAAAAATGTTATGGTGCGGCGAGACTGGCAGGGCAGGAGGGTAGGAACAGCCCTGATG
>Ga0105237_10009238_pt1 | contig 10575 bp, 10 predicted proteins | sample KBSC24metaG_FD_81520 | JGI IMG/M metagenome (GOLD analysis project Ga0105237, IMG submission 81520) | Corn rhizosphere microbial communities from Kellogg Biological Station, Michigan, USA - KBS C2-4 metaG | ecosystem: Host-associated > Plants > Roots > Rhizosphere > Soil | place: Michigan, USA... | reverse complement strand
CCGTATCGATGTCTACCAACCAGCGATGCGCGCCCGCAAGACTGACCGCCTGACGCTCGAATCCGAACTGCGCCGCGCCATAGAGCGCCAGGAAATCACCATCCTGTATCAGCCGATCGTCCGGTTGGAAGATCGCTCCATCGCCGGCTTTGAAGCGCTGGCGCGCTGGGATCATCCCAAGCTCGGCCGCATGTCGCCGTCGGAATTCATCGCGATCGCCGAAGAGATCGGCCTGATCATCGATCTCGGCATGTTCGTGCTCGACCAGACCGCAAAGCAGCTCTCTATCTGGCAGCGCGCGATGCGCCCGCGCGAGCCGATCTTCGCGTCGGTCAACGTGTCGTCACGGCAATTGCTGCGCCATGACCTGATCCACGACATCCGCACCGTGCTGTCGCGCTCCTCGGTGGCGCGCGGCACGCTGAAGCTCGAATTGACGGAATCGCTGGTGATGGAGAACCCGGAACACGCAGCGCAGATGCTGACGCGGATCCGCGAGCTCGGCACCGGGCTGTCGCTCGACGATTTCGGCACCGGGCACTCCTCGCTGGCCTATCTCCAGCGTTTCCCGTTCGACACCATCAAGATCGACCAGTCGTTCGTGCGCACCACCAACCGCGGCACCCGTCCGGTTATCCTGAAGTCGATCATCGCGCTCGCGCACGACCTCGGCATGGACGTGGTCGCCGAAGGCGCCGAGACCGATTCCGACGCGGTCGAGCTCTACCAGATGGGCTGCGAATACGCGCAGGGCTTTGCCTTCGGCGAGCCGATGGACGCGGATGCGGCCATGCGCCTGCTGACGGAAGTGCGGCTGGAAGCGGCGAGCTGACCTCCCTCTCCCCTTTTTGAGGGGCCGCCCGCGAAGCGCGCGGGGTGAGGTGCCGATGAGGCCGTGCTTGATCCAGATCAATGGGCCTCTGCTCAACCGCCGCGAAAAATGGCGCGCAGCATTCGATCCAGAACGGTTTCGTCATCGAGGTCGTTGGGCTCACCACTGTCGTTCTCGGCGTGCCCACACGCGTCAAGCGCAACGGCTCGGATGAGCAAACCAAGCGTACTTCTCAGGAGTCACGGATGACCCGGCACCTTTTCTACGCGATCACCCTCATAGGCACCGGAATGTTCCTCGCCTCGTCGGCCGAAGCAGTGACGGCTGCACGATGCGAGGATCGAGGCGCAAACTGCGTCGGCACATGTGCCGACTACACCGGCGGGGCCGGTGACGTTCGGGGCCGCCAGAACGTGTGCATGCGCGCCTGCGACCGGCAGACGACCCGATGTCTGATACGAGCACACGCCGCCGACGAACGCTGGCCCCGTGAGCGCCAATGAAGGCCTTGGTTCGGCACCGCGGCTAGCGGCAACCGTTCTCACGCTCGCGGCGGATCGCGCGTCCACCTGATCTAGCTCGGCCTGCGGCGCAACCCCATGACCAAGCCGAGACCAACCAGTAGCGAAATCGCCGCAAGACCGCCCCAGACCATTCCCGCCTGCTCGAGATAGACGTCCTGCGAGACCGGGTCGTAGCAGCGGCCGAGCTCGTTAAAGCAGTTGCGCCAGCGCCAGTAGCGGGCCTCGAAGGCCAGCGCGAAGAGCACGCCCAATCCGATCAGCGCTGCGCCAGAAATCCCCCTCAGCCAGCGCAGGATCATGCGGCTCGCTACCACCGTTTCTGCGACTTCTGCTTCCTGAATCGCACGCTCTGGCCGTCCGGCATCCGTGTCGCCACGAACCCGGCGGCGAGGCAGGCCTCGCGCTGCGGCATCTGGATGTCGGGGCTGCGCAGGCTGTCCCACCATGAGGCGCGGTTCGCCGCGCGCGGCAGGGCCGCGCCGATGATCTCCTCGATCTGTTCAAAGCTCAGCACGAATTCGTCCTGCTTCTGCCGCAGCAGATAGTCGCGCAACGCGTCGTAGTCGTTCACCGTCGTCCTCTCGTCAGAAGCCGGATTTGCCCGATCAGGCCTGCCCAAAACCGTGAGCCGCATCAACCGTTTCTTAACTCATTGCGGCAGTGCCGTCCCACCTTAAACACTACTCAAGCTTTCGGGCGCATCCACTAGGATCGGGAGCAAACGATGCTGTCTGGATGGCGCGAAGTCATGGCCCGCCGGCCATGGCGAGTCTCGGCGAAATTGCTGATCATCTCGTCCGTGGTGACGGTGATCGGCTTTTCCGCCATTTGCGTCAACGTCATGCTCGACATGCGCCGCGGCGAGGAGGCGCTCGCCCGCCAGACGCTGGAAAACCTGGCGACGACCATCGAGTCCGACGTCAGCCGCAACATCGAGATCTACGACCTGTCGCTGAAGGCGGTCGCCAACAACATGCTGCTGCCCGAGCTCGCCACGGTCTCCAAGACGGTCCGCCACCTCATCCTGTTCGACCATGCGACCACGGCACGGCATTTCGGCGCGATCCAGGTATTCGATCCCGACGGCAGGCTGACCATCGACGCCTCCTCGCTCGATCCCCTGCCTGAGGTCAGGAGCGACGAGGATTACTTCAGGGTTCATCGCGACAATCCGGAAGCCGGGCTCTTCATCAGCCGGCCGATGCTGTTCCGCGGCGCCTATTCCATCGTGCTCAGCCGGCGCATCAGCGACACCGACGGCGGCTTCCTCGGCGTCGTCGCCGGCTCGATCCGCTTCAGCTATTTCCACGAATTGTTCGAGCGCCTGAGCCTCGATCCTGAAGACACCATCACCGTGCTCAGGCGCGACCGCACCATCATCATGCGGCGGCCGTTCGATCTCGATGTAATCGGCAAGAACCTCGCCGAGCGGCCGGCCTGGAGGGCCGACAATCTCAAGGTCGGCAGCGCGTTCGCCGGACAGGGCCCGGTCGACGCGACCCCGCGGCTCTACGTCCGCAGCAGCGGGTCCAGTCCGCTGTTCGTGGTGGCGGGCAAGCCGCTGAGCGCCGTGTTCGCACTGTGGCAGAAGGAAGCTTATCGCATCGGCGCCGTGGTGCTGGCGCTTGCGCTGTTCGTGCTGGGATCGACGCTCGTGCTCGCACGCGAGATCGGCCGACGCGCCGAGGCCGAGCGCAAGCTCGAGGAGATGGCAACGACGGACGCGCTCACCGGCCTGAAGAACCGCCGCAAGTTCGATGCTGTCATCGACGTTGAATGGCGGCGCGCGATGCGCCAGAAGACGCCGGTCGCGCTCCTGATGATCGATGCCGATCACTTCAAGGCCTACAACGACACGTTCGGCCACCAGGCCGGCGACCAGCTGCTGGTCGGCATCGCCATCTGCATTTCCGATTCGGTGAGCCGCGCCGGCGACTGCGCCGCCCGCTATGGCGGCGAGGAATTCGCGGTGCTGCTGCCGAACACCTCCATCACCGAGGCCTTCAGGATCGCCGAGGCGATCCGCGGCAAGGTGCTGGGCTGGTCCGACGATACGGCGACGTCGACGGTCTCCTGCGGCATCGCCAGCCTCGTCCCCGCCGCCGGCATGGACTGGTCGATGCTGGTCGCCGCCGCCGACAAGGCGCTCTATGCCGCCAAAGCCGGCGGCCGCAACCAGTCCGTGGTCGCGAGCCTTCCGAAGCTGTCGCTGGTGGCGTGAGGGCCACTCTTCGTCATTAGCGTGCTGTCGCGCACCACTGCAGTGTCGTCCCGGCGAAGGCCGGGACCCATAACCACAGGGAGTGGTTTGGCGGAGACTCGTCGTTCGGTACGCCTGCCGAACGCGATCGATAGATCACGCGGTATGGGTCCCGGCCTTCGCCGGGACGACACCGGGGGTGGGGCTATGATTGCCCCAGATACTTCTTCATCTCCGCGATCAGTCCGTCGCGCAGCTCGGGGCGCTTCAGGCCGTAGGCGATGTTGGCGCGGAGGAAGCCGGGCTTGGAGCCGCAATCATGGCGCTCGCCCTCGAACTCGACGCCGTAGAATTTCTGCGACCTGGCGAGGCCGATCATGGCGTCGGTGAGCTGGATCTCGCCGCCGGCGCCGCGCTCCTGGGTCTCCAGGATCTTGAAGATCTCCGGCTGCAGGATGTAGCGGCCAGTGATGGAGAGGTTGGAGGGCGCGGTGCCCTTGGCCGGCTTCTCGACCATGCCGTCGACCTCGAACATCTTGCCGCTGCGCTTGCCGACACCGCAGATGCCGTATTGATGGGTGAGATGGTCGGGCACCGCCTCGACCGCGACCAGGTTGGATTTCTCGCCGAGCGAGGATGCCATCTCGATCATCTGCTTCAGGCAGCCCGGCGTGTTGAGCACGAGCTCGTCGGGCAGCACGACCGCGAACGGCTCGTTGCCGACGATGTCGCGCGCGCACCAGACCGCGTGGCCGAGGCCGAGCGGCGCCTGCTGGCGGGTGAAGCTGACGGCGCCGGCTTCCGGCTGGTTCTGCGCCAGGATCTCCTGCTCGGCCTTCTTGCTGCGCGCAGCCAGCGTCGCGTCGAGCTCGAACATCTTGTCGAAATGATCTTCGATGACATTCTTGTTGCGGCCGGTGACGAAGATGAAGTGCTCGATGCCGGCTTCCCTCGCCTCGTCATAGACGTACTGGATCAGCGGCTTGTCGACGATGGTCAGCATTTCCTTCGGCATCGCCTTGGTGGCGGGCAGGACGCGGGTGCCGAGGCCGGCGACGGGGAATACGGCTTTGCGAATTTTCATGGGATCGATCGAATACCTGAGGACGTGAACGGAGCAATGTGATCTTGCTAGCTTGTTTGCAGCCGCTAACAAAGGCGGATGTGGGGCCTCGCCCTCACGGAGTTGAGAAAAAGGCCGACACCAAAATTTCATCTTTGTTAGGCTATTGGCAACCGCAACCGGGCCTCCTGATGGCGGATTTTTGGCCGGACAGGTGGGACATGATGCAATCAGTGGCAGGGCTGGCAAAACGTGCTGGATCCGTGACCAGCGGAGCGTTGGTTGCGGCTGCCTTGCTGCTGCCGGCTTGCGCGCAGGCCCAGGCGCAGAACGGCCTGTCGAACCTGTTCGGCGGCATTTTCTCGGGCTCGAATCCGGCGCCTGCGCAAGCCCCGCCAGGCCCCGGCGGCGCGCAAACAGGAGCCCAACCTTGGAGCGGCGAGGACGGCGCCTCGGGCCATCCGCTGATGACGGCGGCGGCGATCCGCGAGGCCGCCGGCAATTTCAACAATTGCGTTGCAGGGATGTGGCCCGATGCCGCACGGCGCGGCATCACCCAGGAAAATTTTCAAAGCTTCACCGCAGGGCTCGCGCCCGACCTGCGCATCATGGACCTGATGGACTCGCAGCCGGAGTTCACCAAGTCGATCTGGGACTATCTCGACATCCTCGTGAACGACAACCGCCTCGCCAAGGGCCGCGAGGTGCTCGCCAAGTACAAGGCGCAGTTCGATGCCACCGAAAGGGCCACTGGCGTCGATCGCTACATCATCGCCTCGATCTGGGGCATCGAGTCCAATTACTCGACGCAGATGGGCGACCGCAGCGTGCTGCAATCCACTGCGACGCTTGCCTGCATCGGCCGCCGCCAGGCCTATTTCAAGGACGAATTCCTCTCCGCACTGGAGATCCTCAATCGCGGCGATCTGCGCCCTGAGCAGATGCGCGGCTCATGGGCCGGCGCCTTCGGCCCGACCCAGTTCATGCCGACCGCGTTCAAGCGCTTTGCCGTGGACGGCGATGGCGATGGACGGCGCGACGTCGTCGACAATCCCACCGACCTGATCGCTTCCACCGCCAACAACCTGAAGAAGGACGGCTGGCAGGCCGGCCAGACCTGGGGCTTTGAGGTCGTGGTGCCCCAGGGATTCAACTACATGCAGGCCGACCGCGCCAAGGCGATGCCGATCGCGCAGTGGGAGAAGCTCGGGCTCAAGCGCCCGACGGGCCAGCCCTTCCCGCATCCGGCCGAGAAAGCCTATCTGCTGGCGCCGGCGGGCGCGCAAGGGCCGGGCTTCCTGATGCTCCAGAACTACCGGGTCATCATGAAGTACAACCCGGCCGAGGCCTATGCGCTGGCGATCGGTCATTTCGCCGACCGCCTGCGCGGCGGGGCGCCCTTCGTGCAGCCCTGGCCGCGGCAGGAACGGGAGCTGTCGCGTACCGAGCGGCTGGAGCTCCAGCAGCTGCTGGCCCAGCGCGGCTTCTACAAGGGCACCCCGGACGGCCAGTTCGGCGGCCAGACCCGGGAGGCGTTGCGCAACTTCCAGGCCTCGATCGGGGTCCCCGCCGACGGTTTTGCCTCCTCGGACGTGCTGGAACGGCTGCGCGGACGGTAGAATCGGGCCGAAAGTAACCCTGAATGGGGATTTTGCCTGCCGGCCTTGACGGGAGCGGCTGTTCCCCGGTGTATGGCCAAAGAATCTGCAACGGAATCTGCCCGTTTGGCGCCTGATTCCGTTATTATATCGAGCCTATCCAGACCCCGTTGCGCGTGCCCGAGATCGCATGTCGAAGAAGTCCCTGTTCAAGGCGCTGACCGAGACCGGCCCGTTGATCGCGCTGGGGACGGCGCTTGCGATTCTGGTGTCGGTCGCAGGACCCGCCTCGGCGCAATTCTTCAACTTCCCCGGCTTCGGCGGTCCGCCGCAGCGCTCGGCGCCGCCGCCACCGCGTAGCGGTGGAGGTGGAGGTGGCGGCGGCTGGTTCGGCGGCGACTTCTTCGCGCCGTTCCAGCAGCAACAGCCGCAGGCGCCGCGCCAGGATTTTTCGCGCGCACCGGCACCTAGCAAGCGTGACACCATTCCCGACAAGAACGTGCTGGTGATCGGCGATGCCATGGCCGACTGGCTCGCCTACGGCCTGGAAGACGCCTACACCGAGCAGCCCGACATGGGCGTGATCCGCAAGCACAAGACCACGTCCGGCCTGATCAAGTACCAGCCGAAGGGCGAACCTTCGGACTGGGCGGCTGCCGCCAAGGGCATCCTCGAGACCGAGAAGCCCGACGTCATCGTCGTCATGCTCGGCCTCAACGACCGCATCGCCATCCGCGAGCCCGTCGCCGACAAGCCGGCAGACAAAGACAAGAAGAACGAGAAGAACGACAAGGGTGCGCGCGCCAAGCCGCAGGGCAAGCCGGGCGATGCAAAGCCCAACAGCCCCGACACCGCCGCCAAGCCGGACGACAAGCCGGCGGATACCGACCTGCCGCAGGATGACGCCGACAACGCCGACGCGCCGCAGACCGCGGCTCCCGAGAAGACCGCGCGCAACCCGAACGGCCTCTACGAATTCCGCGACGACCGCTGGGTCGAGCTCTACGGCAAGAAGATCGAGGAGCTGGCCAACGTCCTGAAGGCCAAGGGCGTGCCGGTGCTCTGGGTCGGCCTGCCCGCGATCCGCGGCCCGAAGGGCACGGCGGACATGCTGTTCCTGGATTCGCTGTACCGCGAGGGCGCGGCCAAGGCCGGCATCACCTATGTCGATGTCTGGGACGGCTTTGTCGACGAAGCCGGCCGCTTCCTCCAGAAGGGCCCGGACTTCGAGGGCCAGATCCGTCAGCTCCGCACCTATGACGGCGTCTTCTTCACCAAGCCCGGCGCGCGCAAGCTGGCTCACTATGTCGAGCGCGAGATCACCCGCCTGCTCGCCGGCCGCTCCGGCCCGATCGCACTGCCGAGCGAACCGGCAACGCCCGACACCAGCGCCGAGCCCGGCAAGCCCGCGCCGCGGCCGCTCGCCGGCCCGATCGTTCCGCTGGTTGCCGCCTCGATCTCGACCGATCAATTGCTGGGCGGCCCCGGCTCGCGTCCTGCCGCCGTCGATGCGCTCGCTGCGAAGACCATGGTGAAGGGCGAGCCGCTGGCGGCCCCCGCAGGCCGCGCCGACGATTATGCCTGGCCGCGCCGCGAAGTCGGCCGCGAGCAGGCCAAGGGCGATACGCCGATGGCCGCGACCACGCCTGACGGCAGCGCTGCTGCTCCCGGCACACCAAGTGCGGCCGCCGCGATCGCGCCGCCGAAACTCGCACCGAAGAAGCCGCCGGTTGTGCAGCAACCGGCCCAGGCGGCGCCGTCGTTCCGTGATTTCTTCGGCTTCGGCTCGCCGCAGCCGGCGCCGCGTCAGCTGGCGCCGGCGCCCGGGCCGCGCAATCCGGCTCAAAACCCCGCGATCCCGCGTCCGCCGGGCAATGTCGGGCGAGCGGCGGAAGTCCGGTAGTCTTAGCTGAAGTCTCGTGTCCCGGGCGCAGCGCGAAGCGTTGCGACGCAGAGCCGGGACCCCGCATCTACTTCAAAAAGAATGGGCCCCGGCTCAGCAATGCAGCGTTTCACGCTGCATTGCGTCCGGGGCACGAGAGATCGAGCTTCAGCTCCTAGCCGTAATAGCGCCAGCGCGGCGGCGGGCGACGTGCGGGCCGTGACATCAACAGCGCGAGCGCGAAGCCGATGCCGCCGGCGATCAGGAGTGAGCCGAGCGGATTGTCCTGCACCTTGCGCGCGATCGCCTGCGTGCCATCGCGAAACGTCTCGCCGCTGTTGTCGTAGGCATCCTTGGCGTAGCCGGCCGCAACCTCGCCGGCGTCACGCACGGCGTCCTTGGCCTGGCCGTAGAGATTCTGCACGGTGCCGGCGGCCTCGCGCGCCTTGCCCGATGCTTCTGTCTGCGCATCGCCCGCCAGATCTCCGACTGCGCCTTCCGCGCGGCCAGCGAATTCCTTGGCCGATCCGACAATTCGATCCTTGTCCATGTGGTCCTCCTCGGGGGTCAGCCGGAGTAACCGATCAGGCGCAGCGCAGTTCCAAACGCCGAGAGCAATCGCCTACAGAATGAGCCCGCCATCGACGACCAGCGTCTGGCCGATGATGTAGGACGACAGCGGCGAGGCCAGGAACAGCGCCGCGCCCGCCATGTCGGCCGGCGTGCCCAATCGCCGCAGGGGAATGCGCGACAAGGCACCTTCGAGCCGCTTGGGATTGTCGGTCGTGACCTTCGTCATCTTGGTGTCGACGAGGCCGGGCGCGATGCCATTGACGCGAATGCCGTCCTCGGCCCAGGCCTCCCCTAACGTGCGCGTCAATCCGACCGCGCCGGTCTTCGACGCGTTGTAGGCGGGGTTGCCCATGGTGGAATGATAGGCCGCGGTCGACGACACCATGATCAGCGCGCCCTTCGCATCCCGCAACATGGAATGAAACCGCGTCGCACAGGCCATCAGGCTCATCAGATTGACCTCGACGACCTTGCGGAAACCGCTCATCTCGAACTCGCCGCGGCGATAGATCACCGCGCCCTGTGCCAGCACCAGGATGTCGAGCCGATCGAAGGACGGCTTGAAGGCTTCGATCGCACTGGGGTTGCCGACGTCGAGCTGCGCGTAGGCAAGACCGGCGAGATCGGAGCCTTCCTCCGCCGAATATTCCTCCGGCTGAGCACGCGTACCGCAAACCGCGACACGCGCGCCCCTGGCGCGAAAGGCCTGTGCGATTCCGTTGCCGATGCCGCTGGAGCCGCCGACGACCAGCACCTGCTTGCCTGTGAAATCGAGCTCGTTCGCCATCGCGGCCTCCCCTTTTGTCTTGCTTGTTTGACCTGTCTGCGGATCGATGCCAGCCTTGTCCATCTCATAACAAGAAACAAGAGACGCGAGGAAACAGCATGTCCGAATTCAAGCAGCTCAGCCGGTCCGTGAAGGGCCTGACTGCTCTCGTCACCGGCGCGGCGAGCGGCATGGGGCGCGCCACCGCGCGCGTCTTCGCCGCTGAAGGCGCGAACGTTGCCGTCACCGATTACGACGAGCAGGGCGCGCTGTCCGTTGCCAATGAGATTGCCGCGAACGCCGGATCAGCGAAGGCGTGGAAGCTCGATGTCGCCGATGGCGGTGAGATCAAGCGCGTGGTCCATGACATCGCAGCGCATTTCGGCGGGCTCGACATCGTCGTCAACAATGCCGGCATCTCCGTGCGCGTCGCGATCGATGACGAGACGTACGAAGATGCCTGGGCCAAGGGCATCGCGGTGATGCTGACGGCGCATCCGCGCATCATCCGCGCTGCGCTGCCTCACCTGCGCAAATCGAAGAGCCCGCGCATCGTCAACATCGCCTCGACCGAGGCGCTCGGCGCCACTGCATTGCACAGTCCCTATTCGGCGGCGAAGGGCGGCGTGGCGAGCCTGACCCGTTCGCTCGCGGTCGAGCTCGGCCGCGAAGGCATTACCGTCAACTGCATCTGCCCGGGCCCGATCCGCACCGCCATCACCGACCGCATCTCGGAGGAGCACAAGACCATCTATGCCAAACGCCGGACGGCACTCGGCCGCTACGGCGATCCCGAGGAGGTCGCACATATGACGCTGAGCCTGTGCCTGCCGGCCGCCTCGTTCCTGACCGGCGCGGTGATCCCGGTCGACGGCGGCCTGATGGCCCGCAACGCGTGAGAGGCATCCAGGGGGCGTAGCCCGGATGGAGCGAAGCGTAATCCGGGGTTCTCACCCCGCGGAAAGACCTCCCCGGATTGCGCTACGCTCCATCCGGGCTACTGGCAGCCATGCGCCGCGAGCGTTGACAACTACGAGTGCGGGAGTAGCTTTTTTGCCAACAGAGCGGGAGCAACCGCTCGCGGTCCGCGGGAGAAAACGCCATGACGATCGCCATCCGGCAGCTTCAGACGCATTT
>Ga0105237_10009236_pt1 | contig 10577 bp, 8 predicted proteins | sample KBSC24metaG_FD_81520 | JGI IMG/M metagenome (GOLD analysis project Ga0105237, IMG submission 81520) | Corn rhizosphere microbial communities from Kellogg Biological Station, Michigan, USA - KBS C2-4 metaG | ecosystem: Host-associated > Plants > Roots > Rhizosphere > Soil | place: Michigan, USA... | reverse complement strand
GCGAACAGGCTTTGCTAACAAAGCTTCTTTGTTCTTAATGCAACAAATAACATGAACGAACAAATACACTTTGTTCTGGCTGTTCATATTGCAAGGATTTTTCGTGAATGGCCAATGGTGGATAGTGAATGGGCAAGGTGGGATGCCTGCTGCCCATTGTGTATCGCCATTAAGAATTCATGATCTTATTCTGATGATTAATGCTCTCCATGTGTACAGCGTCGAAATACTTGGTGATGAATTCCTTGCTCAGGTTCAGCTTTTCGCCTTTTTTGAAAGCTCTTTCCAGTATTTCGTTCCAGCGGTTGGTTTGTAAGATGGTGATGTTGTTGTTCTTTTTGTATTCACCGATCTTTTCGGCAACCTTCATACGCTGACCTAATATTTGCATCAGTTCATCATCGAGGTGATTGATCTGCTGACGCAGTTTTTCAAGGGCGGCATGATATTCTTCGGAGTTAATGTCTTCTTTACGCCATGTGATCTGACTGAGCATTTCAGCCAGTCTTTCGGGAGTGACCTGCTGTTTGGCATCGCTCCATGCTTTATCGGGATCAATATGGCTTTCGATGATCAAACCATCCATATCAAGGTCAATGGCTTTCTGCGCTACATCGAGCAAGATATCGCGGCGGCCTGAAATATGTGAAGGATCGTTGATCATTAATAATTCGGGATTGCGGCGTTTCATTTCAATAGCCAGATGCCACATGGGGGCATTGCGGTATTCGGTATTACCGTAAGAGCTGAATCCACGGTGAATTAAACCGATCTGTTTAATACCTGCCTTGGCTACGCGCTCAACGGCGCCTGTCCACAATTCGAGATCAGGATTGATAGGGTTTTTGATCAGCACCGGAACATCTGCTCCGCGCAAGGCATCTGCTACTTCCTGTACACTGAAAGGGTTTACAGTGGTACGGGCGCCGATCCACAATACATCTACTTCAAATGTCAAAGCATCTTCAACCTGTTTGGCAGTGGCTACTTCAACTGTTACGGGTAAGCCGGTTATTTTTTTAGCCTGTTGCATCCAGGGTAAACCCTTTGTGCCAATGCCTTCAAAACTTCCGGGGCGTGTGCGGGGTTTCCATATACCTGCACGCAGCATATCTACTTTACCTGTTTTTGCCAGCCTTGTAGCTGTTTCCAAAACCTGTTCTTCTGTTTCAGCACTGCATGGTCCGCTGATAATAAGCGGGCGCTTCTTCCACAGCTGTTGCACCGTTTCCTTCATTGTTGTTGATGTTTGTTGCATATTTATTTTAGTTGATAAGTTAATAAGCTAACTAGTTGACAAGACAGATGAGGCTTATAACATGTTAACCTATTAACCTGTTAACTATTTATCGCCGGCTATCTGCCTCGTTCATCCTGATCCTTCTTCCTCTGTAATTTCTTCCGTCAATAGCCTGGATCATTTGCTTTGCTGCACGTTTATCTATTTCTATCCAGCTATTCATTTCTTTCATATCGATACGGCCCAGTACATCTTTTTGCAGTTCGCTCATGTCGAGGATGAACTGTAAAAAGCTGGCTTTATAAAAACCGTCTTTGGTACCGAGGTTCACAAACAACTTGGTATAATCACCGCCGTTGTTACCAAACTTTCTGCCTCTTGTATCGGTGTACGCCTGCTTTCTGTCGCCGCCTTCGCCCCTTCTGATTACGGTGGCTCTTTCGCCACGTTCACCACGGCGCTGTTCGCGCACGTTCAGGTCTTCGGCATTTTCGTAGTATTTCAAAAAGCGGTCAAACTCCAGGGCTGCCACACGTTTCAGAATTTCTTCCTTGCTCATGTCGGCAAATTTCTCTTCAAGCATGGGCACGTATGTTTCGTAGTCGCCATGGCTAACGTCTAACTGCAACAGTTTATCCATGAAGTGATAGAACTGTTTGCGGCAAACGTCTTTACCTGTAGGAATTTCCAGCTTATGAAAAGGCACCTGTACAATGGTTTGTATCTGTCGCATTTTGCCCAGTTCGCGGCCATGCACGATCGACATACATACACCTGTTTTACCGGCACGTCCTGTACGGCCGCTTCGGTGGGTGTAAACTTCTACGTCGTCGGGCAGTTCATAATTGATCACATGCGTGATACCCTGCACATCGATACCTCTTGCTGCTACGTCGGTTGCTATTAAGAGCTGTAATGTTTTTTCACGAAAATCGTTCATCACCTTATCGCGTTGCACCTGCGTAAGATCGCCGTGCAATGCATCTATATCGTACCCTTCGCGGGTAAGTTTTTCGGCGATATCCTGTGCGTCGGCCTTGGTTCGGGTAAATATGATCCCGTAAATACCAGGGTTAAAATCGATCAGGCGTTTTAATGCTTCATACCGGTGCATGGCACTGGTTACATAATACTGATGATCGATGTTCTTGTTGGCCGAATTCATTTTACCAACCGTTACTTCCACCGGCTCCTTCATATAGCGCTTGCTTACGCGCTTAATTTCAGGAGGCATGGTAGCACTGAACAACCAGGTGCTTTCGCGTTTGGGTGTGTTCTGCAAAATGAATTCAATGTCTTCCTGGAAGCCCATATTCAGCATTTCATCTGCTTCATCGAGCACCACATACTTAATCTGTTCCAGGTCGATTGCCTTACGTTCGATCAGGTCAATTAAACGGCCGGGTGTAGCTACCACTATCTGCACACCCCTTCTCAATTCACGAATCTGTTGTCCTATCGGGGCGCCGCCATAAACAGCCACTATATACAAGCCCGACATAAATTTTTTGAATCCTTCCAACTCGTTCACGATCTGTACGCACAATTCTCTTGTAGGACAAACCACTAATGCCTGCGGATGTTTCTGCTGCACATCTACAAGGTGCAACAGGGGCAATCCAAAGGCCGCCGTTTTTCCGGTACCTGTCTGAGCCAATCCCACCAGGTCTGTTGTACCGTTAAGCAATACAGGAATAGCCTTTTCCTGTATCGGCGTGGGATTAGTAAATCCTAAAGCATTGGTGGCCTGTATTAGCCGTTCATCCAAACCCAATGCATCAAATGTTATCATAGTCAAAGAAAATTTGGCGCAAAGGTACTGTTATTATGGCCGTTGACCTAAATTAATCCTGTTCAAAGAGCAATAAGTTATAGACCCGGCATTTGCCTGTTTATCATGTTTTACCTGATGCCCCGGCGATCCGGTTTTAAGGGCCCGATCCGGTATTTTTATCGATATTTTATAGAAATTTTACGATTGAAATACCTGATGTAATTCGACCCACCTTATTTGATCCTGTTACATGTTTAGCATCCTAAGGCCTTCCGACTTTATCGGGACAAGCTCTCCGGCCGTTCGACTTCGCCCGGAAGGACACACCCTCGGATTTTTTGCAAACGCCGATGCTATTTTAAAATCCTTCTGATCTTGTTGGCATTCTCAATCAGTTCCTGCAGGTAGGTGTAATTCTCTTTTTCAAGACATGCCTTGAACTTGCGTAACTGGCTGATGTGCTCATTGAGTACATCCAGCACGTTCTCGCGGTTCTGTTTGAAAATAGGCACCCACATATCAGGATTACTTTTTGCCAGCCGCACGGTGCTTTCAAAACCACCACCGGCCAGTTCAAAAATGGTATCTTCTTCTTTTTCCTTTTCCAGTACCGTATTGGCCAGGGCAAAGGAAGTGATGTGCGAAATATGACTTACATAAGCCGTATGCATGTCGTGACTGTCGGCATCCATGTAAGTGAGATGCATACCCAGATCACGGTAGATCTGTTCAACGATCGCTACAGCTTTGGGATCGCTTTTTTCTTTTTCGCAGATCACACAGGCCCTGCCGACAAATGCGTCGCGTACCGCTGCTTCGGGACCGCTGTATTCAGTTCCCCACATAGGATGCGTAGCTACAAAACGGCTGCGCATGGGATGGTTTGCCAATGCTTCGCACAAGGCATGCTTGGTACTTCCGGCATCGGCGACAATCTGTTTGTCTGTTACCAGATCCATTACCTGCCGCATTACCCCAATGGTAGCATCAACCGGTATGGCTACATAGATCAGGTCTGCCTGCTTTACAGCTTCTTCCAGCGGAAGCGCTTCATCGATCAAACCCAGTTCAAGCGCCTTTTTTGCACTGGCTTCGGTACGGCTTACGCCGATTACCTTTTTAACCAGCCCACGGTCTTTTAAAGCAAGACTGAACGACCCGCTGATTAAACCTACTCCAACTATGGTAACAGTATTGAACATACTTCTATTTAACTTTTAAGGCTGGTAAAAATGATTTTATCCGTTTAATGCTTTCAGCAAATTTTTCTTCGGGGCTGCATAAGCTAACGCGTATATACCCATCGCCTGCATTGCCAAAGATGCCCCCGGGTGTTATAAACACCGCAGTGTTGTACAGCACTTCATCACTCAGTTCATAACCTGTTTTGTAACCGGCAGGTACCTTTGCCCAAACAAACATACCGGCCTGGTTTTTATCGTATGCGCATTCGAGCAGGTCGAGCAGTTCAAATGCTCTTTGCTGACGTTTTTTATACACACTGTTTACTTCATTGTACCAGCTTTCGGGTAATTGTAATGCTTTGGCAGCGGCCAGTTGCATGGGTAAGAACATGCCACTGTCCATATTGCTTTTAAACCTCAACACTTCATCAATACGTTCTTTAGCGCCACATAGTGCCCCTACTCTCCAACCGGCCATATTGTGCGATTTGCTGAGCGAGTTGAGTTCAATGGCAGTGTCTTTGGCGCCAGGTACATGCAGCAGACTGAGCGGATTATCATTCAGAATAAAGCTGTACGGATTATCATGACAGATAAGAATATTGTGCTTTTTGCCAAACGCTACAATCTTTTCAAATAATGCTTTTGTGGGTAATTGCCCGGTAGGCATTTGCGGATAGTTGATCCACATGATCTTTACACCTGCAACCAGTTTTTCCAGTTGATCAAAGTCGGGCTCCCAGTCGTTTTCTTCTTTCAGATCATAATCTACACATTCACCACCGGCGAGCTTTACGGCGCTTCTATAAGTGGGATAACCGGGATTAGGCACGAGGGCTTTATCGCCTTCGTTTAAATAAGTCATGCAGATGTGCATGATACCTTCTTTACTGCCGATCAAAGGCAGTATTTCGGTATCAGCATTCAAATCAACTTTATACCAGGTTTTATACCAGTCGCTGATAGCTTTCCGTAATATGGGTGAACCTTTGTAACTCTGGTAACCATGCACATTGGGTTTGGCGCTTTCTTCCTGCAGTGTTTTAATTACATCGGGATGCGGTGGTAAGTCGGGACTGCCGATACCGAGATTAATAACATTCTTACCCTGTTTATTCAACTCATCGATCTCCCGCAGCTTTTGCGAAAAATAATATTCGCCAATACCTTCCAATCGTTTTGATGTATGCATGATATTAATTTGAAAATTTGAAAATCCCGACATATCGGGACAAGTTGTGCAAATTTGAAAATGCTTTCGCTTCCTGATATTTCATTTTCAAATTTGCTAATTTGCACATTAGCTAATTACTTTCCCGTTCTTATAAACTCCATAGATCTTCAACTCATTCGTTATCGGCTGAATGCTTTCTATTACCTGATAAAACTGGTCGAGGGTTTCAAATTCCATATCGGCATGAAAGCTGTATTGCCAGTCGCTGCCGGGAATAGGAAAGCTTTGCAGTTTGCTCAGATTAATACCGCCATCTGCAATACGGCTTAGTACTCTTGCAAGGCTGCCGCGCGAGTGATCGGTATGAAAATTTACGGATGCTTTATTGGCATCGGCTACGGGTTGTGCTACATCTTCGGGTTGCAGAACCAGGAACCGGGTATAGTTACTTTTTTGAGTGTGAATATTGGGAGCAATTATTTCAAGGTTGAAAAGATCGGCGGCCAGTTTGCTGGCAATGCCGGCTATATGTTTGCTGCGATGCTGCTGAATATGTTTAGCGCTCAGGGCGGTGTCTTCGGTTTCTACCAGTTTCCAGTTGTAGTTGTCGAGGTATTCAAGACATTGCTGAATGGCCATTGGGTGAGAGTGCACTTCGCGTATGTCTTCAAGTTGTACGCCGGGATTAACGAGCAGGTGTTGTTTAATAGGCAGGTAAATTTCTCCGATGATCTTCAGTCCGCTTTTTTGCAACAGCGTGTAGTTGGGTAGAATGCTGCCTGCGATAGAGTTTTCGATTGCCATTACACCACCATTGCTTTCTGTTTTATTCGTGGCAATTTTTATCAGATCGCGAAAGGTGGCGCAGGGAAGCACTTCTACATTCTTTCCGAAAAACTGCCGGGCTGCTACCTGATGAAAACTGCCTTCGTAACCCTGTATCGAAACCCGTATTCCGGTGCCCTGCATTCCATTATCGCCTGGGATTGGTAATGCATCCGGTGCATCCTGCTGTTGTTTTCGTTCGGCCATAGATATCTTTTTTTAAGGTCCCTGATGGATCAGGGATAAAAAAAAGTCCCGGCTTTTTTGCCGGGACTTCTTATGTTGATTTTGTTTCTTCTATTTTGTTTTCAACAAAAGCATTCCCGGCCTACTGGTAAAGTAGAAGTAAAAATAAAAGAAGTAAAAGAAACGGTATGCTTTCGTGATATTCATTATGTCAAAAATAATAACTAATTGCTTACACACAAATTTTTTTCGGAAATATTTACTATACCCAACTGGTGGAATTTAGTATAAAGTGGGCTACAGACCTGCATTTCAGCGATTTTAAACGCCATCATCCAAAAAACTCATAAGGTTCCTTCCGCATAAAAGGGCCTGCGTTAAAAATAACACACGTTAGTTATTCGAGTCTTTTACGCATCTGTTCATCGATCTTTCTGAAGAGGTGAAAGGGCTTATAGGTTCGCCAATTATCGATCTCCATCAGTTCAAGATAGCGGTTAAGCCTGGCTCTTTTAAAATCATATTGCGTTTGTTCGGGCATGTTCAATACCACTATCCATCCGTCTTCATCGGTAACTTCTTCAAACCATTCCTGATAGTAATCTCTATCGCCGCTGTGAAAGTTCAATACGTTTTCGGCAATGAGAATGAATTTGGTAATGCCCTGATAAAAAAATACGTCGATGACTTCGCGCTTGAGTTCCATGATATCATTCTCGATCGCATCATTCCACTCGCCGATCATTTCAATAATAGCATAGCGTTCTTCATAATCGGCCATCAGTACTTTCAGGTACATGGTGCGCGATCCATAGTCATCCCATTGGGGATGGATATAATAGTTGTAAACGGTTTGTGAAAATTCAAACTCAGAGTACACCCTTCCGAAAAACGGCGACCGCTCATCCTGCTCACTGGTGTAAATGTGACGCCAGTTATAAAATGGTTCTATTTCATGCATAATCCGTAATTCTCCCTGATTTTAACGAGTATCAATTCATCAGGTTCAGCGTAATTTACAGATGGCGTTAAAAGCTGCAAACTACCGGCCAGACCTGTATTCCTTGAACTAAAAACTATGCCACGAGGGGCATAATAAATAAAAAAGGCTGTAAGCAATTTACAGCCTTCGAGATGCGGTTTCCAAATATTTTTTATTGTATAATTAAAAACAAACTATGGTGCTTGTACCAACAGTTTATCGGTAAATACCGTTTTTTTAATTTCATTTAACACTTTTACCATATAGGGGCCTTTGGCCAGCGTGCTGTACATTGTCATGGGTACTACCTGTCCGCCACCAATGATATCTACCACCTTTTCTGAAATTACCTTTCCTGTTAAGTCCATCAGCTGAATGGTGTACCGGCCGGATTCCTTACCATTAAAACTTATATATAACTGAGGTGTTGAAACGGGGTTGGGATATAATGCTATTTTATCGTTGCGTATTATTGCCCGGTTAAACAATGGTACGGTAGTTTTATCATTGGCAAAAGCCAGGTTGCTGTTGGCAAGGTCAGACGCATTAAACACAGTGCCAGTGATCTTAATAGGCATTGCCTGCCAGGTATGCATATCTACGCTGTAATATCCCTCGGCAGTATTGGCGCTGCTAACGATCAGGTTGCCATTATCGTCTACCACGGCGCCATTGGTAGTGAAGGTTGCAGGCAGGCCCTGTATTTCGGCTACGTGCGTGGCTATTCTGCTTGAAATATTTACTTTAAACACATGATGGTAGGCCGATACAACATACAGGTTATTGGCAGCATCGGCAACCATATCGCCTCCCCAGGAAGTAGTTTTTGCATGAACAGATAACTGTTCGTTTGACACATCATCCTGCAGGGCCCCCAGATCGAGAATAAGCGGATGTTTGCCCGTTGTAAAGCGTATCAGATGATTACCATCATTGCTGAGTGCATAGCCGCTTCCGTCGGCTCCCATCACCATACGCGTAATATGATTGGCTTCATTGTTCAGATCGGTAGCAGGCGTCAGCTGCTCATTATCGAAGTAGTAAATTTTTGGTGTGGGTGAATTCAGATCAATATACCGCAGCTGGTTCATGAACAGGGGAGCATAATACAGCCGGTTATGCCGCTGATCATATGCACAGGCAGCAGATAATGAAACTACCGGCAGATTGGTGTTGACAGTAGTAGCCGTATTAACTGCAGTAGCAGTACCGGTGTTGGCAGTAGTCGCATTTTGCGCGGTAGTAAATTTTATTTCTTTACCGGTTCGTGCATTGTATACCGTGAAGTTGGTTTGTTTGGAATCGAAAACAGATCTTGTAACAGAACCTGTTGAAAAATCGATCAGCTTTACATCAGTCCAGTTGTAGTTTCCCTTTTCAGAGCTGGTAATAGCATAAGCTGTAGTTTGTTTTTTTTGCTGCGCATTTACCGACAGCATTGTACATAGTGCAATAACAGTAGCAGGTAAAATTCTTTGCCTCATAAGTATAAAGATTTAATGATATATTCCTTAAAAGTTACAGCTTTTTTCGCAGGTAGCAAACGTTAGTTTGTGAACAATGAAGAGCAGGAAAAAGAAATTGTCGTGAGTTAATTTTTCGCTTCGCTCAGAAGTGCAGTGGCGCTAAGAGATATAAGAGAAAAAGGAGAAAAAGAGGGATAATTGATTTTTGACAACTCAATGAAATTAGTTTTAGTGATTAAATAACAAGACTCCTTATCTCTTTCCACTCCTATACCCTCTTAGCATAAAAAAAGCCCCGCAAAGCAGGGCTAAAAAAGTTTAGTTAGCATGGTTTATTTCAGCGAATCAACTGCTTTCTTAACGCTGCCATATTTTAGCAGCAGTTCGCGGGCTTTATCGTAGCTGTTGATGCCGGTTTTTTCCATAACCATTTTGGTGCCTCTGTCGACCAGCTTACTGTTGGTCAGTTGCATATTCACCATCTTGTTATCTTCGACCCTGCCGATCTGGATCATTACGGCGGTAGAGATCATATTCAGCACGAGTTTTTGCGCGGTGCCGCTTTTCATACGGGTGCTGCCGGTAACAAATTCGGGCCCTACAACTACTTCAACAGGCAGCTCAGCAGCTTCAGCCAGCGGAGATCCGGCATTACAGGTTATACAACCGGTGATAATACCTTTTTTACGTGCTTCGGTAAGAGCGCCTATAACATACGGCGTAGTACCGCTGGCGGCAATACCTATTACCACATCCTTTTCATCAATGGCATGTTTCATGAGATCAGCCCAACCCTGTTCCCAGCTGTCTTCAGCCTGTTCAACGGGTCGCTGAATAGCAGTTTCGCCACCGGCAATAATGCCAATGACCAAACCGTAAGGCAATCCGTAGGTAGGCGGAATTTCGCTGGCATCCAGGATACCCAGACGGCCGCTGGTACCGGCGCCAATATAAAACAGGCGGCCTCCGGCCAGCATTTTATCAGTGATGGCTGCTACCAGTTTTTCAATTTGCGGAATGGCTGTTGCCACGGCATCAGGCACTTTTCTATCCTCATTATTCATATTGGTCAATAAGTCATTAATACTCATTTCTTCGAGATGCCGGTAATTACTCGCCTGTTCCGTTATCCTGATGAAGTCTGCCATGTTACTGTTGTTCAATGTTTTATTCGGGTTGGTATGGTATAGTTTTAATTAGTGTACGTGGTATTGGATCAATCCTTCCATGGGATTCTTTAAAATGATCCCCTGTTCAAATTCGTAGGAATGACACAAGTAGGTAATTATATCACTGAACGCAAAAGATACGCCGCCTACAAAGTGAATGGGTAGTTTCCAGCTTTCGGTGTATTTGCATAAGTGGGTAAAGAAAAAATCATTCAGTCCGTCTTCAATAATATTTTCGATCATATAATGCCCCCGGTTCTCGGCCAGAAATAAGGTATAAGAAGCCAGGTAACGGTTGGGAAGAGGTTTCTTGTACACATTCTCAAGGATCTCGGCGCGGGTGGTGGCATACTTTGCGTCGAACTTATAACGAAGTTCCTCATCGAAAGTGTTGTACAGGTAATATTGTAATACCTTGCGGCCCAATGAGGCGCCGCTTCCTTCATCGCCCAGTACATAGCCTAAACCTGGACTGTTCTTTACAATTTTCTTTCCGTTATAATAGCAGGCGCTGCTTCCGGTGCCCAGAATGCAGGCCATTCCTTTTTCATCTTTACATAAGGCGCGGGCGGCCCCT
>Ga0105237_10009234_pt1 | contig 10579 bp, 8 predicted proteins | sample KBSC24metaG_FD_81520 | JGI IMG/M metagenome (GOLD analysis project Ga0105237, IMG submission 81520) | Corn rhizosphere microbial communities from Kellogg Biological Station, Michigan, USA - KBS C2-4 metaG | ecosystem: Host-associated > Plants > Roots > Rhizosphere > Soil | place: Michigan, USA... | reverse complement strand
GCGGATGGCTTCGATGATCTCCTTATAGGACAATATGTCGAGGCCTGATTCCTGCCGGTCGGCGATGTTCTCTGTGTCTTCGGACAGCATCTGTCCATTGATGTAGGATGCGTTCTTTCGATAGTGATCGATGCAGGTATTGACGAGTATGCGTTTGAACCAGCCTTTGAGGGAAGCCAGGATATCCGTATGGCGTGATTCCTCAAATTGATGGATGTTCTTGAAAAGTTTGATGAAGCCCTCATTCATTATCTCTTCTACTTGTTCAAGGTTGTTTTGGTAACGATAGCATATTTTCATAGCGTAATCCTTGAGCATCGTATAAAGCTCTTTTTGGCTGGACCTGTCATTAGACCGGCAGCCGTCTATCAACGCGAGTATTTGCGAGTTCGATTCGATCAAAATTGATGTGTAGCTTAAGTGGTGAGCGGTCCTTATTGATTAAACGCGCAAACTACCTGTATGCATTAGAAAGTTACGATAATGAAATGTTAATGGTTGCTTTGGCTGGTCCAGATATTTTGAGGGTTGGGCGGCGCAGGCCCTATTTGGGCAGCCCTGTGCTGACGACGCTGAGGTCGGCCTTTACAAAGAGTTGAGTCTGAATAGATTTGTCACCTGCCAGCAGGCCGATCATCTTCAATTCCTTCACATTTCCCCGGGTATAGAGATTGGGGGCCAGGGTCCTGTTCATCTGAGCGTCCAGCATGGGCATATTGGCTTTTAGCAGTGCCGTGAGGTCGACATAGGAGCCGCCCTGCAGGTTCTTTCGGATCTTCCTTTTAAAGAAAGTGCGGGCAATCACGATCATCATGTCGCCGTCGAGGGTATACTGGATATCGGGGATGGTAAGGGATTGCTTGACGGGATCGAGCACGGGGGTGCCCCAAAGGCGGAATTCTCCCCTGCGGCTGCCGCCAAAGTCTACCGTCATCTCCACCTGATGATGGCCTTTTCCCCTGACTGTCACGTTCTTTATAAGAATGGTGCGGCCTTTGACCTGGAAGGACTTACCCTGGAGGCTGTCATTCAGCAATTTGCTGATAAAGGCATAGTCATAATCAGCGCCGAGGTAGACGGAGAGGCCCTTATCGCGGACATTGCTGGTCAGTGGAGGAAGGGGTGGAATGACGGAAGAGACCTCCTTTTCTGATGTAAGCTGCGGCCGGCAGGTGAGCCCTATATTAACCCGAAACGTGTCCTGGGTATAATTCAGGGGTCCGATCCGGATGGTCTGGGGATTGGTGACGAGATAACCATAGGGTCCCAGGGGCAGTCGATGCCAGGCACTCATAGCAGAATGGTGAAGATAGCCGGTGAAGTCCAGGCCGGCGAGGGTCTGGTCGAGGACACCGCAAAAGCTGTTGATAGAACTGCGGATGCTATCGACGATCATTTGGGTCATGTCCATGGAAAAGACGGACATAACACATTTGTCCATGGCCTTTAGCTGGTCGAGGTGCGTGACTGTCCTGACCTTATAGTTAGGGAGCAGGGTCAACTGAGAGCTGAGTGAGATATCCACTCTTCGCATGGGTTCGCTGCCAAATCCGCAGTTGCCGGAGATCCAGGGTGATACGGGTTTGCCCACGGCGCAAAGACAGCGGCCTCCGGCGACCTGGTAGCTGCCTCCCATCTGAAGGGATATCCTGTTGTTGGTGCAGCTGAGGTTGAAGACGCTGCGGACGAAGCGGTATTTATAGCGGAATTCGCAGGATGTCTGTACAAAGGAGGGCCATCCTTCGGATGTGAATTCTTTTGGGACGATGGTGTCGGCTATCTGTAAAAGGGGACCGCCGGCGACTTTGAGCGGTATGTCTATTTCGGAAACGGGCAGCGGGGGCAGACTATCGGGCATCTGGACGGTGGTGGCGGGGGCGCTGACGGCCTTTCTGGAAGAATGACAGGACCAGCAGGCGGCAGCCAGGGCGAGGAGGATAAAGTATTTCATTATTTATTGACCTTTTGCGGGTGTTGTCAGTCCTTCTTTTTTTGTGTTATCGATCACATCCAATAGCCCGTCGGTGAACCTGTCTTCGGGCAGCTGCCAGAACATGATACCTCCCAACTTCTTATCCAACGCATAGCGTGTCTTTAGCCGTACCGACATGGTATCGTCATACGTAACGAAGAGCTTCTTATCCTGATTGTACATATAAGGCGCCTGGGCTATCGGGTCCCAGTGAAATACAAAGCCGCTGTCTTTCGACAGATAGGCGGCCTGGTCCTTATAAGAAATACCGCGCCAGAAACGGCAGGGCCGGTAAAGTCCGTTGTTGACGCTGTCCACGCCCTCGAAGATACGGCCGTAGAAGGCGAGGCCGATGGCAAGCTTGGCTGCGGGTACGCCGATGGATTCGAGATATTGCACGCAGTGGTCGGTGGATTCCACCTGTTGAGGCGTGGAGTACAAGGGTGTATGATGACCTGTGACGGTGTCGTAGCCGTTGACGAGGTCATAGGTCATGAGATTTATATAATTGACACGGGGCGTCACTTTTTTCCAGTTGATGGAAGTCTGAAGGTATTTGGTAAAGCCGCCGGCTGCGAAGCTGATCTCTTTGGACCAGCCGAGTTTTTTTCTCAGCTTTTTTATCAGGATGGTGAAGTGCTCTTTGTCCTCCGGCGAATACGGATACCCAGGAACGTTAGAGAGCGCCGGATATTCCCAGTCCAGGTCGATGCCGTCGGCGTGGAAGTAGTCTAATATTTCTTTGGTGGAGCGGACGAATTCGTTGCGGCCCTCACTGGTCGCAAATACATCCGGGCAGGTCTTGCAGCCGCCCCATCCGCCCAGGGAAAGGATCACTTTGAGGTTTGGGTTCTTCTCTTTCAACTGGACCATATGCTGGATCGTAGCGGTGTCCCGTGCGTTGTTGACATCGAGCCTGTTGCCCTTGAGGTGGCAGAAGCTGAATATAATATGTGTGAGCTTGCCGATGGGGAAGCTGTCGATGGCGGTGTTTCTACCGGAGTAATAGCCGATGACGGCGGGGCCGGGGGCTCCTGATAGGGCGGGGCCGGAGGCCCCGGATGCGTCGGGGGACTGGGCTTGGGATGTGGCGGAGAAAAGGGCTAAAAAGGCTATGAAAATCTGTACTCTAAAAGAATGTAGGATCATAAAATGCTTGGTTGGCGTAAAAATAAGCAACTCTGTCCGGAATTCACTCGTATCGATAAATGTGAATTCAAACAGTTAAGAACTCTAAGCATATGAAGAAAACTACAAAGATCCGGCTGGCGGGGATAGCGCTGCTGTGTGCGCTGTACAGCCTGGTATCGTGCCGTAAGGAAAATCTGAATGGAAGCGGTTCGTCGGCGGACTCCACAGCTGTATTCTCCGCGACGATAAATGGGGTGGAGTGGAAGACGGATTCGGTCTCGGCATTTCTGGTGGGGGATTCCCGGAGTCATCGTAAGGTTATGGCAATTACGGCCTATACGTCTCAAAGGGCCCTCTCCATCAGCCTGCAGGATACGACAACGACCGGCAACGACAGTACTATGATGGTGCAGCAGTATGCGTTGGGTGACTGGGGGAATGCGTCGGCCTTTGCCTATGCAAATGACAAGGTCCAGATCGGAAGGAACCTGGTCTGGCAGCAGGAGGGAGAGGCAGTGAGCGGGGCGGCCAATTTGACGGCCAGTGATGGAGTGAATAAGCTGGTATCGGGTACTTTCCAATTCAACGCCCGGGTGTTGTCGGTCGACTCGATGGGACTGAGGATCGACTCAGTGACGGTGACCAGCGGGGTGTTCAAGAATATACGGTACAGTTATTTACGGCATCCTTAAGGGCAGCGGAGCGTGTGAGTCCGGCCGGCTGGTGATACGGGTCCTGCCGTCTGCGAGGGTATATACTTCATCGGAGATGTCCCAGATGTGCTGGTGGAGATGATCGGTGATCAATATACCCTTATTTTGTTTTTCATCTTTCAACATCGTTTTTACCTTTTCAATCTGTATGGGGCTTAAGAGCGTGAAGGGCTCGTCCAGCATGACGAACTGCGAGTGGCTGCGGCTGATGACATAGATATTGATCATTCGGCGCTGGCCTGTGGACAGCTCTCTTAAAGGCTGATGGCGCCGGAGGTGGAGTTCGGGGAAGGTGGTTTCCAGTCCCTGAAAATCCAGGTTGAAATCCAGGCATATGCGTTCGAGGGTCAGCGCGCCGGGGATAAAATTGAATTGAGGCATGTATCGGATCTTATCCGGCTGTGCGTATGGCATCGGGAGCGGTATATTGTCTATCCTTACAGACTTCCCTTCGCAGTGCAGGTCGCCGTATATGATCCGCATGAGGGTTGTCTTGCCTGTGCCGTTGCGTCCCAGGAGACCGGTGATCCTGCCTGTGCCGCATTGGATGTATATATTAGAGAGGATCGGTCTTTCGTCGAACGCCAGCTGAATGCCATCGGCGGTAAGTGTATGGATGTTGGGAGATGGTGAGCTGATCATCATGAATGCAGTTTATTCGTTAGGATAAGGAGCAGCAGGCAAAGGACAAAATCGAAGCTCAGGGTGACGGACCACAGGACGGAATCGCGAATGCCCAGATTACGATAGTAATAAAATTCCTTTTTCTTATAGCTGCGTATGAAGTACCTGACTAACGGGTGTTTGGTGACGATGCAAGATATTTTATTCGCTGCGGAACGGGGATAAGGGCTATTTTTATAGGAGTTAAATTATTGCCAATGTCTTCAAGAAGGGATTTTCTTACAAGTACGCTGGCCGCGATGGCCGGCTCTTCGTTTTTAGGGCCAGGCGCGCGGGGCGAGGGGGTATTGTCGGATGCGCAGGGAGAGGAAACCCTGGCGACGAAGGGGGCGGGGGAAACTGCAAGGAGGGTGGAGATGACGATCCGCCAGGCCATTGACCGTATCGTAGCGGATATTCCGGGCGCGCCATTTAAAACCACGGTGGATACGGTGAAGTCGGGGAACCCGGACCAGGCGTTGATGGGGATTGTTACGACGATGTTTGCCACGGATGAGGTCATCGACAAGACGATCAAGGCGGGGGCCAATTTCATCATTGCCCATGAGCCTACCTTTTACAATCACCAGGATGAGACCGACTGGCTGGCAGGAGATCGGGTGTATGATTTCAAGAAGGCGTTGCTGGAAAGCCATGGGATCGTCGTATGGAGATTTCATGACTACTGGCATTCCTTTCGCCCGGATGGGATATTGATGGGTGTGTATACTGCATTGGGTTGGGACAAGTATTACAATTCGGGTGCGCCTGAGATCGTCACGGTGCCGGAGATGACGGTGGGAGAGGTAGTGGCTTTGGCAAAAAAGGCGATGGGGATCGACAAGATGAAGATGATCGGGGACCTATCGGCGAAGTGTCAGCGGATCGTGGTAATGCCGGGATCGGGAGGCGGGAGAGCGCAAATAGGAGCGTTGCGCAAATATCAGCCGGACCTGTTGATCTGCGGGGAGCTGAACGAATGGGAGACGAGCGAGTATGTACGGGATGTGTGGTATCAGGTGCAGAAGGTGTCGCTTTTGGTGTTGGGGCATGCTGTCAGCGAGGAACCGGGGATGGAGGCGTTGGTGCCCTGGTTGAATGCAAGATTGACGGGAGTGCCGGTGAAGCATATTCCTTCGGGGGATGCGTTCGGCTGGGTGTAAAAAAAGAAAAACCCCCGACTGGCGCCGGGGGTTTAAAGTTATTGCTGAGAGCGGATCACATTCAGGGCTCCGCCGGCTTTGAACCAGCCGATCTGCGGCTCATTATAGGTATGGTTGAGGGATATTTCATCCTTCGAGCCATTCTTATGGTTGAGCACCATGGTCAGGGGTTTGCCGGGGGCGAATGATGTGAGGCCTATGATATCGATGCTATCGTCTTCTTGTACCTTGTCATAATCTTCCTTGTTGACAAAAGTGAGGGCGAGCATACCTTGTTTTTTCAGGTTGGTCTCGTGGATACGGGCGAAGCTTCTCACCACGATGGCGCGGACGCCGAGGTGGCGGGGTTCCATGGCGGCGTGTTCGCGGGAGGAACCTTCTCCGTAGTTCTCGTCACCCACAACGACGGAGCCGATGCCGGCTGCCTTGTAGGCTCTTGCAGTGGCGGGAACGGCGCCATATTCTCCGGTGAGCTCATTCTTTACAGCATCTGTCTTCTCATTAAAGAAGTTGACGGCTCCGATGAGCATGTTGTTGGAGATATTGTCGAGGTGTCCACGGAATTTCAGCCAGGGGCCGGCCATGGAGATATGGTCTGTAGTACATTTTCCCTTTGCCTTGATCAGGAGTTTTAGTCCTTTAAGATCTGTTCCTTCCCATGCGGCGAAGGGGGCCAGGAGCTGGAGGCGCTGGGAGTCGGACTTGACGACGACCTGTACGCTCTTACCGTCTTTTGCGGGGGCCTGGTAGCCTGCGTCTTCCACGGAGAAGCCTTTGGGGGGCAGTTCTACGCCGGTGGGTTCGTCGAGCATGACGTCTTCACCTTTTTCATTCTTCAGCTTGTCCTTCAAGGGGTTGAAGGTAAGGTTGCCTGCTATGGCAAAGGCGGTGACTATCTCAGGCGAGGCCACGAAGGCGTGGGTGCTGGCGAGACCGTCGTTGCGCTTGGCAAAGTTGCGGTTGAAGGAAGTGATGATGGAGTTCTTTCTGTTGGGATCGTCGATATGGCGGGCCCATTGTCCGATGCAGGGACCGCAGGCGTTGGCCAGCACGATGCCGCCAATCTTATCGAAGGTCTTTAGGAACCCGTCCTTCTCGATGGTATAACGAACCTGTTCCGAGCCGGGGGTGATGGTAAATTCCGCCTTGGCTTTCAACTTTTTATCAATGGCCTGTTGGGCGAGGGAAGCGGAACGGCTGATGTCCTCATAAGAGGAGTTGGTACAGGAGCCGATGAGGGCTACTTCCAGCCGCTCGGGCCAGTTGTTATCCTTTACCGCCCGGGCAAACTGGCTGATCGGTGTTGCCAGGTCGGGTGTGAAAGGTCCGTTGACGTAAGGTTCCAGCTCGCTGAGGTTTAGCTCGAGGACCTGGTCATAATATTTTTCGGGGTTGGCATATACTTCTTTGTCAGGGCGGAGGTAGTCCTTGATGCCGTCGGCCAGGGTTGCGACTTCGGCGCGGCCGGTGGCTTTCAGGTAGGCTGCCATTTTTTCGTCATAGCCAAACAGCGAGCAGGTGGCTCCAATCTCGGCGCCCATGTTGCAGATGGTGCCTTTACCGGTGGCGCTGAGGCTGTCGGCGCCTTCGCCGAAATATTCTACGATGGCTCCGGTGCCGCCTTTTACGGTGAGCTGACCGGCTACCCACAGGATGATGTCCTTGGCGGAGGTCCAGCCACTCATCTTGCCGGTGAGCTTTACACCAATGAGCTTGGGCATTTTCAGTTCCCATGCCAGTCCTGCCATTACGTCCACGGCATCTGCGCCGCCCACGCCGATGGCTACCATACCCAGGCCCCCTGCGTTGGGAGTGTGGGAGTCAGTGCCGATCATCATACCTCCGGGGAAGGCGTAGTTTTCCAGTACTACCTGGTGGATGATACCTGCGCCGGGTTTCCAGAACCCGATGCCGTACTTATTGGAAATAGATGCCAGGAAATCGTATACTTCTTTATTGACGTCGAGGGCTGCAGCCAGGTCGGCCGTTGCGCCCGTCCGGGCTTGTATAAGGTGGTCGCAGTGTACGGTGGAAGGTACGGCTACCTTGTCACGGCCGCAGGTCATGAACTGCAGGAGCGCCATCTGGGCGGTAGCGTCCTGCATGGCAACGCGATCGGGGGCAAAATCAACATAGTCCTTTCCCCGGGTATAGGCGCGGGCAGGTGTTTCGAAAAGGTGGGAGTACAATATTTTTTCGGCCATTGTCAGGGGTGTGCCTACCAGCTTACGGGCGGCATCTACCTTGGCCGGCATTGCCCCGTATAACTTTTTAATTAAATCCAGATCAAAAACCATGATTAATCTAATTTATGTGTTAATTCTTGAGATATGCGTTAATACTTTTTTATTCCTCTAATGGGCTGGTCGATGTGCTTTTAGGTACCGGCGCCGGGGCGCCTGGCAGGGCTAATGATGCCTGCCCGCGGCAGGTTTTAGCGCTCTGCTGACGCCGGGCGCTAAATTACGCCGTTTTTTTTTAATTTAGCAGTATGAACAGACTGAAGCATTTCATCGAATGGCAGGTATTCGGGGTTTGCTCGGCGATCGGGGAAAGGATGGGTATTGCCACCTCCCGGATCAGAACCTGGTTTATCTACATTTCTTTTCTGACCATGGGTTCCCCGCTGATCATTTACTTTGTCCTGGCATTTTGGATGAATATCAAACGATATATCCTATCGGCTCGCAGGAATCCTGTGAAATATCTTTAACCTCCCCGGGTTGCGGCTTTTTTCGTATCTTACCCCAGGTGAGTCCCCGGGCAGATTACCTACTGCTATGGTCCCGGACAACCGACCTGGTTTGTTCTGATAAGTTCACGGAGAAAGTAGATTTTTTACAAAAAAATTTTTAGCTGCCTTGTTTCAGTTTGATTTCTCCTATACCGACTATGAGCTGTTGCAGAACGACCTTGCTCAACGGCTAAATGCCCCCGTGGTGAATCACAAGCTGGTTTTCCCGGAGACTGTCGCTACGGGTAGTCTTACCTTTGTCCGGCTGCCCAACGGGATACATGTGAATGTGATCAACTGCAGATTCAACCAGGACTGGTTCCTGTGCAGGAGGAAGATAAAGGAGGAGTATTATACCCTCAGATTCCATGAGCTGACCATCCCGGATACACTGGAGATACGCATCGGGAAGGAGAGCCTGAAGGAATCGAACACTACGCGGAGCATCGCCTATCTTACCAATACTTTATCGGACTGGGCCTATCTTGGCGCCCAGGGTACTATTTACAAGGGCATCGATGTCCTCTTCGACGCGCAGTGGCTGGGAGGATATCTGGGGGTGAGCCGTATCGACGATGTGCTGTCCACTTATCTTTCGCTGCAGGTGGAGAATGTGCATACGGAGCCGTTGGACAGTGAATATCGTCGCATGATCCAGGAGATCATGGAGGTGGGGGATGATAATCCCATGCGGCTGGCCATTATCCAGAACAGGGTGATGTTCCTGATCGAGCGATTTTTTACGCGTATTTATGAACGAAGAAAGAACTCTCATTTCGACATACCGCTGTCCAAGACGGATATCGATCGTATGATGCAGGTGGAGTCGGCGCTGACGCGGGATATTTTTGAGCCGGCGCCTACCATCAGCCAGCTGGCGAAGATGGTATCTATCAGCGAGTCGAAGCTGAAGAAGGATTTCAAGCTTATCTATGGTCTGCCTGTGTATGAGTATTTTCAGAAGATACGGATGCAGACGGCCAAGGACAAGCTGCTCACCGGAGGGCATTCGGTGAAGGAGGTGGCCATGGAGCTGGGATATTCCAATCTGAGTAATTTCACGATAGCTTTTAAGAAAGAGTTCGGGCTGCTGCCAAGCAAGCTTTTGAGTACCGTATGATGGGCCCGGGCCTGTCGGCCGGAGCTATAGATCCTGGCGTCCGGTATGTTGGTTTCCTACCTTCCAGGGGTCTGGAGTTTCCTACAGGGGTCATTTGGTGTTGCGATGACATTTACAGCTATCCTTAACACTTCTTTGGGTAATGAATGGTGGAAAAGCGGGGTAAATTTGCATAACGTTTGTATACAAGACACACATCGCGGGTCTTTGGCCCGTCAAAATAAAATGTCCCGTTTTTAATTCCTCGTTTCCAGAAAGACCATCCCTCTATTCAGTACCTTTCGAAAAACCCTATATATCACGGACGCGGTTCGATAAGAGGTTGAGGCTATAATTCCGAAACTACTTTACGGATCTTTACCAATTGTTCCAGTAAACTCTGAAGCAGATCCAGCCTGAGCATGTTGGCGCCGTCGCTCTTTGCTACGGCAGGATTTGGGTGTGTCTCGATGAAAAGGCCTTCAGCGCCGGTGGCAATTGCGGCTTTTGCTATAGTTGCGATGAGTTGTGGATTGCCGCCGGTGACACCACTGGTCTGATTGGGTTGCTGGAGTGCGTGTGTACAATCCATCACCACGGGGGTCTTATGTTCCTGCATCCACGGAATATTCCTGTAATCTACTACGAGGTCCTGGTAGCCAAAGGTGGTGCCTCTCTCGGTGAGGATGATCTTATCATTCCCTGCCTTGCGTATTTTTTCCACGGCAAATTTCATGGCGGGTCCGCTGAGGAACTGTCCTTTTTTTACATTTACGATCTTACCAGTCCCGGCAGCAGCCAGGAGAACGTCTGTCTGGCGGCACAGGAAGGCGGGGATCTGTAGTATGTCTATGAATTTTGCTGCGGGGGCGGCTTCGTCGTGGGCGTGTATATCGGAGGTGGTGGGCAGCTTGTAGGTGTCGCCGACCTTTTTTATCAGGGAGAGGCCGTTGTCATCGCCGATGCCGGTGAAGGAGCTGGCGCTGGTACGATTGGCCTTGCGGTAGGAGGCTTTGAAGACATAGGGTATACCCAGATTGCGGCAGATGGTGGAGACCTTTTCGGCTACTTCCATCACGAGCTCTTCGCTCTCGACCACGCAGG
>Ga0105237_10009233_pt1 | contig 10580 bp, 4 predicted proteins | sample KBSC24metaG_FD_81520 | JGI IMG/M metagenome (GOLD analysis project Ga0105237, IMG submission 81520) | Corn rhizosphere microbial communities from Kellogg Biological Station, Michigan, USA - KBS C2-4 metaG | ecosystem: Host-associated > Plants > Roots > Rhizosphere > Soil | place: Michigan, USA... | reverse complement strand
TGGCTGAATCCAAGCCAAACGCCCGCCCGCCGGCCCTTCCATACAAGACCGATTTCAACGCCTGAAAAATGCGTGGTGCAAGATACCCCAAGACGAAAGGAGGGCCCGGGGAAGCTCCTGAAAATCGCACGGAGGCTCAATGTCTGGGTAGCCCGCTCAAAGCTTTGTCGTTCACTTCGTGGCCTCGTATCATGCTGGGATTATTTGACAACCCAGTCCAGTCTGCTGTTCTGCCCATGACGCCTCGCTTTATTTCTCAATTGGCAAGACTCCTGTGCTTTAAACGTGGCAACCCAACGCCATACTGAATGGAAAGTCGCTGGTACAACCCAACACCCCTGCTCTCACCCACCACGCTCCCTTCGGTTCTTCGACCCAAACTAAGGGCTGTTGATCTCCTCGTATTCCTCCGCACTAAGCTCCGCTAGCTCACTACTGTTTTCCTGCCACTCTGCTGGACTTAGAGTTTCAATCGTTGACTCGGCTTTGAATTTCAATTGTGTCATCGTGTTGTTAATCTCTGCCATCTTTGCCTCTTCCAATGCATTGTCAATACTGAAGTATTGCAAACAATGTTCCATGACGTCGAGAACCTGGTTTGCTTGACCCGGGTGTAATGTCTCACTCTCTCTACCTCGAGGAGCCATGAATATGCGTTGAACGAAAGCTTGGCAACTGGTAGCAAGTTCCTGACAGACGGTCCGCAGATTGGTGTAGAGACGAGCATCTTCAGTCTCCGCTTGTTGAAGTGGTATGAACAAGATTCTTCGTAGTAAATCTACCGTAGCGTCGCGGATATTAAGCTGGCTGTCGTTTGTCGACACAAGAAACGTGGGAGCCCAGTGACTGATCGCCTGCAGTACCGTCTCTTCTAGAAATCCGATATCGGCTTCTATTACTGTATTCTCAGCTTTCAACAACCCCTCGACGAACTCCAGATAGCCCTTGCTATAGTCAATCCCAACCGTCCTGATACTCTCAAGAGCAGGTTGGACAAGGTCAAATATTTGGGAATCAAATCCACAATTCTCGCAAAAGACAATAGTAGGTCTGAGAAAATGGATGGCGGTGTTCACAATTGGATCGTTAAGCCCCTTAAGGATGACCTCAGCCACGGAGCCAGCGAGTCGTCGGTCGCCGGCGAGGTGTGCTACAAGTAATTCTGTTGCATTCGGATTGACACCGCCAGCAATGAGACGCATTAGCCATTCGAGGCGGGGGGGGATCTTCCCCAATCCCAGAGAATCAAGTTCATTGACGGTTAGCCCGATTTTCTTGGGAGACACCGCACGATCATCACCCTCTGGTAGAAGATAAAAATCCACGCGCAATAGAATACTGATGAGGAGGCGGATATGCACGTGGTGATTGACTTGTCGATTTCTGTCTCTTGCTGCTAGGTAGACTGCGTATCGAGCTTTCAATTTCTTGCTGATCGGGAAATCAGTCGGGTTGTTGAGGTGGACCATTACCAGTTCGATACATTTCTCAATAAACTCTTGATCTAGGACTGTGGCGAGCTCCACATCACCAAGCCTGATAATACTGCTGAGAGTTCCGAAATACTCAGGCCAACAACGGCTAGTCTTCATAGCGATATCCCAGAGTTTTGAAAGCTGCTCCACGCACTTCTGCAGCCACTCCACGTATTCCTCCTGGAGCTGCTGATACTCAACACTATCGGACGCCATCATAGCTTTGTTGGTATGTAGTTGTTGGAAGACGTCTGCAAAGAGATAGCTGAAGCTTTTTCTCACATTATGATAAGGGCTCCGCACAATGACATCCTCAATCATTCGACTCCTGGAAAACCAATGTGCAACGGTTCTGGCGCAACCGTTACATTGATCCACATAAGCTTGGATGGCTTTCAATGTCTCCTCGAGATACGGCATGTCTTTCCATCTCGAGCTAATTTCATGAACGTACTCGAGGGCCATCTCGATCGTACTCGATTCTATCGCATGATCTTCGCTACAGTCATCGTCATGCACCGTTTTCATTCGTTCGAGCAGGAGGAAAACAAATTTGGCGTGTGAGGCATCCTGCGCACAATAAGCTCTAAGGTAAAGCTCATTGTGCTGGGCTAGATGCTGCTCCATCTGGACTGGGAGGGGTAGTCTGACAGGGTTGACAGAGTCCTGATCATGGAATTGTTGCTCCACTTTCTGAATACTGGATGTTCTCTGGTAGAACAGCATGTAAGCACTGTAAAACTTGGGGAGGTTGTAAAATGTGTCGGAATTTCCACCAAAACATTGCTCACGCATCTGCGAGAGATCGAACACAGTCACATCTTGATCATTGAATTGTACCCACGAGTCTTGAACACCCTTGACTGAGGGTCGTTGACGGATGTACGAATAGTAGTGACCTGAATCGGCGGTCCCCGAGTGCACGATTACCCCAGTTAGCTGGAAAGTATCCGGTTCATCATCGTGTACATCATCACTGAGTCGAGCCAGTGTGTATGGGGCAATATCGAGTGTGTCGGGGAACTGAAACTCATCATTGACCTTTGCCCGCATTCCTGTCATAATATCATAGTCGAAGCGCTTGAGATTGAAGATCAGGTTATCAGGCACATCTTTGAGACAAGCACGCTTGACCGCATCCACGTGGCGGCCACATGAAGTGCAAGAATATTTGTTCTCTCCTTGTAGAACTTCGCCTTCGACGTAAGCACGGAGACTATCCTCAAGTCTAGCTTTGCCTTTGATTTCGACTTGGACAGCTGAGAAGGGCTCTAAGCGTTCGGAGATGTGCTCGCATTCTTTGGATTTAACTTGTTGGACCAGCTGGCCCCCATAAATTGACTTGAACAATTCCCTGGCAGGCCCATCGATCTGACCTTCAAGGCGATCGAATAGCAGGTTGAAGAACTCGTCAACATCCATCTGAACCGAGACATCTATCTGTTCCCCCTCATATGTGGTGATGGCCTCAACAGCACCAGAAGGATCGATAAACTTCTCATAGGAATTTTGCATGTAAGCAAATACTTTAGCGAGCTCCGATACAAGATTCTGCTTTGAAAGATCCAAAGAATTCGAGTCGAGGAATATCCCACGGAACTGGACATTCATGAACAGCTGTGCGAAAAGAGAGTTGAGATAACAAGTGTTGGAAAGATTTCGAAGTCCAGCATACCCAACCTCTGTCCGGAGACCTTGACGGTCATTGCTGTAGATAGGTTCAAAGTAGTCTTGCGGAAGTAAGTCATCGTAGAGCTTTGAAATGACGGCAGAAGAGTCCTCGGGTCCCTGGCATAATACCAGTACAAGGTTGTAAAGGCTCTCACGTACACTCACATCCAAGATAGGTAAATTTGTGTTGTCCTCTGCAGCCAGCCCTACGTCAGATAATGGCGGAAACAGGAACAAGGTGATGAGATCTTCGATAAATCGGGCGCTAGGCGGAAGAGCATTGACAACCTTCAAGAGCTTGGAGCATTCGAATAGGAGTTTCGTCAAGCAGACCACAACGTGGTCGTCGAGTGGCTGACCGACAACTTCAACATGTGCATGTTTTAGAAGGATTTGACTCCACTCGTTGAAGAATAGACGTAGAGAGTCAACATCGAAAGCCTTCCCGATCCTCTTCATAATGGAGAGCATGGCTTCGCAGAGCTCCGCGCAATGTTTTGGTTGCTGGCAGGCCCGTGGGAGAACATCAGCGAGAGCTTCCCAAAGTCGCATCAAGCAGGCTTCAATCACCGAGGTGGGAAACCTGGAGCGTGGCGCGCGAGGGTTATTGATTTTCAGGTGCAGTTTATTGCCAGCTGATCCAGTCAACCCGATCACAACTTCGAGGAGTGAATGTCGCACCTCAAAGCGCGGGTCTTGCACAAAGGTTGTCAGCACGAGGTCTTGAAGATTTCCTTGAGCGGCGACACTGTTCCAAACTCTATCGTCATGAAGACAGGCCTCAATGAAGCTTTCCAAAATGAGCTTCACCATCACACACGTTGACAACTCATCAGCAGTATTGCATCTGCAATCCAGAGTGAAACGCAATAGCCTTGATATTTGAGCGACAAACTCGTGCCGGTCTTCAAGATATGCTAGAGAGACCTCCGTGGACACCTTAGCACGGAAAGCCAAAAGCAAAGCTTCAATCAATCCATGAACAATCGAGATCTGTAGTGGGTCGGGTGTATTGCTTAATTGCAACTCTGGCAGTGTTGTAACGATGGTCCGAATACTGTAGGTGAGAAACTTTGTATCTGGGTTTGAGCTAAAGGAGTCGACCTCAATGCACGATCGCAGGGCTCTTGCACAATACAACAGTTTGAAAGGCTTCCCAGGTGGGAGGAGTTCTGCAGGTGACCTCTCCATCGATCGGATTAAACGCACAACCTCAGTCTGAGCAGAAAACAAGCTGAGGAAGCCATACACTTCTCTCGACAGGCGTTCATCAGCGTCGAGAAGATCGTACAAATCATCGAAATGATGCATGATCTTGCTGTCCACAGGTGAGCTCGCGCGTGCGGAACGAGTAGGCACATTCTCGGGTGTATTTGCTGTCTTCATGACGATGATGAGCCCGTGCAATAGTTTTGTCTCGGCTAAGATGGTTTGTGAGGCTTCGAGTGTGAACTTTCGTCCATGGTGATACACGGAGAACTGGGTGAAGCCGCTCGTATCCGTAACATATTTGTGAAGCTCGTCGCAAGTGTTTTCACCCCCTACCTGTATTTTCTGAACTTGCTCTGTAACGTACTTGCTCCCATGAAACTGTATCATTAGTTCGATATTTTCACCCTTCTTCTCTGAAAACTCTGGCAACCCAGGAGTTCTAGCTGGCGTGGGGCTATATCGAGGTCGCAATTTCATGCCTTCCAGGAATTTTCGAAGAAACAATAAAGACCGGTCGAAGCGAAGCTCCTCAGCACGGATCTCATCTTCAGAAGCAATGATTACCATTGGCTCATCTTCACCACTCAGAGTTCCATCGGTGTATGATTTCAGTTTCGATGCTGACGCAATGACTTGACGTACGCATCGATCCACAAGCGACGAGTGTGTGAGATCGATCGTAGCCTTTGCTTGTCTTGTGATTAAGTTGTGATCAAGGTACTGTCGGATAATGAAGTCCGTTGCCTCGTTCTCAATAGTATTTGGTGGCGCCTCAAGTACAATCTTCCACAGTCGCTCGATGCCAGGAATGACGACGATATCTTCAGCCTCGGTAAGGACATGTGGAGAGCGCCGGATGGTGTATGAGACTGACATTCTGATGAATTCCAGTAAACGTTCACAGTAGTCTGCTGGTCCAAGGCTTTGGAGGTGCTTGTCGATGATAAGATCCAAAACAATGTTCTCATCCCTTGGCTGCTTAAGCCTTAAGGCATGGGTCAAGGTTTCCCAGGATCTTGAACGAATCGTAGAAGGCAACTCTGGCGACGTGAAATACGATTTCCAAATTGTCTCAACCAAGTCATCCGAGAAAGTGTCCGGCAGCCAATGAATAAAATGATAGAGGGTGGCGGCGATGATATCGTAGATAGTTTCGAAGGAAGTAACGTCTTCTCGCTGTTCTGAGGCGAGCTTATACTGATCGCGTAGATGCACGAACTCTGCAACTAATAAAGCTGTCAGGTTAAGATCCACTAGGACTGGGATATTGTCCCGGCTCATGATTGGGATCATGGCATTTAGCGTGTAGAGATCACCACCAACGCCTTTATGATGCGTCTCGATTCTTGCGGCAGCCTCGCCCATAATGACGCGCTGTTCATCCTCGCCAATAGATACGAGCGAGGTATCTGGGCGACCAAGCGTCAGAAGGATTGTCAACTGTTGGGTGAACTCTCTGCGGATCATTACAGCTTGCTCCAGCGAAAGATTTTCTTCTATTGTCGCCTCTCGTAGTAGTCGGATACAGAGCTGTCTCGTGATGGAGTTAGTTGCGAAATCTGTGTGGAAATGAGAGGTCCCGACGCGTTGACGGACGCTATTGAAGACGTTCACCGTGAATCCCACCACATGCTGATCATACCGCCGAAAGGGTAACTCAAGAAGCTTTTCGCAGATGTAGTACAATGCAGGTAAATCATACACGTTGAAGCACATGTGCAACAGGTTGAATACCTCATGGACAGTCCTTGTGTCTTGGCTTTCGATGATTGTTTTCCAAATGTCATCGGTGTTGGCGTTGGTGTACGTTCCAGAAACACAAAGAAAGCCAACCACATTATGGCTGCGACGAATGACTTGTGGATGGGAGTCTACCCCAACAATGTACTCCACAAGTTGATTTTCCACGATGAATTTAGTGAGGAATCGTACCAAAGGATTTGCCATCGTGACAGTCGTAGGCCTGCCTTCAATATTGTCCTTGTACACCTGGATCAGATCGGTTGACATGATTTCGATGCCCATGACCCGAAGTTCCATCCGTCCGTTTGTCACAAACTTTCGGAGTGTCTTGAATTTCCAGGCCCAGGGCATGGTGTTTGGTAGATCAGTAAGGTCCGAGTCTGCGAAGCCAACTCCTGCGGTAGAAATGATATCCTGTCCAATATGAGGAACCTCAACCGCAATGGCAGCTACCAAAGGATTAAGTTGGTCGATCAACTTGCCAGCGGTTTCCAAATTTAACCAAGGGAGTTGCTTCACGATTGCTTGCTGGAGAATGTTGTCCGCCTTCAAAATGATCTCCGCGGCGGATTCACGCAAAAGGTCGAGTTGAGTGATATGTGGATATTGTACATCGGGCATTTGATGGTTGATACAGTTGATTGGGCCCATAACATGTTGTGTGAGGGTTAAAAGGTTCAGAAATGATTTGAAGAAATCTTGCCGCTTGACTAGGGTTGTGCCAAGTTCCGAAAGAAGCTTTGACATTGAAGACAATATGTTCCCGTCGATTGGATTGACAGTGCGGTCAAGCAAGTGAGCATGGAAGTGTGCGATATCGAATTGAAGTGTATGGCGAAGGGCTTCGTAGAATGGAATTCTAAACTGAAAGACCCAGGAAAGGGGTTGAAGGTAGGGAGCAGAAATTAGTGTGTAGTTGCGCAGCCGTGACGGATCGACATTATCGGCAAGGAGTTGCAGATTTCGGGTATCATAATCAATGAGGAGTGTAGTGATCTGAGTGAATGCTGTGAAAAAATTGGCCAGGTCTTCCGTGCGAGCCTGCGGGGGGGGAGCAGAGTCCCTCCTCAGAAGGCCTCCGATGAGTTCTGGTAAAGCTGCCCAGAACTCGCAGTCATCTTCAATAAGTCTTGCAGGAAACTCATGACAGATGTTCACAAAGTCGACCATCCAATCCTTTACTCGGGCGAAGAGCTCACCATCTTGAGCACCACCACCATGCTGAAAACGCTCTGCAATGCGCTGGACTATCCGACCGGCATTTCCAGGTGTAGTCTCGTGTGCAAAAGGAAAAGTACGATAGACGTGACCAGATTGGACGGTCCTCAGGGTTGAAGCAGAAGATGCGCCTCCAATCCTACTTGTCCATTTCGTATGGGCAGGATCTTGGTCATAATCCTCCACTTCAGCAATCTCGATCTCAGGGCTTTTGCTGGGAGACGATGAGATCGAGACGGTTTCCGGGATGTTTGTGGGCTCCGTAGCGGTAGAAGAAGTAGGGATTGCTTCCTGTGATGGTTCGTCACCAATCGGGGGTCCTTCAGAAGTTGGGGAAGGGTGGCTAGATGGCATTCCGGTTAAATCGACCCCTGCAGCGGGCTGTGTAACGGATTGAGAAGACAATGGGCGGGTATTGATGGTGACCTTGCTGGTAGGAGAGACGACATGGTTGGCAGTATTAGGAGGGCAAGAAGGGAGTGGGGAAGTGAGAAGATGTTGTCGATCCTGGCTGCCATTTGATTCATGGCTTGGGATGGAAGGTGCAGTGGTTGAGGACAGTTGTTGCAGATCGGACATGATGTGCGTGCCGTCAGGCTTGGTATCACTCAGCCTCGGACGTTTGTGCTCATGCTCTGGCAGCTCGGAGTCTTCGGTCGAATTACTGCGGTTGCGGATGGAAGAGTCAGATAATGAGGACGACATGATTACCTGGGTGATTGTGCGGCATCCGGTTGCCTCCACAAACGAAGCTCACCCAGACGTGAGAATGACTGATGCAAAAGTGAAGTTGTGGTTGAGAAGCAGGCAGTGAAAGTTCTTGGCACGGCCTGGGGAAGCCTGGTAGCAAGGCAAACACCGCTTGCTCCCACTACTGGCAGGGCAGCCTGATCCCACAGCCGAATCGGCAGACTGAGGGCCACAATTCGACAAGCAGGTGTCGGAATGGACCGGCCAGTTTGAGGCTGCAACTCAAATGATGAGTGCCTGGATGGAGTTGGAAGGGCAAATGTGCAGCTGGGCCATTTCCCTCTCTAGCGCCGATTGATGAAGGGGTAAAATGGGAACAAGAGAGATGGCGGGGCAGTAAGGCGAAGGCTTGTTTGCCCAGGGAATGATATCTTTGAGAAAGGATGTTTGAAGTGTGATGATGAGTCAATAAGGAAAACACATGAGTGTTTGAGGGACAAAGGCTGCTTGAAGGAGAGATGGAAAATGTTTATGAGTCGTTGACCAGGCTGCAGTGGCCTTGGTGCTCCCACGGGTGACGGAGCAGGCTTTGCGAGTTAAAGTGTAGAGAGCCCAAGCAGTTGGGCGGCGGACATGCACTACGAGGTCACTGCAGGCCTTTGCTGAGCTGTGACTGGTTGGGGCTGTGATGCCCCTCAGTCGCGCTAAACGCGTGTACTCGTGGATAAGTGCTACGGTGGGCCATTTGATCCGCAGACGGCAGTCTGGGCCACCGATCACGTGGCATTCGTCACACAATCATTGTTCTTCTCCCTGTTCAAGTTGCACATGCACGTCACTGCTCCAAATAACAATACGTTCGATACCTCCGAGTAGCCGGCCTTGGTGTTACCAAAGGGCACGCCAAATGGACAGCAAGCAGAAGAAGACGACACATGCTCTTCAATTGCCCTACAGCGAGCCTCCGTGGTCCGATTCTCAATTTGTGCCACCTGCACTGCCCACAGCTAACATTTGGCAGGCCCTTGCTCTCAACTCAGCAGGAAGCAGCAATTCTCTCACTCCTGATTCCTTTGCTCCAGCCAGTCGGTGACTATCGTCGTAGTCATGTCCCTCGCTCCAAGGGGAAAGGAAGAGCTGCAAAAACCCCCAATGCCCCAGTCGAAGAACCAACCTCCGCCCCCACATCGATGCCAGAGATCTATAACAACCTCACCATAGGGTTCAATACCACAATTCGAAGGCTAGAGGCTTTGTCCCAAGCCCGAAAGCCATCCACGCTCTTGGAACCCAAGATTGCCCCCCACCCAGACCCTCTCCCTAGAAATCTCCTTGCCGTTCTCGTCTGCCGTCGTTCTTTTCCAGAAGTCATGACCTCGTCCTTGCCTCTGCTGATTGCTACCTCGGCCCCCAAACCCAGCCGCAGCAAGCTCATCCAGATAACTCCACAAAGTGAATCTAAGATTGCACAAGCCTTAGGGCAGCCACGGGTTGGAATTCTTGGTATCGAGAATAATGCCGCAGGTGCAGCTACACTGGCGCGGTTTGTGGTTGAAAACATCGAGGCTGTTGACATTCCCTGGGTTGAGCCCCTTGAGGCACCCGAATACCTCCCCGTCAAAATACACTCAGCAACAACCGTTCTCAAGGAGAAATCCTCAGGTGGTGCTCGAAAGAGGAAACGGGGCGAGAAAACATGACGGCGTCTACTTGCTCTTCTCAAGTCTCTACTATGCGAATAGTACTCATCGAATGAATGGAATCCGAACGGGAGTGCGACTGCGATAGTCGATGTAAGCCTGGCCGAAGAAGGAAACAAGATGGCGTTCTTCATCTGCGTAGTAAGTGTCAGTAAGGAACCAGTATCCTGAACTCGTCATACATACGCATGATCCTGTGCGAGAAGAACCGCCACAACACCAGTCCATATCCCACAAAGCAAATTCGGTTCCCAAGTATGACTTGTGTTCCCAGACCCCACCAAAAGAACCCAAAGTAGGCCGGGTGCCTGGAGAATGCATAGACGCCATCGGTTACAAGAACATGATCTGGCTTCTTCGTCCACTGAACGACGTGGTTGAAGTTTGTTTTGGCCTGTGCCATCGCCAAACTTCTCACGATTTGGCCCACTGCAATGAGGCCAAAACCAAACATGACGATCCAAGCGTTCGGTATAGTTGGCAAAATAGGTGGCATGTAGAATGGCGCGACAAGCCATTGCGGCTTGTATTGAGAGTGCAACCAATATCGTGTCAGTAGTTCCAGCATCGCAGCTATATGGGCAGCAGCATAAGCGTACCCATTTGAAAGCAATAGAAATGACGATATCCGAGCATCTGGCGGATTATGTCGTGCCGTCGAGTCGAATTCTAGATAATGAAACATCGCGAGCGTGGCAATAAAACACGGTGCCCGCCAGAGGCCGTACTCAAAGTACGCCAACTGGACCGCCAGGACAAGGCAGCTTCCAAACGCAATCCCCAGACTAAACGCGCGTATCGAAATTCCAGAAAGCGATCTATTGCCTCCCGGCAGATAGTAGGGATGGATGAACATGGGCGCACGATACGG
>Ga0105237_10009232_pt1 | contig 10580 bp, 12 predicted proteins | sample KBSC24metaG_FD_81520 | JGI IMG/M metagenome (GOLD analysis project Ga0105237, IMG submission 81520) | Corn rhizosphere microbial communities from Kellogg Biological Station, Michigan, USA - KBS C2-4 metaG | ecosystem: Host-associated > Plants > Roots > Rhizosphere > Soil | place: Michigan, USA... | reverse complement strand
GACAATCCATTGGATCGTATAATATCCTGCCGCGCGTCCAGCCAAGGGAGCAGCGCTTCCAGTTCGCCGACACCCTGTCCTGGGTGAAGGGAAGCCATATAGTGAAGGCCGGAGCCGACATCTCCACCGCCAAGGACTACAGCTACTTTATCCAGAACGTCAATGGCAGTTACACCTACCAGACGGTCACCAATTTCGCGCTGGATTATTCAGGAAATACCACCGGCGGCAAAAACTGGCAAAGCTACGCGCAGACGTTTGGCGATCCCACCGTGGACCAAAGCATTACGGCCTATAGTTTCTTTCTCCAGGACGAATGGCGGCCTTTCAGGAACTTCACTGCCACCCTTGGCGCGCGCTATGAGTATGAGCAGCTGCCCCAGCCGACCAATTGCAACCAGGATTACACGGCCACATGCCACATTTACTCCAAGCCGACCAACCTGATGCCTCGCATCGGGCTGGCCTACAGCCTGAACAGCAAGACTGTTATCCGCGCGGGCTACGGCATGTTCTATGCGCGCGTAGCTGGCGCAACAATCTCAAATCTGTTCACCGGTAACGGTGTCCTAACCACAGCCGTTTCGCTGGCGAAGACCCAAGCGGCACAGTTGTTGGCCGGTCCCGTATTCCCCAACATCCTGAGCGCGGCGCCCAGCGGCTTGGGCGTATCCGCCTCCAATATTCAGTTTGCCGATCCCAACCTGAAGACCCCCTACACCGAGCAGGGCACGTTCGCCATCGAGCGCGAACTGATGCACGATCTCGCTCTGACCACCTCCTACATCTGGAGCCGCGGCGTGCAGCTATACAGCGTGCGGGACTTGAACCTTCCGACCACCACCACGCCGTTCACCTACATCATTAACGATGACGCCGGAAACCAGACCGGGACCTACACGACGCCTGTATTGATCGGCAAGCGTCCGGATACGCGCTACGGAGGAGTCAATCAGGCTGAAAACGGAGTGACCAGTTCTTACAACGCATTGGTCGTCCAACTCAATAAGCGCTTTTCCCGGGGCTTCCAGGCGGCGCTTTCCTACACCTGGTCGCACGAAATCGACGATGGCCAGGGGTATGGCCAGGCGAACGCGAACATGTACCTGAATAACGCCTTCGATTGGCTGGAGAACGGGAATTATAAAGCCGACCGTGGGAATGGCCTGGAAGATCAGCGGCACCGCCTGGTGTTGTCGTGGATCTGGGCGCCCACCTTCACCCACGGTAGCGGCTTCGTGTCCAAATACCTGGTGAACAACTGGCAGCTTTCTTCCATCACCACCATCGGCAGCTCCCGCCCCTACGGGAGTCCGACGGTCCGTCTGAACGACGCGCCGGTGACGGGCATGTTCAGCAGCTTCAGCCTCAACGGATCAGGCTTGGGCACGCGAGTTCCCTTCTGGGCCGTAAACAGCGTGTATCAGCCGGCGTTATACCGGGCCGATGCGCGGCTCAGCAAGATTCTCCCGCTGGGCGAGCGGTACAAGCTGGCTCTCAGCTTTGAAGCCTTCAACGTGAGTAATAGCTGGTCGCCAACCAGTATGTCGAAGCAGGCGTACACCGAAGCGAAGGGCATTCTCACGCTGACGCCGACGGCCTACAACCAGGGACTGAGCGATGCGGCTACGCCGGATGGCACGGAAGCCCGGCGCCTGCAGGTGAGCGCGCGGTTTACGTTCTGATCGACGAGTTGTGCTTGTGCCCCGGCACGCCGAGGCGGCCGACCGTGTCGCCTTCGAAATCGAACTCGATCAGCACGGCGGGTTCGTCGCCGACTACATAGCCTTGGTGCCCCGGCTCAACAGAGACGAACTGGGGGGCCTTGTACTCGACGACGCATCCGTCGGCAAACCGGACGTTGATTTGGCCATACGCCATGAAGCCCACGTGGGCGTGCATGCACAAATCCGTGCCGACCACGTTTTTCAAGTTGGCGTCGAAATTGAATCCGGGCGGATAGATCATGCGCTTGACCCTGACGTTGCCGGCCTTCGAGATGTCCACCTGAACGCCGCCGACTTCGCGATGTTCGTCGGCTGTCATGGGGGCTAATAGCGGACTGGTTGTGCCCATGGTTGCTTCCTCCCGGCCTACCGCGGGTAGGCCATCTATTGACTATCGCATCACACTGACTATTGCATCAGTGCCTAGGGGGGCGGAAGGCTCCGGTACTCACGGCGTCTCTGCAAGAAGGATCTCGAACGCCTCAATTGTGCCAGCGACGGCTTCGGAGATCCGATGAAGCGTTGGGATAATCGCTTCGCCCTCGAAGGGGATTCCTAGGTCGAAGAGTATTGTTGCGGTCGCACGGCCCTTGTCCTTGATTGTTACCAGCATGTCGTCCGCTTCCCTAAGCCTGATCGAACAGGATGCGTCCATGAACCAAAGCTGGTCGGGGTAGATGAGCTTGCCCTTCTCATTTTCAAGCCGAATACCCAAGAACCGCATAAGCTTCAGGACTGGGATCAAAAGCTGATGTTTGTCCCTGATATTCAGATCGTCAAGACCCCAGAGAAAGATATTCCCAGCCGAATGGGGTTTTATAGTTTCCAGAATCAGCTTTGCAACAGCAAGGCTGATCATCTTCTCTTTAAGAGCAGCCGTGAGGGGTCCCATAAGTTCTTCGCTGGTATCTCGGATTGGGAAGCGAGTCCACTTAGTCGGAGTTCCTTCGCCATTGAAAACCACCTCGTACCAGGCAAGATCCAGAGCGCTTCTGAGATTGTGCACGACATCGCCGATCATCAAGGCGAGATCATTCTTAGGGAACCGCTCTTCATGGATCTCGAACCTAAGATGATTTGTTCTCTGCCGTTTATCATGCTCTATGTAGAGGGTGTAAAAATCCTCCGAGCTGGTGAAGCGAACGACAGCGGCATCAATGTCAGAGATGTGCTTCTTGGCCCATTCAATCTTTAGCCGTGATTCAGCGAACCGAATCATATGCTCGATGGTCCCACTGTTCCTTGGCCTCCACTACCAGCCTGTTCCGAGGAAGTCTTGGCGATGAGCGCCTAGTTATCCCGAAGGTTTTCACCTGGCTGCGGTGCCCCAAATACGCATCGTAGGTCCGATTACGTCACCATAGCGTCACCGGATTTTGGGAGCGCGTCAGAACGCGACGCTAACCCGTTGAAAAGGTTTGGCGTCCCCAGGGGGATTCGAACCCCCGTTACCGCCGTGAAAGGGCGATGTCCTAGGCCGGGCTAGACGATGGGGACAGCTTAGGTAAACAAGTGCACGACAACTACACGGACAACTTACAGGCTCTTCAAGAAAGCGACGACGTCGTCTTTTTCCGCCTTGGTGAGCACGTCGGCGAACGGAGGCATTCCGTTCCCCCCCTCATTTATAACACCCGTCACGTTGCCTTCGTTCACAGCCTTACCGTTGGCCAGCTTCTCGTGCTTGAACAAGCCCTTCAGCCCGGGACCCATTTTCCGCTCTTCGCTATCCGAGTTGTGGCAGACCGAGCAGTTATCTTCGAAGGTCGACTTACCCTTGGCGGGATCCGCCGCAAACACTTGCCCTGCCATCACGAGCCCCAGGGCCCCCACCATCATCAGTGACGTCTTCATGCCTTCTAGTTTACAATCTCCGCATATGAGTCTCCAAACAGGCGATCGCGCCCCGGAAATCAAAACGGGTTCCTTCCAGCTCTCCAAACTCAAGGGCAAGACCGTGGTTCTGTTCTTCTTCCCCAAGGCCGATACCCCCGGATGCACCAAGGAATCGTGCGAATTTCGCGATTCTTCCAAGAAGTTCGCCAAGAAAAACGCTGAGATCGTGGGCCTCTCGCCGGATAAGCCCGAAGCCCAGGCCAAGTTCGCGGAAAAGTACGGTCTTCCCTATACCTTCGTCCCCGATCCTGACCATAAGATCGCCGAAGCCTACGGGGTGTGGAAGGAAAAGAGCATGTACGGACGCAAGTATATGGGGATCGAGCGCACGACTTTCGTGATCGATCGGCAGGGCAAGATTGCCACCGTGTTCCCCAAGGTGAAGGTCGCGGGCCATGCGGAAGCAGTGCTGGAATCAATCGGGGGGTAGGGCTCGCGGTCCTTTCGGTTAAGGTCGCCTGGTGCCCCTTCCATCCCGCCTGCGTTTCTAGAGATAAAAACGATGCCAGATCTGGGTACTAATGCTCGCAGCGCCAACGAGGAGCCAGAGTAACAAGACGATCTTCCAGCGCCACTGCAACCAGCGCGGCGTACGTACGAATGCCCCGCGGACGATCTCAGTCTGCGGGACCGGGCGAACGGGCTCGGGGCCAATCCAGTATTCGCTGCTATCACCGTACGCCTCCCAGGCCACGAAGGTCACTCCCTCGACCTCGAATTCGAGGAAGGTGTCATCACCCCACCACGAAAACCAGGCTCTGGGTTCCCGTACGATCCGAACACCCGGAATGGTCCGCGCGACCTGGAGCGTTCCGTACCGGCCAAGCCAGGAGCTCACTTCAAACGCGAATAAGCAGCCAGCACCGTCCCTGAGATCATCGATACGCACGCAAAGCCTTTCTGTTACGTGTTTGGATGCTGCTCCGGTTCGATCAGGATCCAACAAATTGCGGCCATCAAATATAAGCCCGAGAGCACATGCAAAGGCAGGCTCCAGTTACCGGTGCGATCCACCAGGAATGCCAGCACCAGGGGGCTGAAGAACGCGCCCACCTGGCCCGACGTGTTCATCACCGAGCTCAGCAGCGCGGTGTTGCGTCCGCCCAGGCCGATGGCAGTCGACCAGCTCGGCGCCAGCGTGAACATAGAAAACGCGCCGCCCACGGCGATCAGTGTTCCGCCGATGCGCGCGTTGGACGCCAGGGTGCCCGCCAGCATGGCCCCGGCGGCCAGCAGATACGATGCTGTCCCGATCGCGCGGATTCCATTGCGTACACCGAAGCGGCGGCACAGAGCATCGGTTGTGAATCCGCCGCTCACATCGGCGATGGCGCTCAGCGTCAGAGGAAGTCCGGAAAAAATAGCCAGCTCAGCGGACGACATGCCGCGGGCTTTCGCCAGATAAGTCGGCAGCCAGGTGATGAAGAAGTAATATCCATAGCTGTTCGCTACGTATTGCAGACACAGCGGAAGCAGGCTGGGGATGCGGAACACTTCCCGAAATGTTCCCCGCTGCTGCCGGGCCGGAGGCAGGCCGCGAGTTTTCTCGATGAGATCGGCCTCGGCTGGGTTGACCGAGGGATGCTCGCGCGGCTCATCGCGGAACCATCGATACCAGAACCCGGCCCATGCTAATCCCACAAATCCCAAGGCAACGAATACCATCCGCCAAGGCATGTACAGTGCCATCAGTGCGACCAATCCGGGGGTTAATCCTCCGGCCAGGTGCGCGCCGGCGAAGAATACTCCCTGCACGCGCCCGCGCTCCTTGAGAGGGATCCAGCGCGAGAAAACTCGCGCGGCGTTGGGCCAGGCGCCCGCTTCTCCCGCGCCGAACAGAAAACGGACCGCCAGCATAGCGGCATAGCTGGTGGCAGCAGCCGTTAGCATGGTGAACGCCGACCACCACAGAACGATGCGGGTTAAAACTCTGCGGCCCCCGACTTTATCGCCCCACCAGGCGGTCGGCATTTCGAACAGCGCGTAGGCGGCGGTAAAGGCGCTGAACACCCAGCTCATCTGGATCGGAGTGATACGCAGATCCGCCATGATGGAGGGAGCTAACACGCCCACGCACACCCGGTCGAGATAGGTTACGCCGGCCAGAGCGACGGTAGCCGCGACCACCCGGTAGCGCGTCACGCTGGGAAAGCCCGTCGCGATCATGGAACTCGCAGTTTTTGCAGTATTTCCTCGATCGAGGGAGTGGTGTCCTTGAAAGTGCGCAGCCGGTCGTAGATTTCCGCGGCGGCTAGATGAAACTCCGGCGGCATCCCCGCGGATTCAAACGTCGCGGCGATTTCATGCATCTCCGGGCTCCAGCGCCAGGCTTTGGGGGCTGCCCGGAGCACATGTTCGTCCGATTTCCCGATAGCCTTGCCGGGACGAGCCCACTCGCGTCTGAGTTCGTCCAGTACACCCAGGCGATCGGCCGCACCCATCACCGCGATCAGAAGCGCAATCGATCCCTTGTTCTGTGCGGCGTAACACGTCTTGAGCGCGGAAGCCTTGCCGATGCCGGTTCCGATGACCTCGATTTCCATGGGTCCAGCTTGAAAGCAGCAGGCGATGGATTCGGCGTGCTCGCCGCTGAGATACAGCCAGGTCTGGCCTTTGGCTTTGGGCGGCAGCCCGATGATCCCTCCGTCGACGAAACGGACGCCGCTCGACTGCATGCGCGCGGCAATCTCCAGTTTGTGCGCGGGCGAAATCGCGTTGGCGTCGAGATACGTCCCGCGGAATTGCTGGGCAAGCACCTGATCCGCCAGATCGGCCGCGAACTCCGGCGGGCACACACTGAGGATCACCGGGCAGGTTTCACAAAGATGCGCCAAGGTGCCCGCGTCAGTGAATCCCGCGCTTTCGGCGCGCGCTCTAGTGTGGTGGCTGCGGCCTTCAGACACCCAACAGACGTCGTGGCCGCTGTTCCGGACGGTGGCGGCCACCGCGCTGCCCATCTCGCCGGGATGCAGAACACCAATGGGATGAAGGCTGCCGGTGCGCTGCGAGGTCATGAATGGCTACGAGTTTATCGTGAGCAGGGCCTCACTTCTGGTCGGACAGCTCCTGCTGAGCTTCCGCCTCGGCGGCCGCCTTGGGACCGGCCTTCTTGGCATCCTCAATCACCTGCAAGGCGCGCGGGGCATCCGTTTTCGACACTGCGACGGACCAGGGAAGATTCGGGAAGCTGGTTTCACCGCCCATCACCACACGAATTCCCTCCCCTTCGAGTACCGCTTGGATTCCGATCGCCTCCATCTCGGCCGTCGTACCCGACCCTTCGAAAACGATCACCGAATCCAGCTCATGGGAAAGTTTTTGCTCTTCCTTCATGACCTGAGCATAGCGCGGCGCAGAGGACGCCTGGGGACCGGTAGAATGAGGATATGGAAAAGACAGACAGCCTCGTATGGTTTCTTACGGGTGCCGCGCTCGGCGCCGCAGTCGCGTTGCTCTACGCTCCGCAATCGGGCAAGGATACCCGGCGTTATCTGGGCAAGAAAGCAAAGTATGGACGCGAAGTGGTCGGCGACGTGAGCCGCGATGCGCTCGACAAAGGCCGCGACCTGTTTGAAAAGGGTCGAAAAATGGCGGATGACGCCGCGGATCTGTTCGAACGCGGCCGGCGGCTGGTAGAGGGCTAGCCTGGAGACTGGTGCCGCCAGCCTTTCTGCCAGCCTGAGCGGCCAAGACCGCTTGAGCGGCAGTTTGTTACTCCTGATGGCCGCCAGTGTCGGCGCCATTGTCGCCAACATTTACTACGCCCAGCCTCTGCTGCCCGACATCGCCCGCACCTTTGGCCTGAGCGCGTCGGGCATCGGCGTCCTGGCGATGCTCAATCCGGCGGGCGCCGGGTTTGGACAACTCCTGTTCGTTCCCCTTGGTGATATCCGCGAGCGCCGCGGAATGATCACGATCATGATCCTGGGCGCGGCGGCTGCATTGGCGCTTACGGCTACCGCCCGCAACACCTCCTGGCTGATGGGCGCAGCTTTTCTGGTGGGCATGACGGCGTCCATTAATCATGTGATCATTCCCTTCGCCGCCCAACTGGCCCCGCCCGCTCAGCGCGGCCGCGCTGTGGGAACCGTTATCAGCGGACTGCTCATCGGCGTGCTGGTGGCACGGACCTTCAGCGGATACCTGGGAGCCTGGTTGGGCTGGCGCATGGTGTTCGCCACGGCCAGCGTCTTCATGCTGGTGCTGGCAGTCCTGCTGCGGGTCTCCCTGCCCAAAAGCCAGCCGACCGTGAAAATGAGCTGGCCGCAGTTGATCGCGTCCGCGGTGCCGCTTTGGCGCGGATTGCCGGTATTGCGCGAGGCGGTCTTCACCAGCGCCTTGATGTTCGCCGTGTTCAGCGGATTCTGGACGGCCGTAGTTTTTTTCGTCGAAGGACCGCCGTTCTATTTCACCAGCCGTGGCGCGGGGCTGCTCAGCTTGATAGGAGCCGTGGGGGCTTTTATTGCTCCTTATGCGGGCCGCATCGCCGATCGGCGCGGCGGACGCTCCAGCGTGCTGGCGGGTATGGCGACCATGGCGGTGTCCTTCATGGTGCTGGGCTTGTTCGGCGCGCGATTATGGGGGCTGATCGCGGGGGTGATTCTGCTGGATCTCGCGATGCAGGTGTGTCATGTGACCAACCAGACGCGCATCTACGCGCTGGTGCCGGATGCCCGCAGCCGCCTGAACATGATCTACATGACGGCGACATTCACTTGCGGCTCGCTGGGTTCGTACATGGCTACGTACTGGTGGCAGCATTCCGGCTGGCGGGGGGTGTGCGGATTCTCGCTGGCCATTTCGGCGATCGCCCTGATGGGAGGCTGGCGCCTGGGCAAAGTTCGTATGCCTGAAGGACTGCCTGACAGTGGGTTCGCGTCGTGATAATGTCTACAGCATGCGTTCTTACACGATTCCGGTCTTGATCGGCCTGGCGACGATTCTCGGCGCGCAGCAGGCGGCCGCCCCTAATCCGCGCGACGTGAAACTGGCGGGCGACCGCTTCAAGCCGCTCAGCTACGATCAGATGAGCCCCGGGCAGAAGACCATGATCGAAAATCTTCTGGCCGGCGAACGGCGCGGCACTGGGGGCCCCTTCAACGTTCTGCTGCGGAGCCCCGAGATCGGCGACCTGGTCCAGAAGCTCGGCGCAGGCGTGCGCTTTCACTCCTCGCTGCCGCCCCGGTTGAACGAGCTCGGAATTATCATCACAGGGCGCTACTGGACGGCGCAGTTTGAATGGAACGCGCACAAGCGAGCAGCACTGGCCGCGGGAGTTAGCCCGGCCATCGTCGATGCGATTGCCGCGGGCAAGCGTCCCGCATCCATGCAGCCCGACGAGGAAGCCGTCTACAACTTCGGTACCGAGCTGCTGCGGACCAAACAGGTTAGCGACGCAACGTTTCAAGCCGCGACCACGGCCCTGGGAGAGCGCGGCGTAGTGGACTTGATCTCGGTCATGGGCTACTATCAGCTGGTCTCGATGTTACTCAACGTCGACCGGTACCCCCTGGGCGATGGGGTGAAGCCGGAACTGAAACCTCTACCGTGAATATGCGCGGCTTGGCGCGAAATGTCCCGATTCGCCGCGCATCACGTCAGGCTAAGCCCTGTAGAATCATAGGGAGTCCTTTGGCAACCAGGGTGCATCAGATATAGGCGAGGACCAGACGGTTATGAATATGTTGCCGTTGAGTGAGCCTTTCCGGCCGCATCCTAATTTTGACGACGCAATCAATCGCGCCATTTGCCAGTCGGAAATCGCGGGCGGCGTCGGTCTGGACGAGCTGCCTGTAGGCGCCATCCTGGACGTCCAAACGGCCAACACTCTATATCAGATCGAAAATCGCGGAGATGGCGAAGTCCTGATTTCGGGGCATCCTGAGATATGCCCGGCTCCCGTGCTGGTAAGCTTTCACGGATCGACTTGGGGCACGCCCATGCTCAAATTGCGTTTCATCGGACGCGATATGAGGATGGAATTTCACCACCCCGAAAAAGGAATCGTACGGACATCGCGTGTCCAGAACATCCACGAACGAACGGCGTCCAGCGTCTCCATGTCTTTGTCGAGAAAAGTTTCTTAAGTTCCGGTCCTTTCCATAGCCAGTAGTTTCTCTTTTCGATCGACTCCCCAGCGGTAACCGGAGAGTGATCCATCGATCTGCACCACCCTGTGGCACGGAATGGCCACAGCCAAGGTATTCGCAGCGCAGGCTCCCGCCACGGCGCGCGCGGCCTTGGGCCGGCCCAGCTTTCGTGCGAGTTCCGAATAGGCGCAAGTCGTCCCGCAGGGAATCTCAGACAGGGCTTTCCAGACTCGCTGTTGAAATGCGGTGCCTTGGACATGCAACGGCAATTCCAATCCAACCGCCGGGTTCTCCACGAACGCGATGACTTGGGCCACCATCCGCTCGAACTGCTCATCGCCGCCGATCAGCTCGGCGTTGGGGAATCGATCCTGGAGCTCTTTCAACAATGTGTCGGGTTCGTTGCCCAATGCGATCGAACAGAGGCCCAAATCGGACGCCGCCACGAGAATCGACCCCAGCGAACATTCACCGACCGCGAATCGGATCCTGGCGCCGTTGCCGCCGGCTCGGAACTCCGTGGGCTTCATGCCAAGTCTCTGCTTGGATTCGGCATAGAAGCGCCCATTGGAATTGAATCCCGAATTATAGATCGCCGCAGTCACCGTCACGCGGCGCGTCAGTTCCTCTTGCATTCGCTTGGCGCGATGCGCGGTCGCATAAGCCTTAGGCGTCAAGCCCGTCAGCGACTTAAACACTCGGTGGAAATGCCAGGGACTCATGCCGATGGCCTTGGCCAGAGCATCGAGTGAAAGCGGTTCTTGGGCGCCGATCATTAAGTTGCACGCCCGGGCCACAAGGGTCAAGTGCTCGCCGCGAAGGGAGAAATCGCCTGGCTTGCAGCGCTTGCAAGCTCGAAATCCCGCCT
>Ga0105237_10009229_pt1 | contig 10584 bp, 6 predicted proteins | sample KBSC24metaG_FD_81520 | JGI IMG/M metagenome (GOLD analysis project Ga0105237, IMG submission 81520) | Corn rhizosphere microbial communities from Kellogg Biological Station, Michigan, USA - KBS C2-4 metaG | ecosystem: Host-associated > Plants > Roots > Rhizosphere > Soil | place: Michigan, USA... | reverse complement strand
GCTCTCAATGCATCCTTTGATAGCGCTGGCGCCAAAATACTTCATCTGCAAAGCAATGAGTTTGATCTAATGCTGCGCGGCAGATTCCAGGTGCTTGACTTGCCGAATGGATTCCAGGCTTTTCTTCATAAATATTATCCGTCGCTGATTAATGAACCCGTTTCCATTCCCAAAAACCAACAGTTATCAGTAGAGCTTCACACAGGAGAATTTGATAAATATGCACAAATTATAGATGCACGCCTGTCAGGACTTGACAACGCACTTTTAAAAGGGAGTGTGAATACAGGCAATACGAATGATTCATTTTATTTTATGGCGGATGTTCCGTTTGTACAATTTGGCAAATACAAAATGGAAGAAGCCAGTATAGAAGGAAAGGGAAGTTATGACAGTCTTCACCTTACAGGAAACATAGGCAAAGTGTATGTTACTGACAGCTTGTTTTTTCCTAACACTGTGCTTGACATCGTTTCAAGAGACGACCATTCGGATGTAACACTTTCAACAAGTGCCAACTCAACACTTAATGATGCAAAGCTCAGGGCAGATGTGTACACGCTGCATGATGGTGTTCGCATTAACTTTAAACCATCTTCTTTTGTAGTGAATGATAAAAGCTGGGCGCTTGAAAAAGAAGGAGAGATAGTGGTGCGTGAAAATTTTACTTCAGCCAAAAACGTAAAGTTTACGCAAGGCTTCCAGGAAATAGCTGTAGAAACAGAGTATGATGACGGAGGTAACACCAACAACCTTGTAATAAGATTGAAAAATCTTTTGCTTGGAGATTTTACGCCGCTTGTTACCAAAAAACCCGTAATGGAAGGCGTGGCCAATGGCAGTATTTACCTGCGTGATTTTTATGGCAAGTTTAATGCAGATGCAGATATTACTGCAGAACAATTTAGACTGGATAATGATTCCGTTGGCATCGTTAAGATAAAAGCCTTTTATAACAATGCGTCTAGCAAGGTTAGCTGGGATGTAAAATCTGATAACCAGAATTACAGCTTTAATTCAACCGGGAGTTATAATTTAAAAGATTCAACGGGTGCACAACTTGATACCAGGGTTGTGCTTAATCATTCAAACATCACTGTTTTAAATGAAATTCTTGACGGGTTATTTTCTAACATACAAGGTACCGCTTCAGGAGTATTAAACATTAGGGGCAAACCCAACGCCCCCGTATTAACAGGCAATGTGATGGTGGCAAATGCGGGCCTCACGGTTGACTATACAAAAGTGCATTACACTGTAGATAGCCTTCCTGTAAAATTTGAAGAAGGAGTGATAGACTTTGGTCAGTTTACTTTAAAAGACGATCTAAAAAGAACCGGCACAGGAAGGGGTAAACTTTACCAGGAAGGATTCAAAAACATGCGCTTTGATTTTGATGTAAGCACCAATAAAATGTTATTGCTCAATACCCAGAAAATTGACAATCCAACTTTTTATGGAAGAGCAATTGGGAAAGCTTCGTTTAGCCTGAAGGGGCCGCAGGAAAATATGCAGATCAACATCAAAGGTGAGTCTAACGATACCACACATATTTATATTCCTGTTTCGTCTGGCAAGGCAAGTACCGATGCTGATTTTATTGTCTTTAAAAAGTATGGAACCGCGCAGGAAGAACCAGAGTCTCCAAGCAAGATAAACGTTGACCTTGATTTAACTGCGAATAATAAAGCTGTGCTTGATGTGATACTTGATGAGTTGACCGGTGACTATATACAGGCAACAGGCAATGGCAGGTTACAGATTCATGTACCCTCCAATGGAAATATTTCAATGAAGGGGAGATATAATATTGATCACGGTAAGTACGACTTCACTTTCCAGTCTTTCATACGTAAGCCTTTTGAACTACTGCCGGATGTAGGCAACTACATCGAGTGGACAGGCGATCCTTACAACGCAACGATAAACATAGACGCGCAATACACTGCGGCCAACGTAACACTCAAAGATTTGGTATCGGGTGCGCAGGGCCAGGCTTTACTTACAGGTTCTTCAAGAAGTGATATATATGGTTACAGGGGAGATGTATATGTCATCGCAGACTTATCTGGTAAGCTTAGCAGGCCTGATATAAAATTCCGCATAGATTTTCCTCCATACAGTGCCATCAAAAACAACCCTGATATAGCATCTGTTTTAAGAAGACTTGAAAGTGACGAAAACGAAATGCTTAAGCAGGCCAGTATGCTTATTGTGTTCGGTTCATTCTATCCTGAAACAACAGGCACTAACAGTGATCTTGGTCAGCTAAGCGCTTCTCTCGGGCTTAATACCATTTCTCAAAAAATTGCGGAACAGGTAAATAAAATCTTATCAAACGTACTGTATAAGATAACCGGCGACAGAAGCTTTCAATTTGATATAACCACATCCTCTTACAGTAGTTCTTCGTTGCTGTATGGAACCACAACCTCCAACCGCATAGACAGGCAAAATATTGGCGTTAAAGTAAACAAGAGCATTCTTAATGACAAGATTATTTTTACGTTTGGAAGCGACTTTGATTTTAATCTTGGTAATACTGCCTTGCAATCCGGCAACTTTCAATGGCTGCCAGATTTATCTGTGCAAATTGTCTTAACGCAGGATAGAAAATTAAGAATGGTGGTGTTTAATAAAAGCAGCCTCGATGCTGGTATTGCCGGCGCATCAATCATTGGCAGAAAAACCAGGCAGGGTGTTGCACTCTCTTACACAAAAGATTTTCCAATTGAAAAAAGCCCTGCTGATAAGCCCAAAAAACAAAAAAATGTAGGCGCAACAAATGGTGCAAAAAGTGATAGCACAGGCGGTAATAAATAAATGGGTTCTTTCCGGTTTTCAATTGCTGGAATTCCCTAACCAATCTTGTTCATTTTATCATTCATTCAACAATTACAGTTGCTCATTTCTTTAACTTTGCGGCAGGAGTTATTATGCATAACATTGAACCTTTTTATAACTGGCGGCACATGTATGTATCTGAAGAAGATCCACGCTCGCCATTTTATGGACGCACCTATAGCGAGTTTGAATTTTCTCAAACCGTGTACAATTATTATATCCATCCACAATGGGATGATTTCGGAAGCAGGACGCTTTATATGAAGATTATTTATGCGGATTATGAGCTCAGCTTTGCTGTGATTGAATTAATTGGCGAATGGAATGATGCCATCGAAAATGATATCATGACATTAAAGCGTGATGTAATTGATGATATGATGGCGGCAGGTATTCACAAGTTTATTTTAATCGCCGAAAATGTATTAAACTTCCACAGTGGCGATCGTGATTATTACCAGGAATGGTTTGACGAAGTGACGGATGCCAATGGCTGGATAATCATGCTCAATATGCCGGAAGCAACGCAGCATGATTTCAAAAAGAAAAAACTTAATTATTATATTGAATTGATGGACCTGCCTGAATGGCGAACTTATAAACCCTACCATCTCTTTCGCAAAATTGACAATGAGATTATGAAAAGGCTTGCGTGATTTTGCAGGTCTAAATGCCCGGCAGGCTGTAAGTGGAGAAAGTAGAGCCCGCTACTAAATAGCGCTTTTCGAAGCATTGTAAATATTACCTTTGCGCCTCAAAAAATAAGTCGGTAAGTCAAAAAGACAAGTAATCAGTAAGTAAAAGAAAATCGTTTCTTGCTGAATAATCAATGGCTTACTGATCTAATGACTAAGATGAAATACGAAAAAGAAATTAACCGCCGCAAAACTTTTGCAATTATTTCTCACCCCGACGCCGGTAAAACAACGCTTACAGAAAAGTTTCTGTTATTTGGAGGCGCCATACAAACGGCAGGTGCGGTTAAAAGTAATAAGATAAAAAAGCATGCTACCAGTGACTTTATGGAAATTGAAAGGCAGCGTGGTATCTCAGTTGCTACTTCGGTAATGACTTTTGAATACCAGGGCTTTTTAATCAACCTGCTGGATACACCAGGCCACAAAGACTTTGCCGAGGATACTTACAGAACCCTGACAGCCGTAGACAGCGTAGTGCTTGTGGTAGACAGCGTGAATGGGGTAGAAGAACAAACGCGCCGTTTAATGGAAGTGTGCCGCATGCGTGATACACCAGTAATTGTGTTCATTAATAAAATGGATAGAGACGGTAAAAACCGTTTCGATTTGCTGGAGGAAATTGAAAAAGAGTTGAAGATTAGCCTCCATCCTATGACATGGCCCATTAACAGTGGTAAAGATTTTAAAGGCGTTTACAATCTTGACAATAAAAGCCTGCGGTTGTTTACAGCCAGTACTAAAGCTGATGACGAAGACACCATTGCTTTTACTAATCTTAATGATGAATTACTCGATGCCAAGATAGGGGACAGGGATGCATCACAGCTTAGGGAAGACGTTGAACTGATTGATGGTGTTTATGGCCAATTGAATATTGATGATTATCTGAATGGAAGGATTGCGCCGGTTTTCTTCGGCAGTGCTGTAAATAATTTTGGTGTGAAGGAAATGCTGGATACTTTTATTCGCATTGCGCCTGTACCAAGAGACAGGGAAACAAGCCTGAGAGAAGTTGCTGCAGATGAAGATAAATTCAGCGGCTTTGTATTTAAGATTCATGCCAACCTTGATCCAAAACATCGCGACCGTATTGCCTTTTTACGTGTATGCAGCGGCCGGTTTGAGCGTAACAAATATTTTCATCACGTAAGGCTGGATAAAGATATGCGCTTTAGCAATCCTTACACTTTTATGGCCCGAAGCAAAGACGTGATAGAAGATGCTTATCCCGGTGATGTGGTAGGTTTATTTGATACCGGCAACTTTAAAATAGGGGATACATTAACAGAAGGAGAAGATTTTTACTTTACAGGCATACCCTCTTTTTCACCAGAAATATTTAAAGAAATGGTGAATAAAGACCCCATGAAAACAAAGCAGCTTGAAAAAGGCATCAGCCAATTGACAGACGAAGGCGTTGCCCAATTGTTTACACAGTTTGGCGGTAATAAAAAAATTATCGGTTGCGTTGGAGAGCTTCAATTTGAAGTAATACAATACCGTTTATTGCAGGAATACGGTGCTGCCTGCGAATTCAGGACATTGCCCTTTTACAAAGCCTGCTGGCTCACCAGCAAAGACACAAAAAAGCTGGATGATTTCCTTCGTTTTAAACAAACCAATTCAGGCGAAGACAAAGATGGTCATCCTGTTTACCTTGCACAAAGCGAATGGTTTCTTAATACAGAAATTCAAAACAATCCTGATATACAGTTTCATTTTACCAGTGAAATACATAAGTAGTTGATAGATGTTTTGTTGATAGTTGACAGGTAAGAAATGAATAACACTGAAAATCCCTTTGCTTATATTAAAGCAAGGGGATTTTTGTTTCTGTAAATCATCGGTTAAACGTCGCCGGTTATGGTATATGAATTGTAACGGGTATATATCATCAAACCAAATGTTATGATACGCAAATTAAAATCCGGCGAGTACAGACTTTATTCAAGAAAGAAAGATGCAAAAACCAACAAGCGCAGAAATCTAGGAACGTTCAGCTCCCTGGAGGCAGCTAAAAAACATGAAAGAGAAATCCAGTATTTCAAAAAACATTAGTTTCTTTCCTTTGCTTAAAGAGGAAAATGATTGCATGGCTACTCACATATCGCCATAGCGAAATTATATACCTTAGAAAAAGTTGTTGTTCTGTTAATCAATCTTATATCTATGATATTTATAATTTTTCACTAACTTTTACTTTTAAAAAACGCCACACATGAAACTTAATTTACTACTATCTGCTATTCTTTTTTTAAGCTTTGCCTCCTGCGACTATATCAACAAACGTACAGTGAACGGTAATGGAGATTTTTCCAATGAAACAAGAAATATAAGTTCTGCAAACAAAATAAAACTGGAAGGCTCAATGGATGTGGATCTAATCCCCGGCAGCGGCCCATCAGTTAAAGTTATTGCGGATAAAAACCTGCTGCAGTATATCGAAACAAAAAATGAGGGTGGTGAATTAGTAATAAAAATTTCGGATGATTACAATTTAAAATCTAACAACCAGATAAAAGTGGAAGTTACTACGCCAGCACTTGAAAGCCTTGATGTGGCTGGTAATGGCAAAGTGGTTGGTAAAGGAAAGTTCAGTGGCAGCAATAAATTTGATCTTGACCTTGCCGGTAACAGTGATGTTGATCTTGACATAAATACGCCTGCCGTAGATGTTAGTATTGCTGGCAGCGGCAATATTGAAATAAAGGGTGAAACAAAAAAACTAGGCATCTCTATTGCGGGTTCAGGAAACTTTAAAGGAGATGATTTAATGGCAGAAGATGCTGATGTTAGCGTGGCAGGTAGTGGTGATGTGCACGTATTTGCAGATGGTAAACTTGATGTGCAGGTGATGGGTAGTGGCGATGTTTATTACAAAGGCAATGCGCAGGTAAAATCAAATATTATGGGTAGTGGTAAAGTAGTTAAACAATAGAATTGAGGTCTGTTGCAAACGCTTTATTATTCTTACTTCATTTCTGCAAAATCAAGTTGCTCTTTAAATGATTGTAAAAGCCTGACATTCGTCGGCTTAACTAAAATTTGTAAGGTAAGTGGTCCTCCAACAACTATTTCTTTATCCTTAAATTCATTGGCAAGATTTATAAAATAGTTGTCAATAATATTCCTGGTAAAGTTGGTAATAACGTAACAGAACAGGTGAGTGATTTTCTTTTGGGCGCATACCTGTTTTAATACTTCCAAAGAAACATTGGTGCCCAGGTATAATGTTTTTCTTTTATTCTTTTTAAACAGGTATTGGTTAAGTAACAGGGGAATTTCATGATACTCACCTTCAGGTGTAAAAAGCAAAATCAGCTCTTGCCTGTTTTGAATAATATTAGGCAGCCTGTCAATTTCAGTAATAATTTTCCGCCGTATTAGATTGCTTGAAAAATGTTCCTGCGCAGGTATTACTGAATCTGTGAGCCATAAAATTCCTACTTTTTCCAGATAAGGATAAACAATATGCAGCAGGCAGTTTTCAAAATTCGTTTTTTGAATGGCGACCTGGATAATTTCTTCGAACCGTTCCTGGTTAAAATCTATGGCAGCTTCTAAAAGCTGGTTGATATAATGTACATTTTCCAGTTCTTTGCCATTACCAAGCGTTGCTATTTTTCTGAGTTCGTCATTTTGATAATGGGCTATTTTGGAAATCTTAACGCCGTTATTGTAAAGATGTGCAATGCGCAGTATGTGTTTTAAATCTTCGTTGTCGTAAAACCTGTGGTTGCTTTCCCGTCTTTTGGGTATAATAATATTATACCGTTGTTCCCAAATACGGAGGGTATGCGCTTTTATGCCGCTAAGCAATTCAATATCTTTTATTGTAAACCTGTCCAAACCCAAAGCTTGATAAGTAAAATTACCTCATTATCAATAAAGAAAAGGGTAATTTATTAACGGTATTTTACAAAACTTTGAAATACTTGATTTTGAAAGGTTGTTTATAATGGTATTTTTGCTGCCATTAAATTATCATTATGGGTTGGATTATTTTTATTATTGGTACAATAGGCTGGCACATCGGAATGTTTGGAATGTTTAAAAAAGCTGGGATTGAAGGATGGAAAGCTTTTGTACCCTTTTATAATACTTATTGTATTGTTGAAAAAACCGGCCTTAAAAAGATATGGTTCTGGCTTCAGTTTATACCGATTGCGGGCCAGTTTATTACCATTTGGATAACCATCATTTTTGTAATGCATTTTGGAAAGTTTACGTTTCTTCAACATGGGTACACTGTACTGGTTCCTTTCATTTATTTTCCTTACCTGGGTTTTTCAAAAGATGTAAAATGGGGTGGTGAAAAGGTAATGAAGCTTTACAAGAAATCTTCTGTGCGTGAGTGGGTTGATGCGGCTGTGTTTGCTGTAGTAGCAGCAACCCTCATCAGGACTTTTGTTTTTGAAGCTTATGTAATTCCTACGGGCAGTATGGAAAGAACCTTGCTCATTAATGATTTTCTTTTCGTAAATAAAATGAGTTATGGCCCAAGATTACCCATAACTCCTTTAAGCTTTCCTTTTGTACATAACACTTTGCCGGGCAGTAAAACCAGGCCATCTTATATTAAAGCATTGCAACTGTCTTATAAAAGGTTACCAAAGTTCACAGACATTAAAAGGAATGATGTAGTGGTATTCAATTTTCCCGCAGGGGATACTATTATTAATGAAGAAGGCTATTTAAGCGCTAATCCATACTATGATGTCTTGAGAAAACAATACGGCGGCAACCGTGACAGGCTTTTCGCTGAACATGATATATTGGTTCACCCAATTGATAAAACTGACAACTACATTAAGCGTTGTGTGGGACTGCCAGGTGACAATATCTATATTAAAAACGCACAGTTGTTTGTAAACAATCGACCTGCATACGTGGCGTCTGCGGCCCAGACAGAATATGTAGTGGTAACCAAATCGCCGTTAAGCGAGGAGTTTTTAAAAGAGGAGCTTGACATAGATGCAGATGACCAGGAAAGGCAGGATTTTTATCCATCCGGTAATAATACTTATGTAATTAATTGCCCGGTAAGCAGTGTTGAAAAAATAAGAAAGCAGCCGAATGTGGTTAGTGTAGAACCTGCTGTTAGCAACGATATAGATCCAAACGTGTTTCCTTTTGATATTAAAAACTATCCCTGGGGCGTTGATAATTTTGGCCCTTTGCATATTCCTAAAAAAGGAGAAGTAATTGCGCTCAACCAAAACAACATCTCCATCTACAGGCGAATTATAGCTACTTACGAAGGCAATACCCTGGAGGAGAAGAACGGACAATTTATTATTAACGGGCGAGTAACCAATACTTACACACTTAAATATAATTATTACTGGATGATGGGCGATAACCGCCACCGTAGCCAGGATAGCCGTTTCTGGGGTTTTGTTCCTGAAACACACATCGTAGGCAAAGCCTCTCTTATCTGGTTTAGCTGGAACAATGGCCCAAGATGGAAGCGTCTATTTAAGTCAATCAACTAGTGCCAATCACTTTTTAATTATCAGGCAGCTTTACTTTAGGGTCTGTATAAGCAGGGTTCTTATCAAATAAGAAATCTATAAACACCTTTACACGGGCAAGCTTTTCATGTACGGTTGTGTACCAGGTTTGTACGCCTTTCAACTCAACGGCATTGAATGCTATTGCCTGTATTCCTTCTTTTGAGGCGAGGTAAAGTGCTCTTTCATTGTGCGGAGCCTGGGATATAATTGTTACCGTATCCTGTCCATAAATTTCTTTTAATCTTCTGATAGATTCATATGTTCTCGTGGATAAATAATCCACATAAAGAACAGACGAATCTATGCCTGCGGCAATCAGATCGCCGCGCATGCTGTATGGCTCATTAAAACGTTCGCTGCTGCTGTCTCCGCTAATCAGCAGGTACTTTATTTTTCTGTCTTGCAAAAGCTTTACTGCTGCAGCTACACGGTTGTCGTAATACATGCTCTTATCGCCATTCTTTTTAAACTTAGGTACGCCTAGTAATATTCCCAGTTTGTTATAAGGAATAGATTTTAGATCAGCATACAGCTTACCTTTTGCTGCATTGTGAATAATACTGTCACATGTAAAAATGACAATTGCGATGAGAATAACAACAACTGAAGCAAACCAAAAAACTTTTTTTCTGCGCATGTTTTGCAAACTGTTTAGCGTATAAAACTTCCCAATGTGTAAATACTTTATCTCCTAAAAATACATGCTTAAAATTATTTGAATGAAGAAACTAAGGCAGTAGATTAACCAGGAACTTATCTTATTAAAACAACAGTTCCTTTTTTTATTATCACTTTATCAAGATAGTCGACACCTCTTGCCATAAATACATAAGTGCCGGGTGGTTGTTGTGTGCCATTGCGGTTGCCATCCCAGCCCGCACCTGTTGCAGTGGTGTGAAATAATAATTCGCCCCAGCGGTTATAAACATCAAAAAAGTCAAGTCGTTTCATACCGACAAGTATCGGTTTAAGAATATCATTACGGCCATCTGCATTGGGCGTAAAGCCAGTAGGTATAAATATATCAGGGAGTGTCTTGAATATTTTCACCTTTATATCATCTTCTGCATAACATCCTTCAGCAGTACTTACATGTACCGTATAAATAATTGAATCGTATGCTGCACTTAATGTAACAATTGGATCTGCAATATTGGGATTATTCATTCCGGTAGATGGATACCATGAATAATAACTGGCACCACTTGCATTCAGTTGTAATGGTTGATTTGCGACTACAACAGTATCATTTCCTGCAAAGGCATTTATTTTTGGAATGACTGTAATTACTACAGAATCATAACCCGCTTTAGGGCAGCCTAAAGTATCATTTACTAACAAGATATAAGTTGTTGTGTTTACAGGTGAAGCAACCGGCGTTAAAGTATTAATATTTGTAAGCCCCGCCGTTGGTGACCATGCAAAGGAAGAGCCAACCATGCTGCCATTTAAAATTGCGGATTGACCGTAACATAACACCGTGTCCCTGCCGGCATTAGCTGTTGGATAATCAACTACTTTAATAT
>Ga0105237_10009227_pt1 | contig 10585 bp, 11 predicted proteins | sample KBSC24metaG_FD_81520 | JGI IMG/M metagenome (GOLD analysis project Ga0105237, IMG submission 81520) | Corn rhizosphere microbial communities from Kellogg Biological Station, Michigan, USA - KBS C2-4 metaG | ecosystem: Host-associated > Plants > Roots > Rhizosphere > Soil | place: Michigan, USA... | reverse complement strand
TTCAAAGAATAAGGGGCCAAAAAATTGGTCATAATAAGCGGCAGTGTCTCCCGAAATATCAACAGAGGGAACTGTGGTCGAAGTATCATCCATAAGTTTTATGTTTACATTTAAGAAGTCGCTTAAGGGGCATTTGCCATAAATTCTGCGGGACTTTTTTTATCCAATGTTATAGTGCCGGTTTAGCATTGCCACCAACGGTTTAGGATACCATGTTAGCAGCAGGCGCTTTTTTATTGACCTAAACTTAGTCCTCCGTCAACGGCTATTATTTGTCCGGTTATGTACTTGTTATCAATTAATGCAAATATCATTTTTGCAATCTCCTCTGGTTCTCCAACTCTGCCAAGTGGGATTGTGTCTGAATACTGCCTGAAAGTTTCCTGCTTTTTTTCAGGTGTAAGAAAGTCCCACCAGGTTGTGTTTATAACTCCTGGTGCAACTGCATTTATTCTTAGTGGTTTTAACTCTTTGGCAAGGGTTGGTATCATTACTTCAATTGCGCCGTTTATTGCTCCAAGTCCGGCAGTTCCTATAGCTTTAGATTGTGAACTTATGGATGTGATAAACGTTATACTTCCGTTTTTATTAATGAAAGGAAGGGCGGCTTGTGCAGTTTGAAGTTGCGGGAAAAATTTTCCGTCAAATCCTTCTCTTAAATCAGAGAGGTCTAAATCTTTGAATTTTCCAATACCTTTTCCTCCACTTAAAGCAATTATCAAATGATCGAATGAGCCAATTTCTGAAAACACTTTGTCAAGTTGATTTTTATCTGTGGCATTTAATGATTTTCCACTAACGTTTTTTCCAATTTCATTTAGCGCTTTGTCTAATTTCTCTTCATCTCTTCCAAGAATAACTACATTGTTTTTGTCAGACAAAAGTTTTGCTGTCGCCAAACCCATTCCAGAAGTTCCACCGGCAATTACAATTTTTTCCATTTCATTTTGTTGTTTGTTTTTTTACTACCCCCGGCTGGCTTAAGATTGAGGCTTGTTTTTTAATTGCCATTCTTAAGTCAACAGGGGTCGAAGCTAAATTAATGTTTTATTGCTGATGGTTATTGATGCTATGTAACAGCGCCATGCCTGTCCCGCTTAACCTAAGCGGCAGATATCTCACCTGCCGAAACAAATTATACTGATTTAATTACTTTATTACGTTCCTCATCAAAAAATATTACCCGAATAGTTAACAAGCGCCATCTTTTTTATCTTTACTTATACTTCACTATTGTAACACTGGCAAGTAGATCTAATATGCAACCATACACAGACATGTATTTGAAATCAGTAAGCGCAATTTGCCCTAAATTATCTGGTGATGAGCTATCTCTGTTTGCATCAAAACTTGCAGTTCAGGAATTAAAAAAGAAGGAAATCTTTCTGCAGGCCGGTAAAGTGCAAAAGGCAATCGGCTTTATTGCAGAAGGCCTTGTTCGTTCATTTTATATTGATAATGATGGCAACGAAATAACAGTTGGTTTTTATAAGGAAGGTGATTACGCTACACATTATCCTGCTTTTATTGCAAGGCAAAAAAGCTTATATACTATTCAATGTTTAGAGCCAACCATTATGGTATGTCTTACATACGAAGACCAGCAATGGATATACCAGCAGTCTGCCAGCTTTGAACGTTACGGCCGTTTGATTACAGAAGAAATTTTGAAACGGCAACAGGCCCGTATTGAAAGTTTCATCTTTGAAACAGCAGAACAACGTTACCTGGATTTCATAGAAAATCACTCCGGTTTATTCAATAGAATTTCATTATCCCACCTCTGTAGTTTTCTTGGTATAGAACGGCAATCACTTACACGTATCCGTCAAAAATTATCGCACCAATAATATTTTGACACATTAGTGTCAGGTGCCCCCTCTTTATTGTTAGCAGCTTTGTGTTATCAAATTAAAACGATACACAATGGCAAAGAACATACTACTCATCCTCGGTCATCCTTCCAAAAATTCTTTTAATAAAGCTTTGCTGGATGCTTATCAAAAAGGAGCAGAAAGCATAGGTGCTAACTGCAAAACCATTTACATCTCCGACTTGAATTTTGATGTAAACCTTGCCGACGGGTATAAAACCGGTAAAGCGGATCAACTGGAAGAAGACCTGGTGGCGGCGCAAAAATTATTTCAATGGGCCCACCATGTGGTTTTTGCTTTTCCCAATTGGTGGGGTGCCATGCCTGCCATCACCAAAGGATTTATTGACAGGATATTTCTTCCAGGTTTCGCTTTTAAAAATCATTCAGGCAAAAATTTTCCCGAACAATTACTGAAAGGAAAAAGCATAAGAATATTGGTAACCATGGATACGCCTAAGTTCTGGTTTTACCTCATTCACCGGGCTTCACTTTATCTCATTCTCAAAAAAGTTGTATTTGGCTATGTTGGCTTTAAGCCAATCAGCTTTTCCACTTTCGGATTTATGAGAAAATCAACAGATACTCAAAGAAATAAATGGCTGAGCAAAACAGAGCAGTTAGGCAAACAATTTAGCTAATCATTTCCTGACAAATAAAAAATTAAACATCATGAAACAGTTAACAAACAAAGTCGCCATTGTAACCGGTGCTACACTTGCAATTGACGGAGATTTTCTTGCACAATAAAATGATGATTTTTTAATTCCAGCAATTCAGACTTCTTTAGAGTGCATCGAAAAAATTGGAGGCAATAATTATTGTTTCCAATTTTTACTCATTCTTGTAGTCTTTAGTTACCAGTTACTAAATTTAATAAAGCAAAAACATGAAAGCCCTTATCATTGGTGCCACCGGGGCAACCGGGAAAGATCTTGTAAATGTTTTATTACAGGATGCTTTTTATTCTGAAGTCGTGATTTTTGTAAGGCGTGCAAGCGGCATAGCTCATGCTAAATTGAAAGAAGTTGTTACTGACTTTGACAAACCTGAAGAAGTTACTGCGTTCATCAAGGGAGATGTATTATTCTCATGCCTGGGAACTACACTCAAAGCTGCCGGCTCCAAAGACAAACAGTGGCATATTGATTATGAGATTCCATTGCAGTTTGCTGAAATAGCTAAACGAAACGGAGTTTCACAAATGGTACTGTTGTCAGCATACGGCGCCTCCGCAACCAGCAGTGTATTTTATTCTCAACTAAAAGGTAAACTGGAAGAGGCTATCTCAGGATTGGGCTTTTACAGTTACATTATTTTCAGGCCAGGATTGTTGCTGCGAAAAGATACAGACAGAGCAGGCGAACGGATAAGTGCCGCATTGATAAACTTTTTGAACCGGCTTGGAATAATCAAAAAATTCAAGCCAATGCCTACTTCCATACTGGCAGAAAAGTTGACAAAAGCACCTAAAGTTTTTTCACAAGGGCAACATGTTATTGAACTGGATAAAATCTTTTCGTTTTAATAGAGGTTGGCTTTGTGTAGGGATTTTGTGTGCTTTGCAATGTGCTGAAAATAGGGTAGTACCAGGTACCAAACTCTTGCTTCAGTTCCCGAAAACGGGACATGCATTACGCTATTATGTTCATCTGTCTTTTATGGCATACAGGTAGCTCAAAATTTAATTTCGATCGGTGAGAGACACCGGCCGATAGAGAAAAATAAATTTCATTTCCCCTGCAAGTAATTTATTGCTTGTTGAAGTACTACGTCTTTATTATTCAAAAAATCTTCTACTGTTTGCTTCACCTTAATGTCTGATGAAATACCCGTACCCACAAATTCCTTACCGTTCAGGAATGTAGATTTTTTTATTACTAATCGAAAGCTACCACCACCGGGCAATTGATAAAACACATTCTGCCCGGTACTTCCTGCGGTAGCCTCGCCAATGGTGATTGCTCTCTTGTTGTCTTTCATTGTGCTGACAAAATCTTCTGCTGCCGAAAATGTTTTTTCGCTTGTTAAAAGAACAATGGGTTTTAAAAACTTCATACCAGAAGTATCAGATTGAATCCACAAGCTGTCATTTTTAGCACCGGTCCATCCATCAGCACCAGTATAGCCAAACGATTTCCAGTCAGAAATATGCATCCTGGTATGCCCTTGTTCTTCATAATATCCGTTTGCGAAAAAGTAAGGCAGGAGTGCTTCTGCATTATCACTATTGCCGCCACCATTTCGCCTAAGGTCAATTATCAAACCTTTGCATTCTACAAATTGCGGCATTATTTTTTCGAACCATTGTGGAAGAGAATCATTATCAAACGTGTTTACGGTTAATATGCCAACATGCTCTCTTTTCAAAATTTCATATTCAACGGGCTGATAAGGAGGTTTCACGGGTATCATTTTTCTGGTGATAACTATATTTTTTATTTCTCCTTTTACTGTTCTGGTTTCCAGCAAAAGAGTGCTGTCTCTTGCACCTAACAATAATTCATTTGTATAAACACGGTTTAAAGAATCTTGTGGAGTAGATGCACAAACAAACGGGCTAATATACTTCCTGGTATATTCTGCCAATGGCATTTTGTTTATTGAAAGAATTTCATCACTAATATTCAGCCCTGCTGTCTTTAAAGAATCGTTTAATATTGTTTGGATAAAAACACGGTTTTCTACTTTTTTTAATCTTAGAGGAGGATAAGCCAGATACATGGCTCTCAGGTCTGCAGGCAGATAAACATTTGTATGTCCATCTTTCAGTTTCGCACATAGCTTTCTTAATATTTGATAATATTGAAATCGCTCAGAAGTGTTTATTACTTCCGAAATGGCATTCTTATAAGTACTGTCCCAATCAAAGCTTAATCTGCCATAATAGGCAAAATCTGTTTTTATTTGGTACCAGAAAAATGTAAGCCCCCACAACCGCTCTTTTAAGTTGATTGTATCTGAGTTATTTGAAATTTTATTGGTTATCTGTGCATTTGTTGATAATGAAACAGCAGATAAAAAAAGGGTAAATATTATTATTTTCATTTTACGGGGTCTAAATATTTTTCTCAGCAACGACTTTTGAAGAGGACGTTGCGATTTGTAATTTTCTTATTATTGCTGCAATGTCCCGTGCCGGAGATGTTGCCGGGAAGGAAAACAAACACAGTCGTCTTACTCCAGTCAGGATGGTCCATAATGATTGCTCCTTCTTTAGCCGAAATATTGATAATTTCATTTTTATAAACATCTGCATCATTGTGTATCCACTCTTTGATGCCAGGGTTAAGAACCAGCTGTTCTTGTAGAATCTTTTTTACACGGGTTTAGAGTGATTGCAAGCGGCATAATGATAGCCCATAGAGTATTTGTTTTCATACGATGCGTTTATGTACTTCTAAAATAATCTTAACTTTCCAAATGCCAAAGATTTTATCAATACCCTGGGGGCGGAAGGGTATTAGCTCTATTGTCACAGACAAACAACATAGATACTGGATACTGCGAGGTCCAGGAGACATTCGCAGAGCAACAAACTACAAAGAGCAAGGATTAATTTCGGTCGGCGAGAGACACCCACCGATAGAGAAAGCAAATATTTATTAGCCGTTTACGCAACTGGTGTAAAATATACAACCTGTTATCAATTTTGTCTTATGCCCAGGCACTCAATTCCATAAATTCACAACCGAAAGATTTTTAGCACATTGACGTTTTTAAAACCTGGTCAACATATTGTGTATGAAAAAGATCGTATCGCTGCTTATCCTGGTAATATGTATTCATATCTCAAAAGCGCAGGATTTTAGCGCCTACAAAAAAGAATTGTTTATACACGGTACCGATACACTGCGTTACAGGATTTTATATCCTGAAAACTATGACTCCAAAAAATCATATCCTTTGGTTGTTTACCTGCATGGTGCAGGCTTTAGAGGAAATGATAATGAACAACAACTTGGCGGAAGAAGTAAGTATTATGGAGCTGGCAAGGATTTTTTAAATGATTCGGTACGGAAAAAATATCCTGCACTTGTCGTTTTTCCGCAATGCCCTGCAGACAGTATGTGGTTCAATATTCCTCCGGGGCCACCTTATGATACAACGGTAGCATTTAACCATAAGATGAACACGCTTGCACTTTCAACACCCGAACGGCTGGTAAAACTTTTAATGGACAGTTTAGCTGAACATAGAATTGCAGATATAAAAAGGATTTACCTGGGCGGTACTTCGCTTGGGGGCTTTGGTACTTACGATTTGGTCGTTCATTATCCCGGTTACTTTGCTGCTGCTTTCCCTATATGCGGGCAGGGTAACACTGTGCTTTATCCTAAAAAAGCATCCAGAGTTCCGGTGTGGATCTTTCACGGTGCAATTGATGACGTTATTAACCCATGGCCGGACAGGAGCATGATTAAAGCGTTACAACAGAGCGGTGCAAAAAATGCGAAATACACAGAATACCCCGGCTTAAAACACGACATTGAGGCAAGCGTGTTTGCCGAACCAGGTTTGTTCCCGTGGCTGTTTTCATTTAAAAAATAATGTTGTTGTGCGTCACCGTATCTCACCATGAGGCCAGTGACTTATTGCGAGACGTATATGATACATCAACTGATCAAGGTCACCTTGAAAATTGCCGCCGGTACGGGTATTCACGATCACCGCAAAACAAAAACCGTCATGCATTCGGGCTAAAAAGGACGTCTGGCCGGTTACGTTACCGAAATGAAAGTAATCATCTTTTTTATTTATCATCCATCCTTTAGCGTATCCCGTGCTAACTGCTGGTGTAGCAAACATCGTATCGAGTGTGGCAGGCTGTAAAATATCCGGCTTTTGCTGGAATTTATCCACCCGCATCATAAATTTAACCAGGTCCGTCGGCGTAGCAACCCACCCTGCAAACGAATCCATATTGCGCGCAAACCTCTCATAGGGATCATCCTTACTTTCATAATAATGCACTTCACGGGGTAATCGTTCCGCCAGGCTATTGCCGCCGATCTGCATATCCGTTATTCCGCATTGATCTAATATGTTTTTTCGAACGTAGTCTTCGTATTTCATTCCCGTTACCTTTTCAATCACCCTTCCCAATAAACAATACCCAAAATTAGAATATAGAAAGTGTGTACCCGGCTCATAGCCGATCGGTCGGTTATCGAGTGTCCAGCCGATCATCTGCGCCTGGTTCATTTCCGGATGCAGGTAAACGGGATCCTGATCTTTTCCCCACCCACCGCCCAAATGTTCGAGTAAAATCTCAATCGTAATATCTTCCACCCATTTTTTGTAAGGATAGGCGCCATAGGTTATACCAAGGATTGCATCTTTTCCCAACACTTTATCCTGCAAATGTAGTTTACCTTGTTCCACCAGTTGCATGATGGCAGTGGCGGTAACCGGCTTACTAATGCTGGCGATCCGGAAACGGTTGGCGGGGTTCATTAATTCTTTTTTGTCTATGTCGGCATATCCATAGCAACGTTCGATCTTGATGCTGTCATCTTTTGCTATCGTAAAGGATAACCCGGGAACATTGTATTTCTTCATGAACGCCCCCACGAGGCTGTCGACTGTTTTAATATTCTTTGTTAGAAAACCCTCCGGCGCGGGCTCATTTGCTTTTGGCGCGGGTGTACAGGAATTAATAGCCGATGTAACGCTGCATAATAAAACGAAAAGAAAAAAATGAAAGTCCCTCATTTGAGAAAGTGATTATTCTCCTTATCTCAACAATATAGCCAAAATCATTTCCGATTGCTGGACAATAAATTAGTCAAAAGCCAAAGAGTGAAATACACGATTTTGATACAGATATTGTACGTTAATGGATGAAACAGTACTTAGCCGAAGGGATACATTACTTCCAACGCCAGGGTTCGTGTCTTCACGAAATTTTAGGGTAGCATGTAGGTTAATACCTGAATCGAATCCTTGCCGGAGACAACTCCAGCAAGGGCAAGGAGAAACATTCGCAGAGCAACAAACTTCAAAGAGCAGTTTTTTTCATTTGTTATTATTTATATCGCCTGCTCTAAACGACCACTCCATATGTTTATCCATGTCTTGTCGTAACAGCATATTTAACTGTGCCGTATGATGTTGGGTGTGTCGCATGTTATAAAGTAGAATTTCTAAAATCGGGTAGTCCATATCATTGAGGTCGTCTCCTTCTGTAAATCTTTCATTTAGTTTTTCGTCAGTGAGAGATTCAATAAGTTGTTTGCATTTATTACGACTTTGTTGGAGATACTCCTCCATTTCCTGTTTGTTGTAAATTTTGTCGGGTATTAAATCGTCAATTGCTTCATCTGGCCTGTCTGCTGATTCTTTTTGTGTAAAAGAAAGCATAGGCGAAAAACCGCCTGGTGGAATTGTCAAATAATAGTCTAAAAAAATTGTACTGTGAAATGCGATATAATAAAATCGTTTATGCGTCAAAAAGTAGTCGTCAGGGCAATTGGAGATTACATTGATAAGCATATCTATACTTGCGCCAAATTGATTCCACAATATTTCTTTCATTGTTTTGTCCATACTTTGTCCATTTGAATGTTTGGTCTGTCAGCTTCTCCGTTTGGAGATAGAATGACTGAACCGGATTGCCATCTGTCTTACAATAATTGTTTATAGGGTACCAGGAACATTTCACGTTAGGAGGAATTGCCGATGTGATTTTTTTGATATTATGGTTGTGCAACATTGCACTCTTGTTTTACGACTTGGTTATGATTTGTCTTTTATATGGATTAAATATTTTCGTATGTCTTTTTCCAGCTTATCAGGATATTCGTAAGCTAATTTATGTGACAATTCAGTTCCTATTTCTGAAACCAAGTTAGCCATTGCAAATAAAGCATCCCAATTATCTTTTATAACACTCCCCGAAAATGTTTGCTCTGCTTTTATCCATATGTCCGACTTCAGGTGCTTTTTAAACAGTCTTCCGTATTTGTTGGTTGTTATGTTCCAGTCGTGTTGACTTGCAATATACCATTCAAGTAAAGGAACTAAATAGTTGCTGCGGATATTTGTTTCCGACATAAATTTTGCATAAAATATTTCGTCTCTTGCCAGGCATTTAGCTACGTATGTTGTATCCCACCAAAAGTCATTTAAGGTTTGTTGAAACTTTCGTTCGGATGGTTTTTTGATTATAGAAATTTGATAAGTCGGTTTTTGCATGCTCTGTGTGATACCGTCTTTGTCAATGATAACTTTATAACCAATATCCCAATCTTCAGGTAGCTCTTTTAGGTTTACTTGTTCTAAAAATTTGTCTTTGGTGAATAATTTAAAATCGACTTTTACGCTGTCATCATACAAGACCATTTTCATTGCGTGCTTATTGTCGAAGCAATCTTCATCTTCTTCAAGCATTGCAATTGGATTTCCAAAATAGTGTGTCCAATTACTGTCTGAAATATAGTTGGCGTTATTCTCAAAAATGAGTTCAATGTCTAAATCACTAAACTCGTCAACAGGTGCTAAAGGATTTACAAGTGAACTTGTCAGTAAGACCGCTCTTATGTCTTTGTTGTTTTCCGACCAGTCAATGATGGCTTTCAACTTATTTTCCCTGGCTTTCATTTTTTATCAAGTCGTTTTTTTACCATGTCATACAACGATCATGGCTTCATGCTGTGCTGGTATTCAATATCCCCTGTCTATTTTATTTTGCATTATTGAAACCAATGTGCCTGACTTCACTTACCTGTATAACAGGTTGAATATTGGTATAGTTTTTAATGTCATTGATTACTGCTTCCCTGTTTTGGCCTATCGCTTTATTGTACTCGGCCACGTCTTTCACATAAAAATAGCCAACAGCTATAAAAGGCACTTTATCATTTGCCGTTCTGCCAGCTATACCCTTGTCAATTTCATAAAATTTTAAATTTTTACCCAACAATCCAGCTACCATTGGCATGTGTTTACTCTCGTAATAATCCATGTCAAAAGTTTTTCCTTCTCCGTTTGGATATAGAACTGCGACTTTGAACAACTCATTTCCTGAAGATGAAGAGTGTATAAGTTGACTGGATTTGCAACTTAACAAGCCGATAATGGCTAAGAATAATAAGAATTTAATTTTGATTGTCATTTCTGTATGATTAATTGTCACCAACGTTGGACGGCTTGCTGCTGTGCTGGTATTTTATAGTTGTATGCCGCGAGCAAAAGCCTGGGTTAATAATTTATAGCTGAAGTTAAAGAAATAGCTCAATAGAATAATGTCTGCCGGAACTGAAGCTGATTAAATTTGCCGCTGATTGCTATTGAGTCTGCCAGCATTGCGACAACCTAATGTTGCCTCCTGTTTTACCATTGTCCTTCAATTAATGTCTTGTTTGTGATGACTTCAAAGCCAAAAAGTCCTTTTGCTACTTCAATATAAACGCTATTGTACTTTTCAATTTCTGTCCCACAAGGGAAAATAAGTTCCTTGTCTTTGTCCTTGTAAATTATATGAACATAAGGTTCACTGCAACCTCGTCTTGATTTTGCTAAATGTCCGTAAGAATTAATTGGAACAGTAATAACAGTTTTTGATTTGTCATTAATAGTTTGGTTTGTCCACATAAACAAGAACACTAAAATACCACCAAATGAAACTATGTTATATAAATAATGAAAGAACATAGCTGTTCGTCCTGGAGTGTATGGATTAAAGCAATAAATATTAAATGTTTTTTTGAA
>Ga0105237_10009225_pt1 | contig 10588 bp, 7 predicted proteins | sample KBSC24metaG_FD_81520 | JGI IMG/M metagenome (GOLD analysis project Ga0105237, IMG submission 81520) | Corn rhizosphere microbial communities from Kellogg Biological Station, Michigan, USA - KBS C2-4 metaG | ecosystem: Host-associated > Plants > Roots > Rhizosphere > Soil | place: Michigan, USA... | reverse complement strand
TCGCATCGTCCAATTGGCCGGATTTCTGGAGCAGCAGCCCAGTGTTGTAGAACAGCTCCGGAGAGCGCTCGCCGGATTCGATGAGCTTGGCCTGCAGGTCGAGAGCTTTGGGCAGGTCCTCGCGCTCGACTGCCATGGCGGCCAGCCCGCGCATGGCGTCCAAAGACGTGGGATCGGTTTCGAGCACGGCCTGAAATGCCTTAGCGGCCTCCTCATGCATGCCTAACTTCCAATGCGCCAATCCCAGGTTCAATTGCGCTTCGGGCCACGGAGTGCGCTTTCGGACGCAGTTCTGGAAAGCTTCGGCTGCCCCGCGATGATCGTCACGCTGCAGACGCAGGTACCCGAGGCGGAACCAGGCATCTTCCCATTCGGGATTCCGCGCGAGAAGCTTCGCATACAACTGCTCGGCTTGTTCCTTCTGGCCCTGCTGCTCCAGCACGCTGGCCAGGTTGTAAATCACGTCTGCCAAGTCCGGTGCGATTTGCAGAGCGCGTTCGTAATTCTCGCGGGCCGCCTTCAGATCGCCCTTCTCTTGCAGGACGATTCCGAGATTCACGTGGGCCTGCTTCGCATCGGGACGGATGCGAACAGCCTCGCCATAGGCTTTAGCCGCGTCATCGGCTCGACCACACTTCTGCTGCGCCACACCCAAGTTAAACCAGCGCTCGAAGTGGTCCGGAGTAAACTCAACTAATTTCGCGCAGTAGCGTGCAGCTGCCTCGAAGTCGTTTGAATGGAACGCACAGGTCGCCAGACCTTCAAGCGCGGCCTGGGAATGGGGGCGCATCGTTAACAGCCGTTCGGAATACTCCTGGATCGAAACCGTCTCTTTGCGCGCCATGCCGATGGTGATCAGATTTACTAGGCACTCTTCCGATTGCGGATTCTTGCCCAGGATCTTAACGTACAGACTGGTGGCCTCGTCGAACTTCCACAACAGTTGTAACGCCACTGCCTTGCCGAACTGCGCAGTCTCGTGCTCCGGATTGGAGGCCAAAACCTTATCGAAGCAGGCGATGGCCGGCTCGGGCTTTTCCTGACGGAGCAGACAGATGCCCCAGCCCAGATTGGCTTCCTCGCGCTGGGGGTCCACTTCCAGAGCCTTCTGGAAGGAATCCGAGGCTTCCTGCCAGCGGCCCAGCTTCTCATAACAGATCCCCAGATTGAAGTTGGCGGTGGGATGCTGCGGAGCCGCACCGAGCAGCTTCTCGTAGGTCTTCACGGCATCGTCGTACTGCTCCAGTTCGAACTGGATGTGGCCTTTGGCCGCGTAGATATCCGCGCCCTGCTCTCCGTTTTCGATAGCCGTGTTCAGTTCGCGCAAGGCTTCCTTGCGTTTGCCTTCCAGATGCAACGACACGGCTCGCGCCAGTGACGACGATACCGGTTGTGCGTTAGCGGAACCCGATCCCGCGTCTGTTTTTTTCTTTCCACTCATGGTTGCCAACTCCCGTTTGTAGTGTCGTAAGGCGCCAGATAAGCGCACAGGCGTCCCAACATGTCGTATTGATGCGTGATCTGCATCCAACGCAGGCGGCTCGCCTCACCGCTTGCGGTAAAGAATCCAACCCCACCCCGAGGTAAGCGGGTCTCAGTCCAACTATCGGCTATTTGCCCCTGAACCTCTACCAAAAAGTTAGACCCCTGAACATCCATGCGAACGCGATAAACCGTATCCGCGCGGGCGTCAAGCCGAATATTGACGTCGTGCCGGTCAGTCGACTTGCCGTTAATCACGGCATAGCGGGTTAATCCGATCACGGGCAGAGGCCCGGGTTTCAGAACCTCCAGCTTCACCACGTAGAAGTTTTCGAAGTCCGCCGCGCGCACCACCCAGCTCAAAGCCTTCTTGTCGATCAATCCCAAGAACTGCATCTGGTAGTCAGTCAGGTTTACCGAAGGCCGGTATAGGGCCAAGGGACCAGGCTGAACGAATCCTGTTGCGTCGAAGGACCATTCGGTGGTGGAGCCACCAGGACTTGCCCAATTATCCAAGCCCGACCGGAAATCCTCATCGAGCGCCACAGCCGCACGATTCTCCAATGACTGGCGGACGTTCACCCATTCGCCATTCAGAACGCGCCGGAAGCTGCCCGTCAACCCGGTCGAGGGTTGCGGTGCGGCGAATGCCACTCGTGGCCATCCCGGATGGAACACCAGCGCCAGCAACGCCGGAATTGTGAAAAGCAGAATTTTCAGATCGCGTGGGGCGTGATGCCAAAAACCTGTGGCGTGCGCCCAGGCCGGTTCCAGTTTCCACAGCCCATTGCCACGCAGCGAACCCACTACGCTCTGCGGCTTCCGCAACGCGTCCTCGGCGGGCTTTCGATCCAGCGGCTCGAGTCCGGAGCTCGGCAACATCGGCTGCAGTTCAACCGGCTGTGGAAGTAAGCGGGCGATTGGTTGGATAGGCGTGCTGTCGCTGACGGCTTTGCGTTTCTTGGCAAACGTCAACGGCAGCATGCGCGTGATCAGCGGAGCGTCGCTCGTGGCCACTGCTGAAGCCATCCGCGGGTAGGTGACGTCCGACGAGACTCCCATCGAAAGGTCGAAGGCCAGGAATTTCGCGGTCTGACGCGCAAACGATCCTTCCACGGGCCCTTGCAGACTCGGCAGGCTTTGAAGCCCCGCCTTTCCGACACTGTAAACCGACGGGTCGGGAGATGGCATCGCCACTGCGGAGATCCACGAATGCGGATTGGTTGCAATCTCTGAAACCACCGTGCGGCTTACAAGCGCCCCTTTTTTCGGCAGCACATCGACTGAAAACGGCAGTCTTTCTGCGGCGGAAACAAGCCGATAATCCGTTACAGCCGCGGTTGATCCTAGGGAGAACACGGGGCTGGGAGCAGCATCGAATTGCTCTGGCATCTGCCCGGCTAGGGCGAAATTCGAGGGCTGTACGGCGAACGGACGCAGCTCGTATAACCGATCCGGGTGCGGAACCTGCTGGTCGTACAGATGCAGGAGCACATCGCTCTCTACCGGCACTTTCAGTTCGACCGAGGTTACAGGAACCGGCTCCATCGTGAGAATTTGGAGACTCGATCCGATTTTGATGGCGGCTCGCCGGGCTTTCAGGGCGGCGGTAAGCGGCAATCCTATACGGCTGGCGGAGCGGATGCCCACAGCGGGATCTTGCGATCGCGGATGGCGAAGCTCCCCATCGAGTTCGATGCTGGCTCCGCCAGAACCCGTAGTGACACTGGAGGCTCCCAGTCCAATGTAGGACCACGCAGCGACGGGTGGGCCTTCTGGTAACGGTGCGACTGCCATTCCGCTCACGTGCAAAGGGGACAGCGGCTGCATCGTGATCTCGTACTCCAACGGGTCGGCGGCGATCAGCGCCGGAGAACCTCCTAACGCAACCAGTTCCGGCCCCAGCAGATTTAGCAACTCGGGCGCTTCTACAGCCGGCTCGCTTACGTCCGGAATCGGATACGAGCTCACGTCGGACGAAGGACTCGAATCCAGTTCGAGGGCGGTATCAACTTCGGGATAGGTAGCGACCTTGGCTTGCGTGAGAAGTTCGAGATCAGGGTAGGCAGCATTCTGCTGAGAAGCTTCCTGTGTCGCCTCCACAGGGCGATAAGAACGCAGCGAGCTGTGAGATTCATGGAGGCGTTCGAGGGCTAAGCGCTCATGCTCCTGCCAGTACGACTTCCGGTGCGCGCTGGAACAGAATTGCCCATGCGTGATCTTGCGATAGAGCGGCAGCCTGCCCTCGCAATAGAGACACCGGGTGTCATCTGACCATGACATCCCCTCCATTGTGCGGTTGGGAAGGTCGAAATACTACGCAGTGAATGCCTTAGGAAAGACTTAGGGATTCTTCCTAGCCGCGGGCTCAGACCCCCCAGCAGTAGTCTTCCACTGCCCGCTGGATGGTGGGGTCATTTTCGCCCAACCGCATTAGTTCCAACCGGAGAGCGTCAACTAAGGCGAACCAGCTGGCCTCGATCACGTTTTCCGAGACGCCGACCGTGGCCCAGCTCCGGCGATGATCGGACCACTCTACGAGAACGCGAACTCGCGCGGCCGTGCCCTTCTTGTTATCCAGAACCCGGACCTTATAGTCGGTCAGCCGTACCCCTGCGATGCCGGGATAAAGCGACGACAGACACTGCCTGAGTGCTAGATCAAGGGCGTTCACCGGACCGTTGCCCTGAGCCGTGGCCGAATGAACCCCGTCCTGTGCCTTCAGGGTCACGGTGGCTGCGGTGCTTCCAGAGGATTTGGTCGTGGTCTCATAGCTGACCACCTCGAAGAACTGCAACCCGGGGCGCAGGGCTTCGCGCACTAAGAGCTCGAAAGTCCCCTCGGCGGCCTCCAGCTCGTAGCCTTCAAACTCCATCTGCTTGATGCGATCCAGCAGTTCGCGCCGCGCTGTATCGTCCAGCCGGTCCTCCAGGCCATGCTGTTTGAGCTTGTAGAGGACGTTTCCCTTCCCCGAAAGATCGCTGAGCAGCACGCGCTGGCGGTTGCCGACCAGCTTGGGGTTGATATGCTCGTATGTCGACGAATCTTTGAGCACCGCGCTGACGTGAACGCCGCCCTTATGTGCGAAGGCGCTGGGGCCCACATAGGCTTGATCGTTGCGGATTGGCAGATTGGCCAACTCGGCGATATATCGAGCAGCCGTGGTCAGATGCGTCAGCCGCTCCTTGCCGATGGTGGTATGGCCCATCTTCAATTCCAGGTTGGCGATGATCGAGATGAGATTGGCGTTGCCGCAGCGCTCGCCGTAGCCATTGGTGCAGCCTTGGACGTGCGCGAATCCCTGGTCGATCGCGGCCAGCGAATTGGCCACCGCGAGCTCCGCGTCATTGTGAGTATGAATGCCCAGAACCCCGTCGAAGTTCTTGCGCACATCGGCGCAGATTTCGGCTAACCGGCTGGTGAGCATGCCGCCATTGGTGTCGCACAGGCAAAGAACATCGGCGCCGGCCTTCTTCGCGGCTTCGATCGTTCGCAGGGCGAAATCGCGATTGGCGCAATAGCCGTCGAAGAAATGCTCGGCGTCGTAGACCACTTCCTTGCCGTGGGACTTGAGGTACTTCACCGTATCGGCGATGAGATCAAGATTTTGCTTCTCCTCGATTCCCAGGGCGCGGTGGACGTGCAGATCCCAGCTCTTGCCGAAAATCGATACTACTGGGGTCCCGGCAGCGATCAACGCATTCACGCTGGCATCTTCCTCTACGGTGTTCTTAGCGAAACGGGTGGCCCCGAACGCCACCAGGCGCGAATGCTTCAGTTGCAGCTCACGCGCCCGGGCAAAGAAGTCCTTGTCCTTTGGGTTCGATCCAGGCCAGCCGCCCTCGATGTAATCGATTCCCAGCTCGTCCAGCTTGTGGACGACCAGGATCTTATCGTCGGCTGAAAAGCTGACGGCTTCGCCCTGAGTGCCGTCACGCAGCGTGGTATCGAACGTGAAGATGCGCATGAGAGTTACGTAGCGGCCGGTACGCCGACTTCCTTTTTCTTCTTGAGGAAGGTCATCATTTTGCGCAGCTCCGCGCCGACTGTCTCGATGGGCTGATTCTCCTGAGCTTCCCTCATTGCTAGGAATTTCTTACGGCCAGCTTTGTTCTCTTCCATCCATTCGCGCGCGAATTGTCCGGATTGGATCTCGCCCAGAATCTTCTTCATTTCGGCACGAGTCTGCTCGTTGACGATGCGGGGACCGCGGGTATAGTCGCCGTATTCAGCCGTATCGGAGACGGAGTAGCGCATATAGCTGAGGCCGCCTTCATAGATCAGATCGACAATTAACTTCACTTCGTGCAGGCACTCGAAATACGCCATTTCCGGGGCATATCCGGCATCGACCAAGGTTTGAAAGCCGGCGCGGATCAGCTCGCTGACGCCGCCGCACAGCACGCTCTGTTCACCGAAGAGATCGGTTTCAGTCTCTTCCTTGAACGATGTTTCTAGAATCCCGGCCCGCAGGCATCCGATGCCGCTGCCGTACGCCAGCGCGTTCTTTAGCGCATTGCCGGAGGCGTCCTGATGGATGGCGACCAGCCCGGGAACTCCCTGCCCTTCCGTGAAGACTTCGCGGACGCGGTGCCCGGGAGCCTTGGGGGCGATCATTGATACGTCGATATTCTTGGGCGGCGTGATGAATCCGAAGTGAATGTTAAAGCCGTGGGCGAACATCAGCGTCTTGCCGGCGGTCAGATTCGGCTCGATGTCTTTCTTATAGATCTCGCCTTGAACGTGATCCGGCACCAGCATCATGATCACGTCGGCTGCTTTTGCGGCATCCGCGATCGAGAGAACTTTCAGGCCGGCGGCTTCCGCTTTCGCCTTGCTCTTGCTGCCTTCGGGCAGACCGACAATCGAATTGAGGCCGGAATCGCGCAGATTCAGCGCGTGCGCATGCCCCTGGCTGCCGTAGCCGATAATGGCGATTGTCTTGCCCTTCAGTAGCGAAGGATCGCCGTCTTTTTCATAATATTTCGTAACCATTTACTTGGGTTTACTCCGTAGTTTTTAGGACCGCGTGGTCCGTCTCAAGATGTTCTTTGCGCACTGGCGGCGCGAGTTTTACTTTCTTCGCTTCGAGCGGAACAGAAACCAGACCGGACCGCGTTACTTCGATGTCGCCGTAGCGCTGCATTACCCGGATAAATGCGTCCAGCTTCTCCGGATCGCCGGTGGCTTCAAGAGCGTACCCATCCACCGAACTGTCGACGGCTTTCGCGCCAAACATCTCGGCTTCCTTGAGCACGGCCATGCGATTTTCCTGGGTGGTTCCAACCCACAGCAAGACCAATTCTCGTCGAACGGCAGAGCCTTCAGTCAGATCGGAAACTTGCAGCACGTTGACCAGCTTGTTGATCTGCTTGATCACCTGGACGCGCTGGGTGGGTTCGATATCGACCACGATGCTCATCCGCGACAATTCCGGATCGAGCGTCCGCGCGACGGTCAGGCTTTCGATGTTGTACCCGCGCGCCGAGAGCACACCGGTCACGCGCATGAGAGCGCCCGGCTTGTTCTCGACCAATAGTGAAATCAATTGCAACATTTGTAACTCCTAAACAGCGACCGGCTGCACCGGCCCGAGTACCATCTCGTTGATCGCGCCGCCCGCCGGAACCATGGGATAAACGTTCTCAAACGGCGTCACGCGCACGTTTAACAAGTAGGGACCCGGCTCCTTCACGGCAGCTTCCAGCGCACCGCGCAACTCGCGAACATTCTCTACTGTCTTGCCGCGGAATCCGTAGGCACCCGCTAGCTTTTCAGGATCAGGGAATCCTTCGAGCTGCACCGAGCTCAGCCGATTGTTATAGAACAACTCCTGCCACTGCCGGACCATGCCCAGGTAGCCGTTGTTCATCACGATAATCTTGACGGGCAGCGCGTGATTGGCGATGGTAGCGAGCTCCGGGATCGACATTTGGAATCCGCCGTCCCCAACTAACGCGAATACCAATTTGTCGGGCCGTGCGAACTGCGCGCCGATAGCCGCCGGCAGACCGAAGCCCATGGATCCCAGGCCGCCGGAGTTGAGCCACAGCCGCGGATGGTTGAACTTGAGGAACTGCGCGCCCCACATCTGGTGCTGGCCGACGTCGCTGGCAACGATCGCTTCCCCGCCCGAGAGCCGGTCTATTTCCGCAATCAGGTGCTGGGGCTTGATTTCGTCTGTCGACATTTCCGGCTCCAGCGGATGCTCTTGCTTCCAGCCTTTCACCTGTCCCCACCACGCCTTGCGAGAGGCAGCATTCTTATCCTTCATCGAAGGCGCCAGCTCACGCACTTCGTGCGTGAGGCGTTCCAGAACTTTCTTGACGTCACCCACGATGGGAATATCCGCGGCGCGATTCTTGCCGATCTCCGCCGGGTCAATGTCCACGTGGATCACCTTCGCGTGCGGCGCGAAGGCAGCTAGGCGGCCAGTCACCCGATCGTCGAAGCGAACGCCGAGAGCGATCAGCAGATCGGTCTCGGTCATCGCCATATTCGCGGCGTAGCTGCCGTGCATGCCCGGCATGCTGATGAAATTCGGATGCGTGCTGGGCATGGAGCCCAGCCCCATCAACGTGCACACCGACGGGATGTCGACCAGTTCCACGAATTGGCGCAGATCGCCTGCAGCCTCGGCGGCCACAATCCCGCCACCGGCGTAGACCATGGGCCGTTCTGCTTCCCAGATCATCTCGGCTGCACGTCGGATCTGTCCCGCGTGGCCTTCGGTGTTCAAGCGGTAGCCCGGAAGATGAATGGTCGAAACCGGCGTGTAATGGCCCTGGGCTTGAAAAACATCTTTGGGAATGTCGACCAGCACAGGCCCGGGCCGTCCCGACGCCGCGATATGAAATGCTTCGTGGATCGCCTGCGGAAGCTCGGACAGTTTCTTCACCATGAAATTGTGCTTGGTGCAGGAACGCGTAATGCCGAACGTGTCGGCTTCCTGGAACGCATCGCTGCCGATCAGCTTGGTCGACACTTGCCCCGTGATCGCCACGATTGGAATCGAGTCCATCAGCGCGTCGACCAGCGCGGTCACCAAATTCGTTGCGCCCGGACCGGAAGTCGCGCAGCACACGCCGACCTTGCCCGTGGCGCGCGCGTATCCTTGCGCCGCGAAGCATGCGTTCTGCTCGTGCCGCACCAGGATGTGCTTGATCTGATGATCGTACAGCGCGTCATAGAGGGGCAGCGTCACGCCGCCCGGATATCCGAAGAAGGTATCCACCTTCTCCCGCAGCAAACACTCGAGCACGACTTGCGCGCCGGTCATCAATTTGGTCGACATTTAAACATCCTCCCAAAAAGGAAAAGGCCACTGTCCGGGGTTTCTGCCCCCGCCAGTGGCCAAGTCCGTATTCCTACGAATCAGGCCGTTCAGGCGGGGCCGGCTACACCGACCCCGATAATAAGAACGAGCCCTAATACAGGAATGAATTCGGTAGAGACCGCGTTGCCGCGCGAGAGAGCCTGGTTGGGATCTGCAAATGACATCGTCGTCTCTATGAGTTTAAGAATACAGCACAAGAATCGCAAATGCAAGAGGGGCTGCCCATAAGAAGTATTTATGTGGCTATCATTACCCCGGCGCGCACAGGACCTCGCCAGAACGTCAAGGCGATCATAACCGTCACAACCTGCACGCTAGCGATGAATGCCACGCAGGCGGGCCATCCGCCCAAATCCCAGAAGTATGCGGGAATAGCCGCGCCCAAGCCGCCGCCCACATAATAGAACGCGGTGTACAACCCGACTGCCAGTGCTCGGTCGTGCTCCGCCGCCACACCGACGAAATTGTTGGCCGCCGTGGTCGCCGCAAAGACGCCGCTGCTGCAAAGGGTCAGCCCTAGCCCGACCATCCACAAGCTATGCGCAAGAGTGAACGCGATGCCGGCTATACCCGCGCCAATTCCCCATGCCAAAACCTTGCGCTGTCCGATTCGATCGATCGCGCGCCCAGCGAGCGGATTGACTGCCGCCCCCACCAGGTAAACAAAAAAGATCGACCCGAGGGCGGCGGGTTGCAGATTGAATGGCGGCGCAGCCAGATAGAACGTGACGTAGGTGAACGTCGCGAGCAGCGAGAAGAGGACGCAGAATCCGATACAGTAGGTCGCCAGAAGCCGGCGGTTTCTCAGGTGGGTATGCGCGGCGGCAAACCAAGCCCTAAGGGAGCTGGACGCGTGCGGAATGTGCCGCTCGGGCTCCAATAGTTTTGCGATGGCGACGCCGCCGGCCAGCGTCAAGACACCGAGCACGATGAACACCCATCGCCAGCCGAAGTGCGCGGCGACCAACCCGGAGATGAAGCGGCAAGAGAATCCTCCCAGCACGGTTCCGCTGACATAGGAAGACAAAACCGCGCCCGCGCCGCCGGATGCCCATTCGTCATTGATGTATGCGATGGTCACGGAAAACACGCCGGGAGTGCACAGGCCCTGGCAGAATCGCCAGAAGAGAAGCATGCTGAGGCCTGGAGATGTCGCGGCAGCCAGGCTGCAGGCGCCGAGAAGGAACGCGGACCAGACCATCACGCGCTTCCGGCCGATTTTATCGGCCAGTATTCCCGCGATGGGAGCGGCGACGGCGACACCGAGCCCCGCGAGGGTAACCGTCAGGCTGACAGCCATCTTACTCGCGTGGAAGATTCCGGTCAGCATCGGCAGCAAGGGCTGCGTGGAATACATCTGCAGAAAAGAGCAGAAGCCCGCGACCACTACCCCGAACTGGCGTGAGCTCAAATGGCCTCTACCGCGCGGCTTTGATTTCGGCTTTTACTTCCCAGGGCCGCGGATGATGCGGCGCGTCGCGATCCTCGACGCGGTCGTATAGATGATCGTCAGAGGTGGTGCCCAGCGACAAGTTGTAGAAGCTGGTCAGGCCCAGGCCTTCGCGCAAATCTTCGTCGAACGCGTGGAGCTTCTTGAGCTGATCGGCCAGCGCGGGGATCTCTTTGCCCGAAGGCGTTCGCAGGAACATCTGATAGCCACGGCTCACTAGATTGGCGATCTCGACGCCCACTAGGACACCTGCCCTGCCCACCTTGACCTTGCCCTCGGCCAGATTCTCGACCATCGCTCCGCAGCCATCGCGAGTGACC
>Ga0105237_10009223_pt1 | contig 10589 bp, 9 predicted proteins | sample KBSC24metaG_FD_81520 | JGI IMG/M metagenome (GOLD analysis project Ga0105237, IMG submission 81520) | Corn rhizosphere microbial communities from Kellogg Biological Station, Michigan, USA - KBS C2-4 metaG | ecosystem: Host-associated > Plants > Roots > Rhizosphere > Soil | place: Michigan, USA... | reverse complement strand
GACGCACTCCCGAACAAACCGCGCCGTATCGTCAGCCACACGTTGCCAGTTGTAATGGGTTTCCACGGCGGATCGTCCGGCGTTGCTCATCTCGCCACGAACACTCTCGTCACGCAGCACGGTGCCGAGCGCGTCGGTGATGGCTTCGAGGTTGAGCGGATCGACGATGAATCCGGTTTCACCGTCGCGGACCGCGGAACGCACACCGCCGGAATCGCCGGCGACGATGGGCAATCCCGACGCTGAGGCTTCGATGAACGAAATCCCGAATCCCTCGGCGTTGATCCCATTGTCCACGCGCGATGCGCCCAGATAGACCGTGGATGTCGCATACGCCTCAGGGAGCTCGTCGTCACGCATGGGGCCGGCAAAGCCGACGAGATTGATGACGTCCAACTCGGCGGCAAGGTTGCGCAGCCGCGGCTCGTCGACCCCTTCACCCACGAGAATGTACCGCAACGTTGGAAACTCGTGCCGCAACCGCGCGAGCGCGCGAATCCCCATGTCCTGTCCTTTGTGCGGCACGAGCCGCGCAACCGTAAGCATGATGGGTGCGCGACGAATTCCCCAACGCTGGCGCAGAATCCCGGTGTCGCGCGCCGGATGGAATTGTTCAGGGTCGGTTCCCAAATCGAGCGCGGCCACAGGCGGTGGCGTGCCAATTCCGACTTCGGTCATCACCTGCCGCGCCAACTCGGCGCACCACGCTGACGTCGCCACGATGCCGGCGGCGTCGCCCAGGATCAGCCGCGCCGAGCGACGCTTGAACCAACTGGATTTGGCTTTGCGCTGCTCGCGCAGCAAATCGCCGCCGTTGACGTAGACGACGTACGGAATGCGCAGTCGCTTGTGCGCCCACCAGACGGCGTATCCCACCGGACGGATGTTGCCGCAGTGTATGACATCCACGCGATCTCGGCAGCGCTGCACGAGCCAGTGCGCCCAGCGCATCTGATTGAGAAACGACTTGGCGCGCGTGAACGGAAACGGCTGCCGCTCGATGAGATACTCTTCGGCGGCATCGTAGCGCGCTGTATCGACAACCGTACCACCTCCCGCGCTCGCGCTGAATGGCGCGGCCACCGTGGACACGGACATCGGCTCGGGATAGCGCCGCACCAACTCCACGTGCCGGCGCGCCATGCCGCCCAGGTCGGGGAGATAGTCCTGCGTGATGAACAGATGCTTCATGTCGCGACCGCCTCAGTGCAACGATCGCCGAACGCAACAGAGATCATTCGCTCGCCTTGCCCCACAGGCGCGCGTATTTGGCAAGGACACTCGCCGACGCGAGCCCCGCGAGCACGATCCCGTGCACGCCGTCCAGGAATCCCAATTGAAGAAAATACATTTTGAAAAAGCGTCCTGGGGGCCGCAGCAGCAGGTCGAGCGCCGAGGCCCGTTTGCCTCGCGCGAACCGCTGCTCCGCCCACCAGGCGCTGTATCGATTGAATTTGTCGAAGTACAGGGTCAATGACGGATACGGATAGTGCCATAGCCCTTCGTGCAACGTACCGGGGGGCTGGGTCGTTACCACGTGTTCGTGCACGCGGTTGTCGTTGTACCGAAGCGTGGAGCGAAAGAGCCGGACCGGACGATCCCGCTCCCATCCACCATGTTTGATTTCGCGCCCCAAAAACCAATTCCGCCGCGGCACGCGATACGCTTCATGCGTGTCAGGTGCTTCGGTCACCAAGAGTCGAGCGATTTCGTCGCGTAACGCGGGAGTCCCCCGCTCGTCGGCGTCGACTACCAAAATCCATCCATGCGTGGCACGCGCAATAGCATCGTTGCGCTGCCCGCCGATCGTCTGGGCGCCACCCTGCAACACGATGGCGCCCGCTTCCTGCGCCAACCGAGCGGTGTCGTCGGTCGATCCATTTTCCGCGACGAGAATTTCCGTGGCCCAGCGCACCGAGTCGATACACGCGGCGATGTTGGCGGCCTCGTTACGCGCCGCGATCACCACAGTGAGCGGAATGGCCGTCTCCGCTCCCGCAACGAGCGTCACGGACGCCCCCGCACCGCCGTGCTCGCGGCGCGCTCGAAGCCGTCGATCATGGCGCTTTCTGGAAATTCCCGCTCAACGCGCGCTCGGGCTGCGTGTCCCATGGTTTCACGTTGCGTGTCGGCGGTCAACAGCTCCGCGACCGCGGCTGCTGTTTGAAACGCATCGTCCGGTGGCAACAGAATCCCCGTGATCTCCGACAGGATGTACCGCTCAGCCACGGTGTGCTCGCCCGCGATCACCGGAACCCCGAGACTCATGAGATCGAGCATGCCATACGCGGCGGTATCGGAGTCCGAAACGATCCACCCCACACGCGCACCGCGCATGACGTGCAACGCGTCGTCACGTTCACCCAGAAAGCTGATGAGATTGAGCGAGCGAAGCGCCGCGGCCTGCATGCGCAGATCATCGTCATACGCGCCCTCGCCCATCACCACGAGCCGCAAGCGCGGATGTTGACGCGATAGCATGGCCACGGTCCGAATGGCGGTAGCCGCTCGACTCCGTGACGACGCGTCGTGCAAGCACACGATATACTCTTCCGCGGGTGGTGGAGCACCATTATTGGCTGGCGGCAGCCGAACACCCAACGGCGCCAGCACACGTCCAGTGGCGCGACGTGGCAGCACGGCCGATCGTGCGTCAGGTTCGTTGGTGAACAGGAAGCAGGTGGGCGCCAACCAGGTGGCGACTCGCCCCGTGAGATTCATGGAAAGCGTGTGCCCCGCCGGTACACGCCGGACAATGGTGGCGCGGCTTCCCAACTTGTACGCCACCGCGGCGACGAAGTGTTCCCGGTTTCCTTGCACAAAGACCACGTCGGCTTGCACGCGCTGCACCAGTCCACATAACCGCCACGCCGTGGCCATCCATGTGTTGTCGAACGACAACGACGCCACTTCGAACAATGGCGGCTTTCCTGGCACCGCCGCCAGCTGTGACACGACCCGTTCCACCGTGCAATCCGGCTCGGCGACAAAGGTGACTTGGTGCCCGCGATCCGCGAGGCCGCGTGCGGCCGCGGCAAACGCACGGGCGGTGCCCGACCATTCACGCCCGGTATGAACGAACAGATAGCGCACGTTAGACGATCAGAGGATCGGGCACGATGGACGACGTGGCATCATCACGGAATTGCAACGCGTGCAGTCGCGCATAGGTTCCTCCTATCGACACCAGCTCCGCATGGGTCCCGCGTTCCACCACGCGTCCATGATCGAGCACCAGGATCTGCGACGCATGCTGTACAGTCGAGAGGCGGTGCGCGATGACGAACACGGTGCGTCCCTGCAACAGCCGGTCCACGGCGGCCTGCACCAGCCGTTCGGACTCGGTATCGAGCGCCGAGGTCGCCTCGTCGAGGATGAGAATCGGGGGGTCGCTCAGGAGCGCGCGCGCGATGGCGATGCGCTGGCGTTGGCCACCCGAGAGCCGCATCCCGCGCTCCCCGAGGATGGTATCGTACCCATCGGGGAGCGCGGCGATGAAGCCGTGCGCATTGGCGGCACGTGCCGCGGCTTCGACTTGCGCGTCGGTGTATTTGCGGCCCGCGCCATACGCGATGTTGTTCCGCACCGTGTCGTGGAACAACACCGTATCCTGGCTCACGATCCCAATGAGACCGCGCAACGACGGCAGTGTGAGCTCTCGCGTATCGATACCGTCGATGGTCACGCGGCCATGTGTCGGTTGATAGAACCGCGGAATGAGATCCACCAATGTGGACTTTCCTGCGCCGCTGGCACCCACTAGCGCCACGATCTCACCGCGCCGAGCGCGGAGCGAGACATCGGCGAGCACGGTACGCGATTCGTCGTACGCAAAGCCTACGTGCTCGAACGTGACGTCACTAGAGAATCCGTCAATCGTCTTGGTCCCCGTATCCGTCTGCGCTTCAGATGGCGTATCGAGCACTTCAAACAGACGCTCCGCCGCGGCCAGCGACGCTTGCGCCGCGGCCGGCACCGAGGTCAACTGCTTGAGCGGGGAAAGAAGGCGGAGGACGTAGATGAGGAAGGTGATGAGGTCCGACCCCGACATGTCCTTGTTGACCAACACCTCTTGCGCGCCAATCAGGAGCAACGACACCGCCACCAACGTTCCGACCACTTCGGTGATCGGCTGTGCCAGGAAGGACAGTCGCGATACCCGGACTGTACTCCGCGCATACACATTGCTCGCCTCGGTAAACCGCTGCTCCTCGTACCCTTCGGCGCCAAACGACTTGACGAGACGAATACCGTTCATCGTTTCTTGCAGCACGCTCGTCATCTCGCCATGCTGCACACCACGACGACGATTCCCTTTGCGCAGCTTGCGCAGCAACGGCTGGAAGACCGCGAGCAGAATGGGGACGATGACCAGCGACATCAGCGTGAGCCGCCACGACAGCGCGACCAGAAAGCCGATGGACGCGAGCGTCATGGCAAAGGCTTGGAACGACTGCGTGACGATCTGCGACAGAATGAGGCGCGCCTCGAAGGTGTCGTTGATCACCCGCGAGAGGATCTGTCCGGATTTGGTTTTGGTGAAGTACGCCATGGGCAGCCGAGCAAGATGGCTGTATGTGGCGTTCCGGAGATCACGCGTGATGTTTTCCTGCAGGCTGGCGCCGAACTGTCCGCTCACCCAGATCAGGATATTTTTGATCACCACCACCACCATGACCACGATCACCACGTTCACCAGCGACGCACGCGAATCGCCGGGAACGGTGAGATGTCCGATCGTGGTTTGCAACAGGCTCTGGACCATCGGGCTCTTGATATCGAGCGGCGGACGGCCAAAGAGCGTGTTGAGAAACGGGATGAGTAGCGCGATGGAAAAAGCATCGAGCGCCGCCGCGCCGATGTTGGCCGCGATGGTGCCGACGAGTCGCCAGGTGTGTGGCTTGAGAAATGGAATGAGGCGGCGATAAACCGACACGAATTACCGACGTGGAGTGAGCAGCGCGACGGGGAGGATCACCTCTTCGGGCGACACCCCGCCATGCAGGAAGGAGCCGCGATACCGGCTTTGGTATTCGCGCAACTTCGTGGGGTACACAAAAAAACAGTCGGAGGCCGCGAGCAGCGTATTGACGCCAATCCCGCGATGTGGCAGCCGGAGCGCTCCGTCCCCCGGGAACATCAGGGCCTGCTCCGGGCGTTCGGCACGCAGATCTTCGCCAAACTTGTAGCGCAAGTTGGCGGTTGCATCCCGCTTGGCATACACCGTTGCCGGCGTATTGCAGTGAATTGAGCCGTGATCCGTGGTCAGCAGCACCGAGATCCGCCGCGCCGACGCCTCCTTGAGCAAACTAAGCAGCGCCGACCGTTCGAACCACTGTTTGGTGAGCTGCCGCAGAGCGATCTCGTCGCGCGCCACCTCGAAGAGAATCTGCGATTCGCTCCGGCCATGCGTGAGCAGATCCACGAAATTGAAGACGAACGCACTCACCCCGTCCGGAGCGATGGCCGTCCCCATGCGCCGCTCCAGCTCGTCCGAGTTGAACGTGGTGGAGATTTTTTGGTAGCGCACCGGCGTGCGACCGTTGAGCTCGGTAAGGTGCGCCTCCAACAGCTCCCGTTCGTGCGCGTTCAGGGAGTCGTCGTCACGCTCGGCGTTCCCCCACCACTCGGGATACCGCGCGGCGATCTCGCCGGGAAAGAGGCCACTGAAGAGCGAGTTACGCGCATACGGCGTGGCCGTGGGGAGCACCGCGTAGTAGTGCGTGGTTTCGACGTCGAAGTACGGCGCGAGGAGCGACTCCAGCACACGCCATTGATCCAGGCGCAAACAATCCACCACCACGAACACGGCAGCCCGGTCGCGGCGCAGGATGGGGAGGAGAAACTCCTCCACGATGTCGATGGAGAGCGGCGGACGATTGCTGTCGAGATTGGCGAGCCATTGCGGGTACGACGGCCGCATGTACTCGGCAAATTCGCGGTGCATGTCGGCGTACAGTCCCTGCAGCGAATCGTAGAGCCCGCGCTCGTTGGCGTCGGCCAGCTCCACGTCCCAGCGCATCAGCTCGTCGTACCGATCGATCCAGCCGCGCCAATCGAGATTGTGGTCGCGCTCCAGCTCGAGCGCGCGAAAGCGCTCCACGAACGAGCGGGCGATGGCCTGCGAGCGAATCCGCGGACCGTCGAGAATTTGCGTGATGACCGACAGCACCTGACGCGGATTGACCGGCTTGACCAGATAGTCGCGAATGTTGGCGCCGATCGCTTCTTTGAGCGTGGCGTCGTCTTCACTCTTGGTCACCATGACGACCGGGAGCGTTGGCGCGATCTCGCGTACATCGCGATACGCTTCGAGCCCGCGACGTCCTGGCATCTGCTCATCGAGCAGCATGAGATCGAAGGGGCGACGCCGCAACAGTTCGATGGCGTCGTCGGCATTGGTGGCCCATTCGACGTCGTAACCTTTGGATCGCAGGAAGATGCGATGCGACTCGAGCAGCTCGCCTTCGTCGTCGACCCAGAGAATGGATTTCGCTTTCACTGGCATATTTAAGGTATACCGCGTCGGGTCGTACAATTGTTCAATGTAGCCATGGGGGGCAGGAAAGCCTAGATTGCGAGCGTGCCAAGCACCGCCCCACCATACGCGCTCGACGCGGTCGTGTTCCCACTCTCCGCGCTCGCCACGTTTGCCGGCCGAGCGCAGTTGGGGGGCGATCGAGAGATGACATTGGGAGCGTTGATGGCGGCGCGGTTGGCCACAGGATTATTGCCACCGCTCGCCTTGGCCGCCGATATTCGCGAACGGCGTGCCGACCGGGCCAAGCATTGGGTTACAACACTCGCCATGCCCAACCCGGCGCGCATGGCACTGTTACGAGCGTTCGATGCGACGGCCCAGCCTGCGGTCAACGGGACGAGCGCCAGCGCGTTTGTGGGCGTGGCCGAGGCGTTGGCGGAGCTGGCGCGGACCCTGACGGGGCATTTGGATGCCCCGTCGCAGCAGGAGCTGTTGGCACTCGCCGACGCCTTGCGCGAGAGCCGGCCGCGCATCGCCGCGGCGTAGCGAAAGTCCGTCGGCCCCGCACTCACGGGGGGCTTATACGGGAGGCCACAGGACGCGTCATCCGACGCGATACATGCCCAGCGCAAGCACGAGCAACCACGAGCAAGCACGCGCGGGCGCGTGATATATTACCAGCACACCCCCAGCCCGACGCAGGATTGCCATGGCAGGTCATAGTAAATGGAAGCAGATCAAGCACTATAAAGCGGCCGCGGACGCCAAACGCGGTGCGCAGTTTACCAAGCTGATCCGAGAGATCACCATGGCCGCCAAGCTGGGCGGCGGCGATCCGGCCGGAAATCCTCGGCTGCGGACGGCCATCGAAACCGCGCGCGCAGCGTCAATGCCCAAGGACAATATCGAGCGCGCCGTCAAAAAAGGGACCGGTGACCTCGAAGGGGTGGATTACCAGGACATCGTGTACGAAGCGTATGGACCGGGCGGCGTTGCCATTCTGATCTTCGCGCTCACCGACAACCCCACACGCACCGTGGCTGATGTGCGGCACAAGCTGTCACGCGGTGGTGGTAATCTGGGTGCGACCAACTCGGTCGCGTTCATGTTTGAGCGCAAAGGGCAGCTCTACATCGACGCGGCGGCGTACGACGAAGATGCCACGCTCGAAAAGGCGCTCGAAGCGGGCGCGGAAGATTTCGCGCGTGACGGCGACCAGTATGTCGTGACCACCGATCCCACATCGCTGCACGACGTGAAAGGCGCGCTCGAAGCCGCGGGGGTTACCGTGCGGGAGGCCGAGGTCGCGCATCTCCCCAAGAACACCGTGCAGGTGGCGGGCGAGACGGCCACGGCGCTGCTCAAGCTGCTCGAAGCGCTGGACGATTTGGACGACGTACAAAAAGTCGCGGCCAACTTCGAAATGGACGCGGACGAGCTGGCCGGTCAATCAGCCGCGTAAACTGGATGTCGCGCCGTGGGCCTGAGCAGGCGCAGCCGCAAAGGGCGTATGCCCGCGGCAGAGCGGAGCGATGGCCTAGTGAGCGACATCTCGTAGTACACGTCGGCCAGACGCGCCGTCGGCCAGCTCCACACACACACCGGCACACTTCGCATCCATGATCGTGCTCGGCATCGATCCCGGGACCGCGGTCACGGGGTATGGCGTAATCGCCTCCTCCTCCACGGGAACGTACACCTTGCGGGAGTGCGGCGTGATCCGAACACAGGCGCGCGAAGCGCTCCCCGTGCGGCTGCACGAAATTCACGACGGCGTGGTCGAGCTGATCCAACGGCATCGCCCCGACGCGGTCGCGGTGGAAGATGTGTTTTACGCGCGCAATGTCCGCACGACCATTGTGTTGGGCCATGCGCGCGGCGTCATCCTGCTCGCCGCGCAACAAGCGGGGATCGCGATTCACGAATTTCCGCCGGCCGCCATCAAGAAAGCGATCGTCGGCACCGGCGCCGCCACCAAGGCGCAAGTGCAGTTCATGCTCACTCGACTCTTACGGCTCAAATCCGCGCCGTCCCCCGCGGACGCGTCCGATGGTGTTGCCGCCGCGTTGACGTTGGCGATGTCCGCACCGATGCTTGGCGCGCGCGCCGCACCATCGCGCTTTCGATCCGTATAGTCCTCGTTCACGCACGGTCTCCCGTACACTCTCACGCACGCTTCCATGATCGCCTACATCAGCGGCACGCTGCTCGCCAAAGAGCTGGATCACATCGAAGTGATGACGACGGGAGGATTGGGCTACCTGGTCCAGATTCCACTGTCGGTGTACGAGTCGCTCCCCAAACCAGGTGAGACGGTCACGCTCCCGACATCGCTCGTGGTCAAAGAGGACGGATGGATGCTGTTCGGATTCACCACGCCCTTCGAGCGACGTGTCTTCGAACTCCTCCTCACCGCCAACGGCGTCGGCCCCGCGCTCGCGCTCGGTCTCCTCTCCTCGCTGACCGCACCACGCGTGGTACGCGCGATCGTGGACAAAGACATCCCCACATTGCAGGGAGTGCCACGCGTGGGACGCAAAAAGGCGGAGCGTTTGATTCTCGATCTGGCCGACAAGCTGAACGCGCTCCCCTCTGGCGATGGCCCGAGCGCAGCACCCCCGGCCGGTGCCACCGCCGAAGACGCCATCCGTGCGCTTGCGTCCTTAGGCTACTCTTCGGCGGACGCCGAACGGGCGGTTCGAACGGCGTTGGATCGTACCAAGACCAAGCTGTCTACCGCTGAGTTGATTCGCGCGGCACTGGGGACCATCGGCGGACGGACGTAAGGGGTGCACCGCAGTCGCGCCTCGTTCACCCGATCGCCGTCCGTCGCTAGTTTTCGTCTCTCGCGTTCACCCGCTCCTTTCCGCGCCTGATCTTGCCCATGTCCTATTCCGCCCTTCGTACCGCCACATTCACCGAATCCGTGATTCGCGAGATGACCCGCGTGGCGCATCGCGCCGGGGCCATCAATTTGGCGCAAGGGTTTCCCGATTTCCCGATGCCGCTCCCTATGAAGCAGGCGGCGGCCGCGGCGATCCATGGCGACATCAACCAGTACGCAGTCACCTGGGGTGCCCCTGCGCTCCGGCTCGCGATCGCGGAAAAGTACCGCCGCTGGTACAACCTGTCGGTCGATCCCGATACCGAAGTCACGGTGACGTGCGGCGCCACCGAAGCGATGGCGGCCACGTTCATGGCGCTCATCAATCCGGGCGATGAAGTCATCATCTTTGAGCCGTACTATGAGAACTACGGCCCCGACGCCGTGCTCGCGGGAGCCAAGCCGGTTTTCGTACCGCTCATTGCGCCGGACTGGCACCTGGACATCGATCGCCTCGCCGCGGCAGTCACGCCAAGAACGCGCGCGCTCATTCTCAATACGCCGCACAATCCCACGGGAAAAGTGTTCACGCGGGGCGAAGTGTCGGCCATCGCGGCGCTGGCGGAGCAGCATGGCTTTCTCGTCTTCACCGACGAGATCTACGAGCACCTGGTGTATGCTGGACATCACCACCCGATTGCCACCTGGCCCGGGATGCGCGAGCGGACGGTCACCATTTCTGGGCTGTCCAAAACGTTCAGCTGCACGGGGTGGCGGTTGGGTTACACCATCGCGCCACGCGAAATCACGGCGGCGATCCGCAAAGTGCACGACTTCCTCACGGTAGGCGCGCCGGCGCCATTGCAGGCAGCTGGAGCGGTGGGGTTGGCCTTCGATGCAGAGTATTACAACCAGTTCCAGCTGGCGTATAAGCAGCGCCGAGGGGTGATGGCAAACGCGTTGACCAAGGCGGGGTTCAAATTCACACAGCCGGATGGCGCCTATTACATGCTGGCCGACTTTACGGCGATCGACGCCAAAAAGGATGATCGCGCCTTTGCCCTCTGGCTGGCCGAGGAGGTCGGGGTGGCGACGGTGCCTGGGTCGAGCTTTTACAGCGACCCGGAGTTGGGACGGTCCCATGTCCGGTTTGCCTTCTGCAAGACGTTCGAAACGCTAGGGAAGGCAACGGAGCGACTGGTTTCGCTCGGATAACGGCCACAAGCCGGTAGACTTCGGGTTTACTTCGGGGTACTTTTTGGCATGAGCGCGGTACCTTTTGAG
>Ga0105237_10009222_pt1 | contig 10589 bp, 11 predicted proteins | sample KBSC24metaG_FD_81520 | JGI IMG/M metagenome (GOLD analysis project Ga0105237, IMG submission 81520) | Corn rhizosphere microbial communities from Kellogg Biological Station, Michigan, USA - KBS C2-4 metaG | ecosystem: Host-associated > Plants > Roots > Rhizosphere > Soil | place: Michigan, USA... | reverse complement strand
TGCGATCCGTTATGGGAAGGACGGCGGTCGTATCGTGATTGATATGCAGCGCGAAGGAAGCGCTTTGACTCTGGCGGTCGCCGACGATGGCCCCGGCATTGCCCCGAGCGAGCGTGCGCGAGTCTTCGATCGATTCTATCGAGGTACGGGGCACGAGACCCCAGGGACAGGATTGGGGCTGACAATCGTGCATGAAGCCGTGACGAGGATGGGGGGTGACGTGTGCGTCACGGATGGACTCGGCGGGACCGGTTGCCGATTCTTGGTTCGTATCCCGTCTGCGCCTTCACCTTCGGCATCATAAATAATCCTCAATGTTGAGTTTGGCAATAATGGTGAGCCAACACCCAACACGTGCTCGAGTTGCCCATTGACTTCCCTCAGAGCGGTTGCCATCGGTTCGGTGGTGGCGATGGTCGTCATCGGCGCCTGGCGCATTGGCCTGAGTCGGCGCTTGCCAAGGGCAGTCAGGCCAATGTGGTCATTGTCCGCAAGGCGGCACGCCGCCTCGAGCTGTATCGCGATAGGCGAGTTACTCGAGGCGTCGACCCCGGTGGTCTCGTGATGATTCATGGTATGAAGAACGGACTCGGGTGGCTGGGGCACCTGAACATCACTGCGGCAAGCTGAGGCGATGTTGAATCTAGCCGAAACAAGACACTGGGAAGCCCGTATCGCGGTGAGAGATCCTTGCGTGTCCTCTGAGAGTTTGGAGTTTCGTCATGGCTGATCGCGTGGATGAATTCTGGCAATGGTTTGCGGCGCACGACAAAGAGGTGCGGACAGCCTACGAATCGCTCAATACCGATTGGCTGGATACGGAATTGTCCGCGCGAGTCAAGGGCATTGCGCCCGGCACGAACTGGGAGATTGGACCGTATGCTTTGCCCGATCAGGCACTCGTCTTGTCACCCGGATCACGCGAACAGCTCACAGCGGTGAAGGCCGCGATCGCCCGCGCCCCTCAGATTAGCGGCTGGCACTTCATTGCCTGCAAACCGCCCAAAGAGCTATTGTCATTGACGTTCGAAATGGCGAATGTTTCGACAAATGCAGACTCATGGGTATACCGGATGACGTCCTATCACGAGGGAGAGTTCGTCGATCTCGAGATTTTCTTTGAACCCGGCGCTGCGCCTCCCCGCGGCAACGAAGCAACACTGTGTGAGCTCGTCGTGGAGGCGCTGATTGGCGAGGAACTTCGACTGGATCGCATTGGCACAATCACCCCTGTGTCTGTTCCGGATGTGGGCGCCATTGAGAGCACGACAGCCATACAGCACCTGAGGCTGCACCTGATTGATGTGCTCAGACCGCTCGACCATGACGCATAGATACACTGTAGTTGGCGAGACGTGGATCGAGATCTCGACCGTCCTGCGTCTCGAGTAGTGCCGCCCGCAGGGCCCCATCGAAGGGGACATCGACGGTGCGATTGCGATATTCCAGACGGCCGCTGCGCACCGCGGCGCGCAGGAGCAGCGCCAGGACTCCCAACACCAACAGGGCGACAACGGCGTTGCTCATCGATGCAACAGCCAGGCGAGAAGTAAGAGGGCGAGGGCGATCCCCACCCCCTTCAGGAGGAGGCCGCTTGTGCGGTGGAGGGTTTGGGCGCGGCGTACCGTCGTCGCGCGATCCCGATGATCGGCCGTGCCTGACGCGCGCCTCGGTCAGGGCCGACTTCACGCCCTGGCGCTCGAGGAACCACGCGCGGCGGCAGAAAGCGAAGTCTTTGAGTTCGGAAGCGCGAATGTAGGAACACGAACGCGAATTCTCGGAAGGTCATCGACTCGTAGGCGCGCCGTCCTGGTGGCGCGGCAGCGTTGCTGCAGCGGAAGTCTATTTGCGCGATTCGGGTGCGCCGGTGTCCGAGATCCACTCGTCCTACGTTTTCTCCGGTGGGGTCTTGGCCTCGCGCGTGCATCGAGCCGCGTGGGCCGACGGCGATCCCTGAACCGACTCGGGCCCAACGCCGCCCAGTCGGGCGCGGTCACCCGGGACTGGTTGGACGGTTGACGCGGCGGCGATTACGGTCGGCTGTGGCCATCCAACTCAACACCCTGCGCGCCCTTCACGAGCACGGATACCGGGTGAGTGTCTTTTGTCGGCCGTGCGGCCGGCACGTCTTTCTCGATCTGCCGGCGCTCGTGGCGGCGGGGCAGGGCGAGCGAGCCGTCGTGGGGCTCCCGGTCCGATGCGCTCGCTGCGGCGGGCGGGGTGAGCTGTCGGTCATCTGGGATTGCTCGCAGCGCGATTCGGTCAGCCCTTGAGGCGTTCGGTGGTGTCGTGGGACGTTGTGCATCGCCGTCCCTGCTACTGGTGGGCGCCACGACGCTGGCAGTGTAGACGCACGCCGGGATCGAAGGATGACATTTTTGTAATCGTTTCCTCTGCGGTCCGGTCATCCTGGAACCGTACACTCGGTCTGAACCAGCAGGCGAATACGGGCCTCGCGTCAACCACTCCGCGATCCTCGGTCGTTGCTGTGTTCCGCCCCAACAGGAAATCGATGAAAGAAGATCTACTGAGTCAGGACCTAATTGGAAAAGCACCGGCCCTTTTTCGTAGAAGACTACTGCAGGCTTCGCTAGGCCTCGGTGCGCTGGGCTTTGGGTCGTCCAAGGCGCCAGCCCGAGCATCGATCGTGCCGGCGATCGGGGTCGATCTCCCACCCGCTGTGCTTTCCGCGTCGCCATCGCGCCGGAGGCGATTGAAGATCTCAGGCGGCGGCTCGCGATGACACGTTGGCCCGAGCAGGAGACCGTGAACGATGGGTCGCAAGGCGTGCAGTTGGCGAGAGCGCGGTTCTACTGGAACCGCGTGTCAAAAGGAGGCCACTTCGCGGCGTTCGAGCAACCCGCGCTGTTCACCTCAGAATTGCGGGCGTGTTTCGCTAGTGTCCGGACATAGCACGCGCGGTCACCCTCACAAACCTGTTCCTTGCAAAACGTTCACCATCGAACCGTTTAGTACGTAATTGCAGCGCGCATCCGACTCGCTGGCCGGTGCCTATAGCCATTGGCTGCACAAATAGCGGGGTTGGCTGCAAAACAATGGTGCCGCCAAACAACTGATGACACGATCGTGCTCCAAAAGAGCCAGGTTGACATGACTACACGAAATCAATGTTTAAATGAGACGGACGAGTCCGAAGTTAACAACAGGGCAGGCGCATGCGTGCATCGCTTGCTGGCGACCTCACTGTTCGTGGCTTCTTTCACGGCGACGTCTCAGACCTCACCGCCCACGCCCGTCGTCGTGTCCCCGGTTGTCGCCAAATACATTCGTATCGATGGAACGCGGGATACCGTTCGACTGCTGCACGTGCGTGTCATCGACGGCACCGGCCATGCGCCGCTCACGGATCAGACGATTGAGATCCGCGCGGGCAAAATTACTGCCGTACGTCCCACCTCATCCAAAGACGTTGCGGATGGAAAGACGACGCTGGATATGAAAGGCCGCAGCGTCATTCCCGGCTGGGTAGGCATGCATGATCATCTCTTCTATGTCGCCAGGCCCGATGACAATGCCGAGAAACAAACAGGTTATCCGCTACTTCTGCCGCAAATGACGTACAGCGCTCCGCGGTTGTATCTGGCGGCAGGCGTTACAACCATTCGGACCACCGGTTCGGTGGATCCCTATACCGATCTGAACTTGAAGAAAGCGATCGACACCAATCAACTTCCCGGCCCTCATATGGACGTGACGGGGCCTTACTTGCAGGGCGCCGGTAATCCATTTCTTCAGATGCATGCCCTGGCCGGCCCGGACGATGCGCGGGCGACCGTCGACTTCTGGGCCGCGCAGGGTGCTACGAGCTTCAAGGCCTACACTCACATCACCCGCGCAGAGCTCGAGGCGGCAATCGACGAGGCCCATGCCAAGGGCCTGAAGATCACCGGGCACCTGTGCTCGGTGACCTACCCCGAAGCGGCGGAACTGGGGATTGACAATCTCGAGCATGGCTTCTTCGTGAATACCCAGCTCGACCCGGGAAAGCAGCCGGACGGCTGCCCAGCTTCGGGTGGCAACCCGACGTTGAAAGCGATGGCGCCGGGTGGCCCGGAGGCAACGGCATTAATTGCACTGCTGGTCGCGAAGCATGTTGCAGTGACGAGCACATTGACGGTGTTCGAGGGCGACGGTGGAACCAACCCACCTCTGCAGCAACGCGCGATGGATGCGATGACGCCGCAAGCCCGTGAGACATACATGTATGAGCGCAATGCCGAAACCACCGTGAGGCGTGCCGGCGCCGAGCGGTATCACGCGTACTTCAAACAGGGTCAACAGTTAGAGCGGCAATTTGTGGCCGCCGGGGGCCTGCTGCTCGCAGGCTGCGATCCCACGAGCGACGGACACATTTTGCCTGGGTTTGGCGATCAGCGTGAGATCGAGCTGCTGGTCGACAGCGGTTTCACACCGCTGGAAGCCATCAAGATCGGCACGTTGAACGGGGCGACGTACCTGGGTCAATCGGATCACATAGGCAGTGTTGCGGTGGGCAAGAATGCCGACCTGGTCGTGGTGAATGGCGACCCCAGCGTGCGTATCGCGGATATCGAAAATGTCGATCTCGTCTTTCGTGACGGGCTGGGTTTCGACCCGGTCAGGCTCCTCGACTCCGTGAAGGGCAAATTCGGCTTGTACTGAGGCACGGTGTTGCACATGATTATTTCGCGCCGCGGTTTGATTGCCGCCGGACTTGCCCTGGACTTCAGCGATCGGCTGTCCGCCGCAGAGGCGTTGGATCCCAAGAGACAACAGTTTTACGCTCCGACCTCCACTGGTGAGCCGCGTGGCAAGCCGTTGCCGCGACGGATGGCCCGGACCACCCCCCTTTTCAAGACACCACCCAGTTACCCCAACGCGCTGTTTGTTGTACCTGAGGGAGTGTGGGTCGCGGAACAAGGGACTGGAAGTGGCAGGGAGAGAATCTGGCTCCTGGACTGGGGTGGCGCGGTGAGAAAGACGGTCACTTCAGAGTCGACGGATACGAGTGGGGTTGCCTACGGCAACGGCATGCTGTGGGTGTGTGCCAATGGTGAAACCAACCAGGGCGTCTATCAGACCGACCTCAACTCGCGCACGATCTGTCATCGCCAGATCCCATTGGGCCCTCCCGACAGGGGCGGCGGATGTCACGGGGCGACCTGGTACGATGGCTACCTCTGGGTCACGGCCAACAGAGAACGCGCCATCTTGAAAATAGACCCGAAACACTGGACCGTGGATTATCTGATCCCGTTTGCGCTGCCGGATGGCCTGACCCGCTACCATGGGTGCGCGGTCCTGGACGGGTCCATGTACATGGTGTCGGGCGGCGAGAGCAAAACCTACGATGAAGGCAAGACCCATCTCATCAAGTACGATCTTGCGACCGGGAACATCCAGGAGATTATCGATTTTGCGCCGGGCTCCTGTGACCCTCATGGCTTGGGGGTGTATGAGGGCAAACTCGTCGGCTGCGATTCGGGCGACCACCCGGGTTGGAATAAGATCTACCACACGCCGGGGTGGGGGCCCCAAAGCAGCCCTACCGCGGGCTATGTGTTTTCCATCGAACTCGGCGAGCTCACCGCGGTCTAGGACGCAATGACCGGCTTCAGATTTTCGCCTCGAGTGGCCTTGGCCGCCGTGGCCGTTGGGACTATCTTGACGGTCAAGACGGCGAATGAATGCCACAACACTCTTTTGTTGGTGCATATTGCCGCTCCCTTCACACCCTGTGTGTTGTTTGCTTTCGCGGTTTGGTTCTGGTGGGTGGCGGTGGCGGCCGTGCTCTGGCAATTGGGAACCCGACATCGTCGCATCGGCCCGCTGCCCTTGGAAGTTCTAGGTCTCTCCTGGACCGGCGCGTTGCTGCATCTCGCGGCCGGCGCGATGGTAGCGATGGCGCACATGGAGCTGCTGAAGCAGACCGTTATTCACCTTGCGCCGTACTGGCCTCAGTGGGGACGGGCGTATTTCTCGCTGGGATGTATCACCGGAGAACGGTTCGGTATCGATCTGGCGATTTACGGATTTATCTATGTCTGTGCATCGTCGATCCGTGCACAGCTCAACGTTAATGCGGCTGCAGTACAGAAGCTCGATTTGGAGCGGGAGCTGTCCCGGGCGCAGCTACATGTATTGCAGGCTCAACTCGAACCGCATTTTCTGTTCAATAGCCTCAACGCCGTCGCCTCGCTGGTGGACTTGAATCGAAACAAGGAAGCGGCCAACGTGCTTTCGCACCTGAACACGATCTTGCGCACGGCTCTGAGTCGTGGCGCATCGGAGAAGGTGCCCCTCACGGATGAGCTGCGCGTGATCGAGAGCTATCTCGCGATTCAGCACGCTCGCTTTGCAGACCGGCTCCAGGTCACACTCGACACCACGCCTGAAGCACTCGATGGCCTGGTCCCCTCGTTCTTGCTCCAGCCGCTCGTAGAGAACGCCATCAAACACGGCATTGCCCCGATGGAAAACGGCGGCTTGCTGGAGTTGAGCGTGAGGCGGATCGGAGAAATGTTGTGGCTGCGCGTCCGCGACAACGGGTCGTTTCCCGCTCGGCCTGCCGCCGCAGGCTATGGTATCGGTATGCGAAGTACTCATGATCGCCTGAGTTTCATTTATCCCGGCCGGTATTCAATTGCAGCCGGTAAGCGTTCAACCGGAGGATATGAGGTGACGATCCAGATTCCTTTCGAGCGGCAGCTCGTCTGATGCTACGCACAGTAATCGTCGATGACGAAAGCCTCGCGAGAGAGCGTCTGCGGCTCATGCTCGACGCCGAACCTGATGTGCAGATTGTGGCGGAATGCAGAAATGGCATGGAGACAATCACCTGCCTCAGGTCCGAGCGCGTCGAGTTATTGTTCCTCGATGTCCAGATGCCGCTGCTCAGTGGCCTGGACGTGGCTCGACAGATCGGTGTTCAGCACCTACCGCCGACGATTTTCGTGACCGCCTATCAGGAATACGCGCTACAGGCGTTCGAGCTTCACGCCGTCGACTATCTGACCAAACCGATCGAAGAAGAGCGCCTGCGGCAGGCCATCGAGCGCGTTCGCGAACGAGAGGCGGGTCAGAATGCATTGCGAATACAGGATCGATTAGTGGCCGTGCTCGATAGATTGCAGCGGCTCGAGACCTATGTGACGCGTCTACTGGTACGGGAGGGCCAGAAGGAGATCCTGCTCGGAGTGAGCTCCATTGAATGGATCGAGGCTGCGGATTACTACAGCAGACTTCATAGCAAAGGCCGTAGCTATCTCTTACGTGAGACAATGGACGATGTGGCTGCGAGGTTGGATCCGGCTACCTTTGTACGGGTGCATCGTTCCTCAATCGTGAATTTGAATTTCGTACAGGAAATCCATCGCGAGGGCCCGCTGGAGGGATCGTTGTTACTGTCGAACGGTCGACGCATCAATGTCAGCAAATCTGGGCGCCAGCGCCTCCTGGAGGTAGGTCGTTTCGGTTCAGCTGCGTCCCGCGGCGCCGGGTAGACCGTCGCCGTTGCCCTTCGGGGCCGTCCATTGCCGAAGCATACACAAGGACTAACGGATGATACGTGTTCAGCTTTTACTGCTTCTGATCATATCGACCGCAGCTCTCATTCCAACCAGTTTGGCCCAATCCCCTCCGAAGGCTGCGCGGCCCGGCTCCCTTCTCTACAGAGACTTGACATCCATCGATTCCGATAAAGGTGCGTGGACCGCAGAGCAGATGGCAATCATGAGCCGGTTGCGGGACGCGGCGCTGGGTGACGATTATGCGTACCGCCAGCTTGCGTATCTAACAGACACCATAGGGCCCAGGCTGGCTGGTTCGTTACAGGCGGGCGCGGCAGTGGAAAGGATCGCAGACCAGATGCGGGCGCTGGGTGCCGTGGTGACGCTCGAGAAAACGACCGTACCTCACTGGGTACGTGGCGAGGAAACTGCTGCCCTCACGGAATGGCCTGGCAGGGTCATCGGCACCACGCAGAAGATCGTCCTGACGGCGTTGGGCAACTCCGTAGCGACGCCTGCGGCCGGCATCACGGCGCCGGTCCTTGTAGTTGACTCGTTCGCAACGTTGAAGGCCCTGCCCGCCGAGGCAGTCAGGGGCAAGATTGTTCTTTTCAATCGTCCGTTCGATAAAGAGCTGACCTCGCAAGGGCAGGGCCTGGAGGCGTATATCCAGAATGCGCCATATCGGGCTCGTGGGCCATCCGTGGCCGCATCGCTTGGCGCGGCCGCGGTTCTCGTGCGCTCGCTGGGGAGTGCGGACTTGCGCCTGCCGCACACAGGCGCAACGCAGTATGTTGGACCGGGGGTCGTTGTGCCCGCGGCCGCGGTTGCTGCGGAAGATGCCGAACTTCTCGAGCGACTCGCTCGGAAAGAGACCGTCATTATGCGACTCACGCTGACACCGCAAATCCTGCCGCCAACCATCAGTTATAACGTCATCGCGGACTGGAAAGGCGCGGAACATCCCGAGCAGGTTGTGATCGTTTCCGGGCACCTGGACTCCTGGGATCTCGGCACCGGCGCGCTCGACGATGGGGCGGGAGTCGTGACGGCGATGGAGGCGATTCAACTGTTGCAGTCGATGAACATTCACCCGCGGCGCACCGTTCGCTTCGTTGCCTGGATGAACGAGGAGTTCGGCGGCAGCGGCGCCGAGACGTACGGCAAGGAGCACGCTGCGGAATTCCTCGATCATGTTGCCGTGATGGAGAGCGATGTCGGCTGCGATCATCCTACCGGTCTGCTTCTGAGCTCGCCCGCTCTGAAGAAGTATCTTGCTCCGGTACGTGAAGCGCTCGAGCCGATCGGCGCTGGGTTGCTGACGAGTGTCGAGGAGATTCCGTCCGTAGACCTCGGCCCGATGATCGCTGGCGGCGTCCCCAGCCTTGCACCGGCGCAGGATACGCGGTTCTATTTCAATTACCACCATACCGCAGCCGATACTCTCGACAAAGTGGACGAGCACCATCTGGCCGAAAACGCGGCCGTGATCGTTGTTACGGCATACGCACTTGCTGATGCGTCGACACCAGCACCCCGCGAAATGAAATCAACACGATGAATTAGCGAAATATTCGAGCGCGTTTTTTCGTTAGCTTTGCACGCGCCGCGAAGGACGGTGGCGGCGCGCTGCATCCGTAACGGAAAGCCCCTCGATCTTCACGCACAGTATCGGCAACCGATGGCGATCCGGCAGCAGATTGAGCAGCTTCTCGAGGTCGTGACGAGCCTCCGATGCGTCATGATCGACAGTGGTGACCAGCGGCTGATTGTCATCCAGAGGATCCTGGAAAGCCTCCTTGCGAGCACGCCGGCGGTGCAACTCAACAAGCTTGTACCGCGCAATCGCCTGCACCCACGGCATCAGAGGTTGCGTAGGATCGTAATTATGGCGTTGATTGTGAATGGCGAGTAGCAGCTCTTGCAGCAAATCCTCGACCTCGTCGGGCAGACTTCTGAGCCGACCGCGCAAATAACCGCGTAGACGCGAGCTGAGCTGCTCCAGAAATTGGTGATAGGTTGCTTCATCGCGATGGCGCCTGATCCACGGGCAATGGTACGGGGGGTGCAACGAGCCATGTATTAACAGTACGAGGCTCTGATCTGACCGGTCGAGAGGCCTCCTTTAGACCGCTGACTTCATTTGGCCGCAGCACCAGATTGGCGAATGCCGCTGGGCCTTTCAAGGCGATACCGCCCGAGTCCGTCAGACCCTGCAGACGATCAACAGTCAAAGATGCGATCTGCTCCCGGTTTACAAACACATGCATGCGGCGGCCGGCCATCACGATTTTGAGGTGATTCCAACCCTTTTCGGAAACCGGGGCCGGTGCCTGGAATTGAGGGTAGAGGTCCCACTGCATCAAACCATGTGTGATCGGTGCATACTGAATACAGTCGTTCGCGGCCGGACAGTCGGGATCGGCGCGGATGTAGACGAACTCAGAGTCATTGGCGTCCTCGCGGCGCAACTGAATGCCTGTATCGCTGAACTCCAGGGGCTTCAAATCAAACTCTATTGTGCCGTTGGAGAAACTCGCATTCTTCAGCACAGCGATGCCGCGCGGGAGTGTCATGATGCCGGAAGGAAAACCTTCGCGGCGCTCGAAGGTGGTATCGGCGGGGGCATCCCAGTCCGCGGCTGACATCGTCTGATCAGTTGCTCGTGCTGCCCGTGTATTCAGGCTCATGAGACAAATCACGATGATTACGAAGTTGCGCATTTTTAGCCCGGATGGCACGAGTTGCTGATTGGACCGGGCCCGAAGCACATTTATTGCGCCGGGCGCGCAAGAGCGAGCGTCTCTCACACAGACTCAGCGGCGCCGGTACCCAGGTCTGAGCCGCGCCCTGTTGTCGCCGAGGGGTATCTTGCACTTCACCGTGTAACGAGGCGATCACCGGTGGCTGCAGCGGACTCAATCCGCCGCCCACTTCATCGCAATGCACTTCGGCTCCGTCTCGGCTGCCGGATTTGTCACGTCCCCGGTACGCCCAACGCCTGCCTACCGTAGAGGACGGGATCGCTGGGGAAGCATAGCGGACGCTGAGCGGCTATCGAAAACAATAATTCGAAATCTA
>Ga0105237_10009215_pt1 | contig 10594 bp, 12 predicted proteins | sample KBSC24metaG_FD_81520 | JGI IMG/M metagenome (GOLD analysis project Ga0105237, IMG submission 81520) | Corn rhizosphere microbial communities from Kellogg Biological Station, Michigan, USA - KBS C2-4 metaG | ecosystem: Host-associated > Plants > Roots > Rhizosphere > Soil | place: Michigan, USA... | reverse complement strand
CAGGTCGTGTCGTTTATTTCTCGATGGGCTTACCAATCGTCATCACAATTATTCTCGTCGGCCGTGGAGTGTCCCTTGAGAATGCTGGTGCTGGTGTGAAGTTATACTTCGCCACGTGGAGGGGTGGTGAACTGGCCAAGGGGCAGGTATGGCAAACCGCCTGTGGGCAAGTCTTCTTTTCTACCGGTGTAGGCTTCGGTAGGTTTCTGACATTGAGATGATATTCTTCCGCTAACGATCTTAGGCTACTTCACTTCTTATGCATCCTACAACCAGAAACATTCGAACGCTGTCATGGACTCTATCCTCATCGTGTGCTGCAATGTTCTTTTTGAAGGCTTTGCAGCTTTCGCCGTATTCGGTGTTGTTGGCTATCTACGCCTTTTCCCTGAAGAAGGTACAAGGCTTGGAAGTTTCGTCGTCGGATTTCTTACCTTGCCTCTTGCAATCACTGAGATGCCCGGCGCCAACTTTTGGGCAGTTGCTCTGTTCTTCACCCTCGTGGTGCTAGGCTACAGTTCGGCCTTTGCTATGCTTGACGCAATCGCGACCCTTGTGATGGACTCAGGCATAAGGTTCTCGCGTGAAGTGGTTGTTACTGCCCTTGTCATCATATCATTCCTGTGTTCCCTCCCTTATTGCACCGAATTTGGATACTACCTACTCGATGGGATCGACAGGTGGATCAATGACGTTTCACTCATCTTCGTTGTGTTCGCTGAGTGTGTAAGCGCCACTACGGTTTACCGTTGGAAGGATGTTGTGGCAAGTGTAGGCGCCCCAGCCTGGATTATTTACAACACTGGTTACTTTGGTGGTCTGATATTCGGTGTTGCTGTTGCACATGCTGTCTCTCCACCCGCCGGTGCTGGCCTAGGCTTTGGTTTATACATCGCTGAATCCATCATTTCAACACTAATCGGACGGACGCCTGATTCTGCAGCACCTAGGTTTTGGTCGAGAAATGTTTACTTTTCTCGGTTTTGGTATGTTGCATTCTATTCGGTAAGAAAGCCCGTATAATTTCTGTTTATTCAGATTATTGATTTTCATACAGGGCAACCAACTGCGACGCGATCTGAATGTCATCGTCGGCACCGGGCGAAATTGGAACATTCCCACATTTTGGCCAGTACTACTTCGATATATCAGCGCTCCAATCCTTGCCATCATCTTTGGCTTTGCATATCCGGCCTTCTACCAATTACGATACGACCCTCTCCACATAGTTGGCTTCACTGTGGCCCATTTTGTATTGATCATTATCACCCTAGGGTTCATTCTTCCTAGATGGTATGATGTCTTCATTCCTTTCCACCGTCGCGAAGATGGGGATCAACCAACTCTCCCCAATGTTACGAAGGGAAATTTGGATGGCGAAAGTGATCAAACTCTCGAGCCAGGAATGGATTCGGGTAGTTCTGATCAGGAAAAAGTCGGGAAGAACAATTCCGAACCAGCATTTGTTTGAGTGGATGAATATCTGTCAGGAGAAGTAAGGCTCAACACTCCAGAGAACGGCCTCTTGGATATCATGAACAATGGCTGTCGATATAAACAGTATATAATGTCAAAACAAAGTAAATCGGGAATCAAGAGAGCGACGAAGAGTCGCGCGGACGACCAGGATACATAATATTAGGTCCATGATGTCAGCAAGTCATCAGGCAACTCGAAATGCGTAGAATCATGATTTTGAAATCTAGTCTTCACTGTTGGATTATTAGCGACCCTGCTGCAACATCATTGACGCCCAACCGCGGTGTCGAGACTTCAGTCGCCGCCCCGAATATGGACCAGACTGAACAAGGCTGAGCTAACGCAACCTCTGCAGCCTCCTGAACCTTCCTGTTCACGTAACCTTCGACGCCTTTTATGTAATTTTCGCTGGCGGTCTTATGACAGAATCTATTCGTGATTTCAACTATAGCGACGGAAATTCAGAAATATGTGAGCTTGGTGGGCCACACTATTTCTACAGCTGCAGTGACCATCTCCAAATGCAAACATATTTCCCGCGCCAAGACCAGATGTGCAACTGATAAGGACAGGGAGTTCCCCGCTCACTATCTCTCAAGTTACTTTCATCCACCACAGCCTTTCCCTATACCCCTAGTACCATCTACTTGAATTGCATGGCGCATGAAATCGACCGATATATCTAGGTGCTAGTAACGGGTTCCTTATCGCAAGTGACTAGCGAAATATCGCACCAATTACTTCTCCGTTCTTCGGCCTGTGGCCAGTCCCTTTTCAACAATGGAGTCGAAAATTCGGCTAGGCTTGTCTTGGACCACATTCACGTTGTAGGAAATCGTGATTTATCATATTCGCGAAGAACCTCGCTTGCTGCTGCCATGCGAAATAGCCGTTCGTGTGGAGTTGGTCTTTGAAGTTATGTCGTGTCATACGGCATCTTGAAGATAGGGTTGAGCGTGGCCGTCGGTCGTATTTATATCATGCCAGAAACCCTCGAGACATACTCCCTCAAAGGAGGAAGCAGCCGTCCACATCTACTCCAGATACTTTGGCCGTGATAGCAGCAATGGTTTCCCTGAGAATTGTCCTTAGTTTTGCGGTAGCTACTGCGGCGTCTCCGATTCTTCATTTGAGTCAGTTGCTTCCGAGACAAGACATTCAAACACCCATCAATTCTTCACTGCCAAACGTGACTATATTTGCCACAGGTGGTACAATCGCCAGCCAAGGCACATCCAATACCCAAACTACGGGGTACAGCGTGGGACTAGGTGTACAACAACTGGTCGATGCGGTTCCCGAGATCCTCAACATCACAAACATCCGTGGCTACCAGGTGTCTAACGTCGGCAGCGGGTCCATCAACCAGACGATATCCCTCAGATTGGCCCAGCTGATCAACGAAGAGCTTGCTCGTGACGATATTGCTGGTGTGGTCGTCACTCATGGCACGGACACTCTGGAAGAGACTGCCTTCTTCCTAGACCTGACCGTCAATTCGACAAAGCCTGTCGTTGTAGTGGGCGCAATGAGACCAGCGACGGCATTGAGTGCAGATGGACCCCTGAATCTGTATCAAGCTGTCACACTGGCCGCATCCCCAAACGCCATTGGCCGTGGCGCGATGATTTCCTTGAACGAGTGAGTTGACCCAGGACTTCGAAATATGAAATGTTTCTAATGCCCACCTTTACAGCCGTATTGGAAGTGCCTTCTACACGACCAAGAACAACGCAAATTCTCTCGACACGTTCTACAGCATGGAAGCAGGACAACTGGGATTCTTCATCAACCAGGTTCCATACTTCTACTACGCGCCCGCAACACCAATCGGAAAAGTTCAATTCGATCTTAGCCGCGTGGACTCGCTCCCATCAATCGACATTCTATACGCCCACCAGGACATGGACCCTGAGCTATTTAACTCAAGCGCCGAGCACGGGGCTGGTGGAATTGTTCTTGCAGGTGTTGGCGCCGGCGGCATGTCTTCCGTGGCCGCGAAGTCGGCAGAGGCAGTCTACAACGCGACCGGGATTCCCATGGTGGCGAGCCACCGTTCTCCCGACGGATTTGTGCCCGCAGATGAGGGTGATTTCATCATTGCAAGTGGGTTCCTCAACCCCCAGAAAGCCCGTATCTTGCTCCAGTTGGCGGTGCAGGCGGGTTATGGAAACGATGAGATCAAGGAGTTGTTCGCTCAGGGTTATCCCAGTCCGTAGAATATAGAATGCCCATAGTTGATATACGAATTGACGATGATATTTTCCAAGTCGAACTAAAACCTCTGTCTGATTTGCTATCCATTGGTTCTCCACTCCTACCACTTCTGGTGATCACTCGCTAGTATGGGTCACAGCACGGAGATGTTCAGGTTCACCGCATATGCAGGGGCCGATGAGGCTGCGAGTGGTAAGTGGGCTTGTTCAGCACCGGGACCTGTCTAGGAGAAAATAGATTGCCATGCCTTCAGACCGACGATAACGTATCTGGCTGGTATTTATCCATGACGACCGTGCCGGAACCGAGGGGGCAAAGACGAATAATGAACGAAAGGCTTCGATTCCAGACTTTGATCTTCTCCACGCACAGCGGATTAAAATTCCATATCCTCGGAGTAGTAGCTTCTCCCGTATCCCTTCCAATAATACGCTCCATCCAGAACAATGCACTCCTCGCCTCCTGCCTCCTGTCCATCCTTTGCAGTGCAGACAACCTTTGTGCGTTTGTTCTCAATCCAGGGCGGGAAGTAGAGTGGTCCATCCCAAGGTCGGGTCCAGTCTCCACCCCAGAATGTCACATTGCTCAGCTCGTTACCAACCTTGTTCGCTCGCATGTACTTGAAGACCTCAAGTGTCGTTGTCTCGTTGATGAACGGTAGCCTATACTGATCCTCCCCTGCGCATTCTGTTGACTTAGTCTCAGGATACAATACATCCGCCATTTTTTTACGGCATGTGGAGGCAATATCAAGCCATAGATCGGCGGTGCGCAGTGAGGGAATCTCAGAGATTGCCGAGAGCGTTTCCAAAGGCCAGGTGCCGTTTCGTGCAACGTTAAGTGACAGATGGGTTAGGTTGGGCATGCGCTGGAGAGGCTCAAGATCCGAAGCTGAGAATGCCAGAGATTCCACCCCGTCTGCCTCTACCCTGTGGACGTCGAGGTGCTGAAGAGATGATCCTTGACACTTTTCAATCATAGAGGGCAAAGTGGAATTCAAAGAACCTGTCCAAACTAGGTGTGTCAGCGAGTTGTTTTGCAGTTTCTGGACGAATTGGAGCGCGCCGCCCTGAGGACCGCATTCTAGCTCTAGCCGCCGAAGGCCTGTCAAGACGCTTGGTGTTGATGTCAGGATAGGATCCATTCTGCTTCCGGAGCAGTCCAACAGGGCCAGCTCCTCCACCCTACTCCAGTCCATCGCATCAAGCCACAGCTCAATATTGTTCTTCTCTCGTTGCTCTCTAGGAATTTGGCGGTACGTCCATTCTCGCCACATATTACCAGATAGTATGTAATTGCCCACATTTTCGTACCAAGGGGTGTAACTGCGCCGCTTTGAGTTCGCTGACCAACTGACTTCGTCGAATGGTTTATCACCAGCCGCGTACCCCTCGAGGCGAAGCCGAGTCAGTGGTGGGTACTTCTCTCCGCCGGAAAGTGAAAATGGAAAGGACCATCGATCTGGCCAATCAGAACAGCCCATTAAGGTCACGCGAAGGTCGAGGGACGTGATATTTGGACAGTTCGACAATGCAGCATGGACCGATGCCATCGTATCGAAGTACGGCTCATTTCTTTCTTCCCTTCTCCAAGAATTCCCGGGGATTACGACATCAATGGTCGACGGGCATTTGTCGCCTACCTTCCATGCCTGGCAGAAGGCCTGGGGTAAGCAAATCAGAAGTACTAGCAACAGCAGGGTGCAAGATTTTGGTGCCTTGTGGGACATGTTGATGGTATTCAGTTGGGTTGCTGCAAGAGGAAGCGTATGTGTTTGCCCCAGTCTTGGTGGCGAGTCCGTGGACGAGAGGTATTTTAGACGTTGTTGGACCTCAGAATGAAAAGGGTGTCTTTTCAATAAAGGCTCAGCGTCATTTCCAAAGCCCAACAGGCAGCGTCATAAGAATAGCCGCCCGAGGGAGAACTGTGTTGAATCTTTGGAGGAAAAGTGTCCACTTTGGTTGCCTACCTCGAGCCTGCCGCCTTATATTTAGTGTCTTGCAGTAGCAGGGTTGTCTTGAGTGGCTCTCTATATCGCTTGCAATGGTGTAAGAACACATATGCTTGGTATGCGGAGGTCGGAGGGGACCCAATATGGGGATCAATTCTCAAAGGTGGTGCCCAGTGTTGGTTGCCTTGCTTTTCCCAGCCCAAGACTCCCTCCAAAATGGTTCAACTACATGGCTAGTGGTGGAAGGGGATTAGCTTCTCCAAACAATGTGTCTCACAACTCAGAGATAAGAAGCTTGGTCGATGACCCAACCCTGGTGAATGGCTGGAGATGTACACTGCGACAAAATTCCCACTGGCCAAGTTGATGAAAATACAACCAAATCTTTCATTTTCTAAATGAATAGTAATTAATTCAAGAGTGTGTAGGCTATGGCATTATATAGCCAAAGTTTAGTATGTGTCAATGATGAGTGGTAGCCCGGACACATGTTCAACAAATTGTACATAGGCAGGGGAGGAGATAGCCCCTTCTCGGTTGATTGCAGGCTCAAGGCTGGGTTCCGGCTAGCAAGCCTTGTCCCTGCCGTGGGGCACCTATTATTCGTAGAGGCCTAACCCAGAAGAACCATTCCATTGGTGCGAAGCATCAAGATCGTTGTGAATGACCGCGAATCAGCCTTCAGGAGGTAATTGTAGTCACTTTTCAAAGGATGAGCATGATCTCCATTCTTTTCAACCCCCAAGGCTAATAACAACTACTTTTGGCACCCTCTGGGGGCTGGCAAGACTATTCTAATTCCGAGGATACAGTAGCTCCAGGCCCGGGTTCTGTAATCTCGTCGAACGCTTGCAGCGATGATCAGGTATTCCAGCAAACAAAATTCCAGCGGACAGCGTCAGGAACACCTCCATATCCGAGACACAGGGTGCGAATCTTGACTTACAAATCCCGTAGCCTGTAGAAAGGGTATCCAGGGGTTGAGGTCAGGCCTTTCGCTCAATAAGCCCACACTCTTCTGGCTCCACCAGCGTCCAACGTTCCATTCTTATTCATTCTGCCGTACGTCAGTCTCAGACTAAATGCAACGGCAGCGACGAAGAAACTGCAAGCTGCACAAACAAAATTGCCAGTGGGATATCCCTGATTGACTTCATCTGCCTTCCAGATCCACTGGGCGATAATCTGGCCGATACCAGCACACGAGTTGTTAAGTGCTATTGCAAGAGGGATAGTGAGAAGGCTCGGTGTATTGCATGTGACCCAGTTGGTCATCGAAGGTGCAACTGGGAAGGCACCACAGGCCGCTAGACAGAGGCACCCGTAGCGCTTGATGTATGCGTCATGCGGCAGAAGCGCTGCTGTCAGCCAGCCAACCCCGCCAACTATAGATGCAATAGTTATATGCATGCCTCGGGCGTTGAAATGGTCTGCTGAGTAGCTGAGTGTGATGGCTACCACAAAGCCTATGCACCAGGGTGGGACGGTGAGTAGTTGTGCATGGATCGAGGTATAGCCGAGTCCTTTCACAATGGTAGGTGTGAAGAATGTGAAGGATCCTTGGGGCACCACATCAGTGATCTAGGTGGTAGAGAGTTAGTCCAGATCATATAACTGTAGTTGTTTGCTCGGCACCCGGGTACTTACATATGCAACGTAGTGAGCCAGCATACGAGGACTGGTCACTGTTGCCCAAACCTCATTGCGAGAAGCAGAATCTCGGTTATAACCTCCTCCTCGTTCTTTCACGCGATCTTCTGCAAAACGCTTGTCATCCTCGTCTAGAAACTTCGCTCGCGCAGGATAGTCCGGGAGGTAAAGCCAAAGGGGGATTGCACTGAGCAGAGTGATTATTCCTTCAATGATAAAGAGCCATCTGAAGCCTTGCAGACCTCCGTTTCCATTAACGTGGCCATCTCCGTATGCTATTGCACCACCGAAAGCACCCGCCAGATTGCAAAATGCCACTACGCAGGCGATACGAACTGCCCGTTCATCGTGCCTATACCAGATGGTGATAAAGTATACGATACCTAAACAATTGGGGTTAATGTTGACCAATGACCATTCGCGATGCCACGAGGTTGACGAACCAGGGAAGAATCCAGCCTCAAACGCGCCGATCAAGAATCTTAAAACAACGACTGTAGCGTAGTTGTGAACGCCAGCGAAGCCTATGGTAAGAGCGCCCCAAGAAAAGAGGAGAATCGCCAACCACAGCGACGGTCGAACATAATGTTTCCTATTGTGAATTGAATTAGTACTTGAGATAAGAGATAGTCTAGGTGGGAACATACATCACCCAGTTAGATGGGACTTCGAACAGAGCGTACGCCAGCGAAAACAAGGTGACAGTGATGGCATAGCCATCTGCTGTCATGTTGGTCTGTTGCAGCAAGTCATCTCCAGTCTCAGCGTTGAGCACTTTAGAGTTGCCGATATTTCCTCTGTCTAGGAAATTAAGCAAATAGACCCAACAGCAGAGAGGCAGGATGCGGATATCCAGACGACGGTTCAGCTTGCGATTATGCCTCTCGTAGAGCTCGCGATTGCTGTCACTCTCTGCTGAGGACAGATCTGCCGCTTTCTGAAGGTCATTTAGCGTATAGTAGAAGAAAGGACGTTTGGTTCTCACCTCAGGGCTCTCGCTTCTGCCATTTTCAAAGTGTCCTGGTTCAATGGTTTTTTCCATGGCTGGTGGGCAAGGCCGAAGTATCTAGTCAATTTTCGAGAATGGGAGGCGAAGTATCCAGAGGACAATCAAAAACTGCCGGCAGTTATATGGCCTCTCATTGCGGTACAGACACCGACCGGTCGAGTGCCCGAAATGCCCGTGTCATCCTAGGAGGCACGAAACTGTTCCGCTGGGACTGCTAACCCGCAGACCCATTGATGATTGGAGAGGGGGGCCCAATGAAATAGAGCACTATACCCTCGTCATCAGCATAGTGGCTATTCCCAGGGTGCGGGGAACCTGGTCAGTGGTCAGTCATATCCTGAATTTATAGGAATCTGCTTTAAGGATCAGTTGAGGACCAGTCTGCAGTATGGCCGCTTGCCTTAACAGCGAACCAGATATACTGCGGTATCATGCTACTGACTCCAACACGGTAATGCCGATTTCTTACCCATTGTGGCTAGCTGCGGAGAAGATAGTCATGACAGACCCAAACATACACCTTAACCCCTGCCTAGACGCAGCCTTATTGGATGGATCTGAATCAGTAGCCGATGGCTGTCGCCGCCAAAACCACCAGGTTTCTCCAACAATTGGTTGAATTGGAGGAAGCGCTTGAACGGAGTGGCTAAGATCCGACAATCCAAGAAGGATGTTCATGGCCATAGGCTATCCAACCCGAGTGTGCTTCAATGGAAATTCTTTCTGCACATTTCCACGTGGAAACCCTGAACTTCCGATTTAGGGTTTGATGAAAGTAAATAGTAAGATACATCTGGTTAAAATGAATAGGCGCCCAGTGACATTGGGTATCCAATACAGCCTTCTGGATTCTTTGCCTTAACTAGCTTCCCTCATCTACAACGAGGTGGAAGTCCTTGGCCATTGTTTGTGGAAGCATCCGAGAGGATCAGTGCCAACAAGCCACACACCTAAGACTGACAGAACCCAATTGTCGGGTGGTATGACTGGAGCTTGCTGTTCCTCGCAAGGGATATTGTGGCCACCATTTTCGGTCACAGTGGGCCGTTCTGCTGCCTTCTGCATCTTCGACGTTGGTTTAGTTCAGAACAATGACTGTACAAAACTGACTACTAGTATAAGGGCAACCAACTTGTTGGGTGGTGATGAAAGCGGTTGTTGACAACGAGAGCAATTCAGGCCGCGTGGTGGCTACTGCCTCACTCGAGAGCTGCCTACCATGGTAAGTGCACACAGGCATTCGAATCAACGCGCACAAACGCTGTCTTTCATAAGGACCACGGTGAGCTGCTCGGTCTGCATTATTTCTATCACATTCATAAATCATTGGAATATCCGGCCTTCTGCACATGACACCGCGCTGGATGAAAAGAACAGAGCCGACATATGAGACTTCATGCGGAGATGTCACCTATTTTCCCGATCCAGCGGATTCTGGAGCAGATATCGACGAGTCTGAGGCAGGTACCTGTTTCATAGGGGACGACACCAAAGTCCATGCCCTCCCCAAGAGTACCAGGGTCACGACAAGTTCTTCGAGGGTGATGCTGAGGAAGATCTGTACAGCAAGGAACGAGCATGCGATGGCACCGCTTTCTCTGCTGGTATTCTCAATCGGGATCCTCCCACACCTCATTTCAGAAAAGCAAATTTGCCGTGTTTGAAGGCACTGGCAAGAATCGATGTTACGAGGCTCAGGGGCCGTGTCTGGTTTGATATTTCATAGTATGAAGTGAGTGCAAATCAAGTTTCAGCATGCAAGGACTTAGACAAAACCTGGTCTCTATATCTCGAATCTGAACAAACTACAAGAAGGTTTCAATTTACAGGTTCTTTTACCCTGTGACATCGATGCAGTGATTAATGATGCAGCAGTTCAATTACTCATATTATCTAGGTATGTAAGTTAGTAACTATTAGGTACTCTCTCGTCAGAACAAGTATGACCAGGTTGTGCTCATGTGTTCCTCATGTGATGACCCTGAGGAGCATTCATTCAGAGAAACATGGCCGAGCGGTGAGAAGGGGTCCAAATCCCTCCAAGTCAATCTACCATTTTTGTCTTTTAGTCTGCTAGCCTTCTACTGAATTTACTTGTGTGTGAAATCTATTCACTCTTCTTGCGTGAGTGTGAGTACCCAGCCAGGCCTCTACCTCCAAGACCAGTATGGTCAGCCTTACTTGGCCTCTGTTCGGAACCCTAGGTACCTAAGGTGCCAACATACAGTCGATTAGGACAGTTCGGATATACCTGTTCGTGATGGCGAGAGCAAAGGCACTAGTAGGAT
>Ga0105237_10009208_pt1 | contig 10599 bp, 8 predicted proteins | sample KBSC24metaG_FD_81520 | JGI IMG/M metagenome (GOLD analysis project Ga0105237, IMG submission 81520) | Corn rhizosphere microbial communities from Kellogg Biological Station, Michigan, USA - KBS C2-4 metaG | ecosystem: Host-associated > Plants > Roots > Rhizosphere > Soil | place: Michigan, USA... | reverse complement strand
CCAGGCCAACGCTGCGCAGTTGAAGGTAAAGGGTTTCCGCTGGCTTTGGCGCAGGGACCTTTTCCTGCGCCAAAATGCTTGTCGCAAGTAATAGGTTGAATGCCAGTAGAAGGCCAACGCAAGACAAAACACGCACGCGATTGATTACCTTTGTCACCTACGGTGACTTACCACTCCATTGCTAGAATGCGCCATAGTGCGCACGCTTGTCACGTTTTTCATCTTCTATATATGGCTATTGGCCGGGGTTTTTGCCTCGGCGGAGGTCATTCACCTCAAAAATGGCCGTACCATTTGGGCTGATCACGTCCGGGAGGATGGGCCGCGGGTCAAGTATGATCGCGGCGACGACACTTACGCCATCCCCAAGTCGGCTGTAGCGCGCATTGAGGCGGGAGGGGTACCTCCCCAATATGCTGCGGCGGGCGCTGCAACGAACAACGACATTCCAGCCTATATACCGCCTAACAATGTAAGAAATGAGGCTGAGATTGCCGGCAAAGTAATTAGAGATGGGAAGATTGATGCTGATGTTTTGTCTTCTATCGAACAACAGGGGAGTCCCAAAGAGACGGCAACGGCATACTTTGTGGCGGCCAAGTCAGAATTCGACCGGGGGAATTTCACCAAGGCCCGCACTTACTTCGACTCGGCAATTCGCTTCGATGGGCAAAACCCCACGATCCTGAATTTCTATGCGGCTTTGTTGGTCAAGACCGGCAACGCCAACCAAGCTCTTCCTTACGCACAACGGGCAGTGCAAGTAGCTCCGGAATCGGCTGATACCTGGGCGGTGCTGGGATATGCGCAATTTGCCGGTGATCGTACCAAAGATGCTATTCAGAGCTGGAAACGCTCCTTGCAGATTCGCCCTGATTCGGTAATCGCCGGATTATTGGGAAAAGCGGAGAAGGAGGCCCAAGCGGAGGCTGAGTTTTCTGAGCGAGAGAGCAATCACTTCACGTTGCGCTACGAAGGAAATCAGACTTCGGAAACTTTCCGCCGACAGCTGCTCGGGACACTTGAATCCGAGTATGAAGATTTGGAGCGTGAGTTGGGTGGCGCTCCCAGAGGAAATATTCCAGTCATCCTTTATACCGGGCAGGCATTTTTTGATGTGACCCAGGCTCCATCCTGGAGTGGGGCGATCAATGATGGGAAATTAAGGATCCCAGTTTCAGGCCTGGAGGCGGTAACGCCGGAACTGGCGCGAGTTTTGAAGCATGAACTGGCGCACTCCTTTATTACCCAGCTTTCGGCCGGACGTTGTCCGCAGTGGTTGCACGAGGGAATTGCTCAGGCGCTGGAGCCGAAGTCGCTCTCATCCAATGGTCGCAGACTTGCCCAGCTTTATGTGGCACAGAAGGAAATTCCCTTCAACATGCTGGAAAGCAGTTTTATGAAATTTACCTCCATGGAAGCTGTGTTGGCCTACGACGAATCCCTGGCCGCGGTGCAATACATTGATGACGTGCACAGCCGGGCTGATTTGAAAAGAATTCTCGAACGGCTGGCTGAGGGGAGTTCTACAGAGGCTGCCCTTCGTTCCACCATCCATTCCGACTACGGCCAGCTTGAAACCGAACTGGGCAAATACCTCGTCGATAAGTACGGCAATTAGTTGTCTCCATGTGCTCTGCGACCTTGCTCTGCGATCTCCGCGTTTAAGCTTTTGTGCTGAGTCCAAGACAAAACCCATAAGATGCAGAGGAGGCCGAGCGTGGGTAGAGACTGCAGAGAAAACCAGGCTTGGTATGACGCCGATTTCATGGTAACTTCTGCCATCTGACCATGCATTCCTTCTTTCATCATCACGCCAGCATTCTGCCGGTAGAGCCCGTAAGTTCTGAGGTGCCTGTTCTGCATGATGCGGAACTGGCAGCCATTTACTACGGCGAACGAAAGGGTGGAGATTTTTACGATTTTCTGCGTGTCAGCTCGAACCGGGTTGTGTTTGGCTTGCTCGATGTCGCTGGTCGCTCGGAACAAAATCGGACCATTGTTGCGGCAGCGCAGAAAACTTTTCGAGAAAAATCGCTTGAGCTGCTAAGTTCTGACACGGTCAATGAAGCCGATGCCATGACGGAAATTTGTCTGCATCTCAATCACACGATCCTGGATCTTGAAACTGACGGTGTGCGGTCATGCCCGGCATTTGTGGGTTGCTACAACGAAAATCTTGGAATCCTGTGTTACAGCAATGCAGGACACACTCCTGCTCTGGTGCGTGATGGGACCAGCATTGTCGAGTTGCCGGCGACTGGATTGCCCTTGGGTTTGTTTTCCCACGCAACCTGCGACGCCCCGATGGCTGCGATTCCTTTGGGGGGCGCTATGTTATTGGTGTCACGGGGGGTAGTTGAAGGGCGTCGTCATGGAGAAGAATTTGGATTATCGGGCGCGAAGAAAACGCTTCAACACTCCACTGCTTCCGCAAAAGGTCTATGCCGGGCGTTGATTGAAGATGTGCGGCAGTTTATGGGCACGCCACCAACTCACAATGACGTGACCGCTCTGTCGCTGGTTCGAAATTCTTCTTAACGTTTTCTGCCCTTACCTTTGGCTACTGGTGCAGGCTCAGTTTTGGCCACGGGCGCCAGTTCATCGGCGGTAACAAACTCAGGCGCGATATCGGTCGGAATTCCTTGCAGTTTGCCCAAAGCGCGACGAAGAACCGGGCGTACAACGCCGAGTTCGTCTAGCATCTTTTTTGCTCCTGCATAATCGCCAAGAGCTTCGACGGTCAGCAGATCACGGTCCAGGTCCGTGATCGCCTGAGTGATCTTTTCCATGTCGACGCTGAAAGCGCCGTCTTTCTCGACCACTGCTCCCTTATCCATAAGGTAGTTGAATTGGACCGCCATGCCTTTGCCGTGAGCTTCATTCAATCCGAAACGCAGGCTGCGAAACATGGATGCCAGGTAGGTTGTATAGAGCTGGCGTTGGCCAGCTTCGTCGGAAGGCAGAATTTTCGTCAGACCCATCTGTTTGGCGTGGCCCATCATGTATTGCAAAGCGAACAACCCGGTGATGTCTGCCTTGGCTTCCTCAATGGGGCTGTAAACCTCTTTTAGCTCTAAACGCACACTGCTGTCGCGATCTTGCACTTTGATCTGGTGTGGGCCCAGTCCGTGCATCAGTTCATGCGCGAGGATGTGAGTAAAGAAAAGCTCAAAACTCACATCCACCATGGCTTGCTTTGTAAGAGTGCGGCGGGCGATGGGTAACAGCACGCTGCGGAACTTTGCTTCCTGAACATTCTTAAGCATGACCCGCTTAGCACCTTTTTGCTGAACCACTTTGTCGTCGTTTGGCAGGTTGTACGCGGCGGTTTGCACGCCGTGCGCGCCGTCGCCCGAGCTGAGGATCTGGTCAACCACGCGAATCGGTGCAGCTGCTCCTAGCTTGGGATTGCGATATTGCGGATCGATGGGAAGGTTGTTCTCGATCTCCTGCAAGTGGTCGGTGAAGGCGGAGAGTTTCGTGCTCTCCTCCTCGTCACGCACATTGATGTAGGCCTCGAACCCCGCCTTATATCCAAAAAGTTCGTCGTTGTAGGTTTCGTAGGGGCCGACGGTGATGTCGAGTGGCGCATCCAGGTCCATCCACGCCATGTCGCTGTCGTAATAATTGTTGGAGAGGAACGCGTCGGCGCGAGTCGTTAGGAATTTCTTCAGTGACTCGTTGTCAGTCAGTTCGGCGGCTTCGCGCAGCAAAGTGGCGGCTTTGGTCAGATCGTCGTTGTATGCCTCGCTGTAAGGAACGATTTGCAGGTCTTTGCCGTTTCGCCGAATTACTGTGAAGAATCCTTTCGCCTGTTCCTGATCTTTATCCGGTAACGAACTTACCCAGCGCTCAAATTCATCTTTGGTCATGTCTTCCGGATAGAAGTTTGCGCCCAAGGGTTTTCTTGCAGGAACCCCGGGTAAAAAAGCTTGATATTCATCCAAGGCGGACCAGGGGCCTTTATTGATCCAGAAATAATTGAGCCGGGCCTTGCCTAACGCGGTCCTATCCTTTTGCAGGTTCGCGTAGAGATTTCTATTCCCACTCCAGAATTGCTGGAGAAAAACATCATCCAGGAGCCGCGCAGCTTCGATCAGCTTTACCAAGGCCTTCTGATCGCCCGCGGATAGCTTGGAAGTGTCGACCCGCAAAGGGGTTGGCGCGAAACGGGCAGCCATTGTTTCCAGCTGTGCTTGAGTCGGCAGCGGCTTGGTTTTAGTTTTTTGGGCTTTGGCGGGCATATTCAGGAATCCCAACATCATCAGACTGACTAGACAGGCGGAAATCCTCATTCATCCTTCTCCTGGAGGGTGGAGTGGAGCCGACCATAATAACAGGGACCGATTACTGGCACGGCTGGTCCCGGGAGTTACAATCTCTTATACTCTGATAGATAGATGCAGCGGAGCGTCCCGGTTCGCCTGCGCTAATTTGTGATGATTATGCGAAAAATCCCCTTTTTTTTACTTGTTATCCTTCTTGCGGCTGCGGCCGTTCCTCTGACTGCTGCCGATACTGTGGTCGAGGAAATTATCGCGCGGGTCAATAACCAGATCATTACGCGCAGCGAACTTGTGCGCAGCAAGGAACAGACCCGGCAGGAGGCACAACAGCAGGACCCATCCAACGCCGACAAGATTTATGCCGACCGTGAGAAAGACGTGCTGCGCGGGTTGATTGATCAGCAATTGTTGCTGGAGCGCGGCAAAGATATGGAGATCACCGGCGACACAGAAGTGGTTAAGCGCCTGGACGAAATGCGCAAACAGATGGGCCTCGCCACATTGGACGAGCTGGCAGAAGAGGCATCGAAGCAGGGGATTTCGTTCGAAGAATACAAGCAGAGCATGAAGAACCAGATCATCACGCAGCAGGTGATCGGCCGCGAAGTCGGCTCCCGCATGAATCTCACAAAAGATGATGAGATGAAGTACTACGAAGCCCACAAAAATGAACTGGCGCGTCCGGAAGAGATTCGGCTCAGTGAGATTCTGGTGGCGACCAAGAGTGATGATCCGAAGCAGATCGAAGCGGCACAAACCACTGTACAAAGCCTGCTGGCGGATATCCGCAAGGGCACCAGCTTTGAAGATGCAGCGAAGAAAAGTTCAGAGGGGCCGACGGCAAAGCGGGGTGGGGACCTGGGATATTTCAGCCGTGGAAAGTTGGCCAAGCAACTGGAAGACACAACCTTCGGCATGAAAGTTGGAGATGTGTCGGAACCCATTCGTACCAAGCAGGGGTTCGTGCTGTTGAAGGTTACCGAACATCACGACGCCGGTATTCCTGCGTTCAATGATATTGAACCGAAGATTCAGGATGCGCTTTACTCGGAGCGGATTGAACCGGCCCTGCGAGCTTACCTGACCCATTTGCGTGAAGATGCATTTATCGACATTAAGCCGGGATATGTGGATACTGGGGCGAGCCCCAACCAATCCAAGCCGGTTGAGACTGCCAACGAGGAAGCTGGCGCGAAAAAATTGAAAAAGAAGAAAAAGATGTTGCTGTTCTAGTACGACCTGCGTGCGCTAAGAATATGAAAGAATTTTTTCTCTCCGACTGCGCTCAGCACGAAAACCAGGTCATCACTTCCACGTTTGTCGTCGTTTCCAAACAGGTTAAACCCAAAAAATCTGGCGATCCCTATCTTGCGCTCACCCTCGGTGATCGCGCCGGCCACATCGAGGCCAAGATGTGGGACAACGTCGAAGATGCAATCGGGGCCTTCGAGCAGGAAGACTTCATCAAGATCAAAGGGCTGATCAACCGGTACAACAACCGTTTTCAGATTACGATCCACAAAATCCGCAAGCTGGGGGAATCTGAGATCGATTTTGGGGATTATCTTCCCAAGACCACCAAAGATATTGGTGAGCTTTGGCAAACACTGGCGGGATTTGTTGCCAGCTTTAAAGATCCGCACCTGAAAGCCTTAGTGGAAGCCTTCATGGCCGATCCGGAAATTGCTGAGGCCTATCGTACTGCTCCGGCGGCGAAGAGCCTGCATCACGCATACATTGGCGGGCTTTTGGATCACGTGGTTTCTTTGTGCCGCTCTGGTGATCTGGTGTGCCGGAACTATCCAACCATCAATCGTGACTTGCTGCTCACCGGCGCATTTTTTCACGACATCGGAAAGATTCACGAGCTGGCTTACAATCGGGCTTTTACTTACACCACGCGCGGGCAATTGCTTGGGCACATGATTATTGAGCTGGAAATGTTGCAGGCGAAAATCGCGCAGATTCCTGGATTTCCCGACCCGCTCAAAACTTTGGTCGAACATCTCATCATCAGCCATCATGGGCAATACGAATTTGGTTCACCCAAGCTTCCCATGTTTCCTGAGGCACTCATGCTGCACTATCTCGATGATCTGGATTCGAAGATGGAAAGCATGCGCGCGCACTTTGAGCGCGAGATCGGCTCGGAGGCAGCCTGGGCCGGTTACAACCCGTCTCTAGGCCGGCCGTTGTTGAATACGGCCAAGTTTTTGGCAGGCAAGCCCGAGGCTGAGCCGCAGGAACAAGATGTGCCATGTACTTCTGAGCCGCAGGAACCGAAAGAGAAAACTGAGCCGAATCCTGTTCCTGCTGGTAATCTGGGCAAGCCCTAAAGGCTTGGGCGGTATGCCGCTTCGCGTCTTAATTCTGGCTATGGAGATAAAACTATGAGATCACGCTTATTTGCAGTGACCTTGTGTCTGTGTCTTGGACTTTTCGGATGTAGCCGAAAGTCAAATTCTGGAGATGGCAGTAGTACTGGTGGCGATGTTGCGAACCCGAGCAGCAGTAGTGGGGATGCTTCAGGCGGCAGTGCATCCGGATCGGCGAAGCCCGCAGATGAAGCCAAACCGACGGTGGTTCCAGTAGGTACGGTACTGACAGTCAACCTCGGCGAAGCAGTTGGCTCCAAAATCAGCCAGCCTGGACAGACCTTTTCTGCGACTTTAGCGCAGCCGGTGACGGTGGGTGGTGAAACCGTGATAGCTAAGGGCGCGAAAGCATCCGGAACGGTGGTCGATGCTAAGCCCTTGGGAAGATTTAAGGGTGGCGCAGTGCTTCAATTGAAGTTGAATTCTGTCTCTGATCTTCCGGTAGAGACTTCCTCGGTAGTGCGGACGGAAAAAGGTAAAGGAAAGCGCACTGCGACGATGGTCGGTGGAGGTGCCGGATTGGGCGCGCTGATCGGCGGCTTGGCGGGCGGCGGTAAGGGCGCAGCGATCGGCGCCATTGCCGGAGCAGGCGCGGGAACTGCGGGCACAGCGTACACCGGTAACAAAGACATTGTCTTGCCGGCAGAGTCTGCGGTCAGCTTCAAATTGGAACAGCCGCTCGAGATCAAGAAATAAAAATATTTCCATGGTATTGGCCCTCGGGAATGTGGTTCCCGAGGGTTTATTATTTTTAAACCACAATATTGTTTATGACTCAGCTCGATTTCAGCCACTTCCAGATTTTGACTTTTGACTGCTACGGCACCCTGATTGATTGGGAATCAGGAATATTTTCTGCGTTGCGACCCATTTTAGCTGTGCATGGCAAAGCGATTCCGGATGCCCAGCTACTAGAGATGTATGGAGAACTGGAAGCGCAGGCTGAACAGAAAGAATTTCGCTGCTATCGCGAGGTTCTGCAACTTGTCGTTGATGGGTTCGGGAAGCAATTGGGATTTCAGCCGACAGAGCAGGAAAAACGCTCGCTTCCGGAGTCTCTCAAAAGCTGGTTGCCGTTTGCTGACAGCGTGCGGGCGCTGGAGCGGCTGAAGTCCAGATTCAAGCTCGCGATCATTTCCAATGTGGATGATGATTTGTTTGCGGCTTCCGCCGAGAGGTTGAAAGTGAAATTTGATCACGTTACTACGGCGCAACAGGCGCGTTGCTATAAACCCGGCATGGGTATCTTCAATCTCGCATTGAAAAAGGCGGCAGTTTCTCCCGAGCACATTTTGCATTGTGGACAAAGCATTTACCACGACGTGATCCCCGCCCAGTCGCTGGGGATGTCTACTGTGTGGGTGAAGCGTCCTTCACCGCGCGCGGGAGTTGGGGCAGTGAAACCGGCTTCCGGACGTCCCGACCTGGAAGTGCCGAACCTTGAAACGCTGGCGAAAATTGCGTTCTCCGAGAACTAATATTTCAGCGATATTAAACTGATGGATGGATGAGGAAACTTGATGCTGACTCGTGTTAATCCGCTTTCGTATCTCACTGATCAACTCGACGATCTCAAAGCCAAGGGAACTTATTTCCGCCTGCGTGTGCTCGACGATGAGCAGGAGCCGGTTTGCACGTTTGATGGAAAGAAAGTCATCAACCTGGCGTCAAACAATTATTTGGGGTTGACAACGCATCCCAAGCTGCGCGAGGCCGCGTTGGAGGCGACGCGCAAGTATGGAGTCGGTTCCGGCGCGGTGCGGACCATTGCCGGGACGATGAAGATCCACATGGAGCTGGAGGAGAAAATCGCCCGTTTTAAGAATGTGGAAGCTTGCGTAGTTTTTCAGTCGGGGTTTGCGGCGAATGCGGGTACTGTTTCCGCCATTTTGGGGAAAGAAGATTTCATTATTTCGGATCAGCTGAACCACGCGTCAATCATCGATGGGGCGCGGTTGTCGCGAGCGAAGATTTTAGTCTTTGAACACAAGAATGTTGCTCATGCGGAGGAGCAACTTGCCAGCGTCAAAGATCAGCCGGGGAAGAAGTTACTGATTACAGATGGCGTTTTTTCGATGGATGGCGATATTGGGCCATTGCCCGCGTTGTGTGACCTGGCGGAGAACTATGGCGCCATCATGATGGTGGATGATGCGCATTCGTCCGGAGTACTGGGTCGTAATGGGCGCGGCACGATTGATCATTTCAAGGTGCATGGGCGAGTGGATGTTCAGGTTGGGACTTTGTCGAAGGCAATCGGTGCGTTGGGTGGGTATGTATGCGGAACGCGCGATTTGATTGAATTTCTCTATCATCGCGCGCGGCCGTTTTTGTTTTCGACCTCGCATCCACCTTCGGTAGCGGCTACCTGCATCGCCGCGTTTGATGTGTTGGAACAAGAGCCGGAGCGCATTGAGAAGCTTTGGGAGAATACGCGGTTTTGGAAGGAACAATTGAGGCGGTTGGGATTCAATATTGGCGGCGTGAATACACCTGCCAGCGAAACCCCGATTACGCCGATCATCGTAGGCGATGGAAAGTTAACCATGGAGTTTTCCCGGGAGTTGTTTAAAGAAGGTGTAATGGGGACTGGGATTACTTTCCCGACAGTGCCTGAGGGCAAGGCGCGTATTCGGACGATTATGACGGCCACACATACTCAGGATCAGTTGGGGCGGTCGTTAGAAGTCTTGTCGAAGGTTGCCAAACGGATGGGGATTTTGTGATCGGTGCTGCCCTGAAGGGACTCGCTCATCGCTGGAGAGATCGTTCCCCGCGCTTAGGCGCGGGGCGAATGAATAACGTTCGCTGAAGCGACTTCATAAAACCACTGCAAACCAATCGGAAGATTTGGGTTAATCTCCGCTGTAGACAACTCTTCCGCTGACTATCGTTGAAACTACTTTGCCGGTCAGCTGCCATCCATCGAATGGCGTGTTGTGTGATTTCGAACGGGACTTTGCGGCGTCATAGGTCCAGCGTTTTTTGGCATCGAAGATGGTGACATCGGCGTGCGCGCCGCGGGCTAGAGTGCCATGCCCTGTGAGTGATAACACGCGCGCTGGGCCTGCGGTGAACAATTCGACTATGCGAGCAAGGGGGATTTTTGCCCCCACGTTAAGCCGCGTAATCGCCAGGGCTACCGCAGTGTCAAAGCCGGTAATTCCAAATGCCGCACGCTCAAACTCAATAATTTTTTCGTGCGGAGCGTGCGGAGCGTGATCGGTGGCGATTGCGTCGACTGTGCCATCTCCCAAGGCCACGATCAGGGCTTCGCGATCGGCAGCTGAGCGTAGCGGCGGATTCATCTTGAAATTGGCGTCGTAGTCGCGGATGTCGGCATCGGTCAGGGTAAAGTGATGCGGTGCGACCTCGCAGGTGACGTGAACTTTATTGCGCTTGCCTCGACGGACAGCTTTTAGCGCATCGGCTGTCGAGAGATGTGCTACGTGCAGGCGTGCCCCGTTGAACTGCTGGGCCAGCTGTACGTCGCGCTCAACAACCGATCCTTCCGAGGAAGTTTTCATTCCACGCAGGCCGAGGCGGAAAGCAGTTGGTCCCTCATTCATTGAGCAATTGGCGGTTACGCGGGTATCTTCTGCGTGCTGGATGATCGGGAAATTGAGTTCTGCTCCTAGGCGCAAAGTTTCGCGCATGATGTCATCGCCGAGGATGGGTTTGCCATCGTCGGTTACGGCGACGGCACCGGCTCGTTGCAGGCCGCGAAAATCAGTGAGAACCGCGCCTTTGCTGGCCTTGGTTGCGGCAGCGATGGGGAACACGTTGACTACCGCGCCGCGATCCGGGTGCTGAAGCCATGAAACCCATTCGGAGGAATCAACCACGGGTTGCGTGTTCGGCATGCAGCAGACAGAACTGAAGCCTCCGGCAGCTGCGGCTGCGGTGCCGGTGGCGATGCTTTCTTTGTAGTTTTG
>Ga0105237_10009207_pt1 | contig 10600 bp, 7 predicted proteins | sample KBSC24metaG_FD_81520 | JGI IMG/M metagenome (GOLD analysis project Ga0105237, IMG submission 81520) | Corn rhizosphere microbial communities from Kellogg Biological Station, Michigan, USA - KBS C2-4 metaG | ecosystem: Host-associated > Plants > Roots > Rhizosphere > Soil | place: Michigan, USA... | reverse complement strand
ACTTCGGTCAGCGTGCCGCTGAAATTGCCCCAACGATTCTCGCCGATGATGATGCGGTCGAATGAAAGCGATAGCTCGGATCGACGCTTGATCCGGCCGGGCCGAATGATCTTGTCGATGCGGCCCTCGATGACGGCTCCGGTTAGCTCTGCCGGCGATACGACCTTGGCCGTAAACTTATCGCCCGGGTGACTGTGATCGGTCGATAATTGGTCTTGCAGCTCCAAGATCAGCTCGGTTTCCTTTGGTATCGTGATCGAACCGTCGGTCGCGACCGTAGTGACCGGCTGATTTGCGTTGTTCGGGGCTGGTTGCTGTGCGTCGGTAGATTGCGTTGTCGCTGCGGTTTGGTCCGCAGCAGTTGCGGGCTGTGACGCGGTCGGTGTCGCCTCGGTCGGTGTTGCAGGCGGAGGCGCCGCGGCATTCGCCGTGTCCGGCTGATTACCGCGAATCACCAACTGTTCAGGCACATTTGAATCGAAGTCCTTTTTATCAAAGCCGGCTCCGTAACCGACCTCAAAACCCTGCTGGTAGCCGTCGCGATAATCCTCGATCGCTCCGTACTCTTTGTTGTACGCACGACTGGCCGAGGTGTAGTCAGAATGCTTTGCGAAATCACGCGTTTTGTTATCAAGCGTGTCGCGGTAGCCGGCCATATAGCCGTCCGAATAGCCGGTTCGGTAACCACGTTTTAAGGCCGTGTTCGCGTCCTCGGCGATGACATGCCTGGGAGGGAGCGCAATAAATGATATAAAGCCGATAGAAAATACAAGGAAAAGGCTAACTAAACCTTTGATTGACTGCATTTGACCTCCAATTATTGGTGAACGCTTGCGGAGAGAAACGGTTTGTCCGCATATATTTATACACAAGTGCTTAAGAAATTACAAGAAGTTTTTTAACAATTGCTTAAGCCAGGGGGTGCGGCCCGTCGATTGCAAATCACCGACAGCATGAACGATCACAAAAACGGCAGCCGACGCGGGCCGTGGCTCATAAGATCTACCAGCAAAATATTCGAAAATGCTTTTTTTGCGGTCTTTGAGGACGACGTCGAAAAGCCGAACGGTGAGGAAGGAAAGTACGCGACAGTCCGCTTTAACCAAGGTGTTGCTGTCTTGCCGATCGATTCTGATGGGAATGTTTACCTCACGCGGCAATTTCGTTATGCCATCGGCCGCGAGGACCTCGAGGTGGTCGCCGGATCGATCGACGGCGAGGGAGCGCTTGACGCTGCAAAACGAGAAACCAAGGAGGAGCTTGGCATCGAAGCGGACAAATGGATCGACGCCGGAATTGTGCACTCACTGACTTCGATCACACAATGCACCTCGCGCCAGTTCATTGCTCGCGGACTAACATTCGGTGAGGCGGAGAACGAAGGTACCGAAGATATCGAGCGGGTGAAACTCAAACTTTCGGACGCGGTTGAGATGGTTTGCTGCGGAGAGATCACCGATGGCGATACTTGTTTGCTGATAGCCAAGGCCGCATTCCTCTGGAACGAAAAAAGGCAGTAGGCTGGCCGGCCCACTGCCAAATTCCTGCTTGCACACAGGAGGAGGAGCGAGAGCTAAAAGCTCTTGCGGAAGAGATATGACGCACGAATGAAAAACGTCCGGGTGTTCCGCGCAAATCGCGGCTCGTACTGGCCGGTGAACGGATTAAAGCCGTTGTAATTAAAGTCATCATTGTAGCCGACGTAGAAAGCCGTGCCGGGGTTGGGGTTCCAGCCAAACAGCATCTGACCGGCAGCATTGGCCCGCATCGAATCATAATCCCAACGCACGCGCGCAAAGATAAACCGCGTAAATTGGTATGTCGTGCGTAGAGTGAAGATATTGGTGTCAAAGGCCACCTTGTCATTGTCGTAACGCTTCAATCTGCTCTTTGTGTAATCGAGCGTGATACGCAGCGGGTTGGTCGGCTTGTATTCAAAACCGGCCTGCACGTCAAACTGCCAGCCGGGGCCGGGGTCGAGGCCGGGTACATCGTCGCATGTTGACGGGTCGATCTGGCACTTCGTCTGATACGCAACGAATGCCGGACTGACTCGCTTGAATCGCGGGCCCGAACCGAAGTCATAGTCCATCTGGCCAAAGATCGAACCGACAAAGGCGTAGAAGTTAAATTGCTTGTTTACGATCTTATTTATGTTGAAACTGAGATATGGCTGGCGGGCATAACGCGTCGGCGAGCCAAAAAATGCGCCGGTAAGTCCGGTCAGAGGATTGCGCTTTGCGCCGAACTCCTCTTCATAGTCCTTTTCGAATTGATCGCCGGCCTCGAAATGGAAGAACACGCTTCCTTGCATCTGGCCATTTATACCGGCTCCCGCGAGGCCATATTGCGGACGCCCTGCGAAATCAAATGTGTACCTGATGAACTGATTTGCGTCGAGACGAATTAGCAATGCCTTTGGTTTCGACTTAGTGCTTTCGCGATAGACAAAAAAGCCCTGATTGCTGTTCGTCCGCTGTGTGAAGCCCGAGTCGGCGCGGTAATCGTTCGTCCGACCAAATATTTCGGCGAAATAACCGTGAGTATCCTTTGAATAGTCGAGGCTCCAATAGTATCCGAAGCCGCTGCCGGGCCGGTATCGCACGGAATCGGTGTTCGGATCGTAGAAATTCTTTTTCGAATATGTTCCGACGGCCTGAAAGGTCATCACGGTCGCCTTATTGACCTTGTACTTACCGTCAAAGCCGCCAACAAAGTTTCGGTTTTGCGGAAAAACGCGCGCGGTCCCAAAGAATCCAATGTTGTTATTCGCGCCAAAGTCGTGCTTTAAGCGAACCACGCTGAAGAGCGCATTCTTATCCAGGAATTCGCCGGTTGGGCACGGCTCGTCCGATCCATTTTGGCGTCGCGTAAGACATTGCTGATACTGTGTCCGATCGTCCTCCGAGAAGTTTCCGGGCGCATTATCGGAGGCGACCATGAAACCCACTGTGTCGCGGCCGATCTTACCGGTCAGCTTCGCCGCAAAGTCGGGATCGACGATGGTCCGCGAATAAAAGATCTGCAAAGGCGAGTCAAAAATGTCCTTCCCTTCTAAAAAGAAAGGCCGCTTTTCAGCGAAGAATATGGGAAAGCGCTGATTTGCCGTAACGACCGGCGCATCAGCTTCGATCTCGGCAAAATCGGGGTTGATCGTCGCGTCCAATGTCATGTTCGGCGACAGGGTGTATTTAAGATTAACGCCAATGTCCTTTTTTATTTGATGGTTAACGAATCTCCCGGTCGGAATTTCGTTAGCGGAAACGCGCTCGCCGCTTTCGCTGAGCGTTATGCTTGGAACGACCTCTAGAGTGTGCTCATATTTCACTTGGTCGAGACCGGTAATATGGCCGTGCTTGATCAGGAAACCCGAAACGTCGCGATCGTCCGGCAGCCACTCGTCAAACTCGTCATTGAACCGGTCGATGTTGCGAGCGACGCTGAAACCCCACGACTTGCCCTTGCCCGCCGTGTATCGCAGCGACTTAAACGGTATCTTGACTTCGACGGACCAGCCCCAATCTTCGATCACGCCCTTTGATTCCATGACGATATCGGGAGTGAAATCGGCACCCTGGCCTTCGGTGTAGATCCCATCCTGCTGGACGCCGAGCGGATTAAAGCCCAGCACGTAAGCGCGACGCTGATCGTTAAATGTATCCAACCACATCCGCACGTTGTCTTCGCCAAAAACATTGTCACGCTTGGCGACGCTCGCTCGGATCTTGTCCCTTTCGTCCCAGCATTTGAATGCTACATAGAGATTGTGCTCGTCATACATCATGTAGACTTCGGTCGGCTTTGAGGGTTCGGTGTTGTAGCCGGGGCCGGTCTGGTAGAAGTCTTTAAAAACGGCCGCCGTTTTCCAGGCGTCTTCGCTGATGTGGCCGTCGATAGTTATGGGCGTTGTGATCTCAGGTATGACGATCGGTTTTGCCTTTTCGGGCGGCACCGGCGTTTTACCGCCGTTTTTCGAGCGCGTGGCATCGCCGGGTGTGCTCACCGATGAGCTCGATTTCGATGACGAGGAAACGGCGTTTGAATTTTGTGAAATCGCGGGGACAGCAAAAATTATGAAAACCAGCAACGGGAAAAAATGCCTCATGACTGCTCCCAATGATTATAAAGACCTTGATCGGACGAATAAAACGAAATGACGCTGACTATAACGCCGTTCCGGTCATAAGGTTTCAAAAAATCTCCCCGGGGAGCCGTCAGGAATTTGAAGATCTATTACTTTTCGCTAAGCGTGGACGAGTTTCGGACAACAAGGTCGCCGTCACCGAAACTAAATTCGTATTTGGCGCCGCCTGAGCCGACACGCCATGTGCCGTTGTCGCGCTTTGCAAGATCAAATCCGTCGCTCTTGATCTCCTCAGTGTTTGAGGCGATATCGGCATTAGCGTTTGAAGGAAGCGTCAAGGTGATCTTTCCCGAGTCGGCATGTCCGGTCACCTTTGCGAATCTGCCCTCGAGGTAAACATCTCCGTCGTTTGTACAGGCATTCACCTCGCCTTCAAAACCAAGGACGCGTGCCCGCCCGTCGCCGTTGACCAGCGTCAATTTTCCTTGCGAATCGCGGATGTTAATGGGTTCGTCATGGCCGGTAACCTCGAGATCGCCAGTGACGCCCTCGAGCCTGATCTCTTCGGTTGAGCTGACCTTGATATTCGATCTTTTCGGTACATTTATTTCTATTCGTGTCTTAATAGTGGATTTTCCAAATATGCCTGGTTGCGAATCGCTGTCGTCGCCGGAGATCTTTATATTAACTGTTGAATCGGTATGGCTTTCTGATACTTGAAGAGGGCTTGCATTTCGGCTGTTTTCGACCTGTGTCACGGAATACTGAACTTCGGACCTATCCCAACCCCGAATACGAACGGCACAGTCTACGGCGTCGATCGTAATTTTCGGAGTTCCTTTCACTGGTATCGAATTACTTTTTGCCTCCACTGTCGGAACGCCGGGCACGAACAGCGCATCTCTCATTGCGGCAAGTGCCTGCTGCCGGCGTTCCATATTTTCCTGAATAGATTTTTCGACATCGATCGACTTGATCGACTGATCGATCGATCTCATGGTTTCGACCTTGATCTTGTCGAGCTGAGGACTGATCTTGACCATCTCTTTTTGAACGTTCTCAGTCGCGGTCCGCTGGGCGTCGTTGACCGAGCGGGCGATCTCGCGGTTCATTTTTGCGACATCGGCAGCCGACATGGCTTTCACGTCATTATCGCTGTCGTTGTCGTTGTCCCAATCGTCGTCGCCCTTGGTCAATAAATTGGTCGCCGGACTAAGCGGCCGGCCGTCGTTTCGATGTTTTACCGAAAGTCCACCGTTAACGCTTTCGAGTTTGATCGAGACTTCGCCGTTTCCGCCTGATCCGAGACGGCCCTTGAGATCTCGCCCGACATACTTCCCTTTTCGGACCGGCAGACCAAAATCGTTCGTGATATTGCCGTTTACGGACTCAGCCGACAGCAAAGCGCTCGAATCCGAAGGAATAACGAGGTCAACGGTGCCGTTGACGGTATCAAGGGAGATCTTGCTTCCGCTTTGCAGCCGTTCGAAATCGGCCACAACCTCGCCGTTGACGGTCGAGAGCTCGGCCGTGCCGCGAAGATTCGTCGCACGAACCTTTCCGTTGACGGCGGAGATCTTCGTAATATTCGTGAAATCCGCGATGGCAACATCTCCGTTCACGGTTTCGATCTCATCGAGGACGGCCCCGCGCGGAACGGAAAGCTGATACTCCACCTTCAGATTTTCGTTATTCCGCCAGTTACCGTTACCGTTTCTCGATTTCCAGTCGCCATAGTCCGTCTCGATGTCCAGATAATCAGGCCGAGCGTCGATCTTGATATCGACATCGGCGAGACGTTCCTTGGTATCTGCGGACTTTACGGCAACCATTTTTACCTCGTTCTGGTCCCAAGCCGTTAACGTGATCGAGCCGTTGACGTTCGAGAGACTGACGCGGCCATTCGGGTTTAATGGAAAGGTCTTCTCGATCCGTTCGGTCTCGCCCTGTTTTGCGGCCTGCGCATCATAATTGACGGGCACCAGGACGGTTTTGTTAACCGTGAGGCCGTCCGTTCCGGAAGAAAACAGCAATCCGGCAAATACCAGTGAATAAAGCCAGCTCATAGATCAGATCTCCTTGTTTGATCTCAAAAAAGTGGGGTTTAGCCCTGTCTGACGGTTAAACACCGTAATGACCGCATTTGTGACAGATTTTTGATGCTTGCCGACCTGTGACAGAACGCCGGTATCCGTCGAAAGGTTCAATGGATCGCCGGTGTACCAATATACAGTCCGCCATGAAAGCCCGGCACCAAACGTGGTATAAGAAAGGACGCTGGTGAGACGAGTCAGTTTTTGTAACTGATCTTGCGGTCGAAGTCACTTTAGTTACACGAAAATGGCGGCATCTTCGATGAACAAGCTCTTGCTCTTTTCACTTTTGCCTCTGGTTTTCGCAGGCTGTCAAACAACTGCACCGACATCAAACAACGCTTCAACCGGCAACGGCACGGTAACGATCTCGGCTGCCGCGTCGCTCAAGGATGCATTCAACGAGGTTGCCGCTGTTTACAGGAAGCAAACGGGTCGGGACGTGACATTTAATTTCGGTGCGTCGGGTACGCTGCAAAAACAGATCGAGACCGGCGCTGAAGTGGACATATTTGCGAGTGCCGGCGAGCAGCAAATGGACGCCCTCATCTCGGAGCAATTGATCGACAATGACACGCGTCGTGATTTTGCAAAGAACGAGCTTGTGCTGATCGTGCCGCAGGACTCGGAAATAAAAATCACCGGTTTTGATCAATTAGGCAGCAAGGAAATAAAACGCATTGCCGCCGGCAATCCAAAAACGGTCCCAGCCGGGCTATATGCGCAGCAGGTTTTCGCCTTCATGAAACTCGGCGACGCGTTTCAGCAAAAATTGGTACTTGCCGAAGATGTTCGGCAGGTGCTCGACTATGTCGTGCGCGCCGAGGTCGATGCAGGAGTGGTTTATAAGACCGACGCGATGGTCGCCGGCGATAAGGTAAAGGTCGTTGCAACAGCTCCGCCCGATAGCTACGACCCGATCCTTTATCCCATTGCCGTCGTCAAGGACACCGCAGACAAACAGGCAGCGCGGCAATTCATTGACATGCTTACGGGACCGGACGGGCACGCAATACTCAGTAAATATGGTTTCTCGACTCCGAACACAAAATGATCTTTGAGGCTCTAAGGATATCGATCATCGTTGTCACTTTTTCGACGATCATTATCGGTGTCGTCGGTGTCGCGCTCGCCGTTCTTCTCGCAAAATACAACTTCAGGGGGAAGGAAGTTCTCGATGCGCTTTTGACGCTGCCGCTCGTTCTGCCCCCGACCGTGACCGGTTATTACCTTTTGGTGCTTTTTGGCCGCCGCGGTCTGATCGGCGGATATGTCTACGAACTGACTGGACGAACGATCGTCTTCACTCTTGAAGGAGCGATCCTGGCGGCAGTCGTGGTTTCGCTCCCGCTGATGATCAAAGCCGCTCGAGCCGGAATAGAGTCAGTCGACCCGGAATACGAAAGGGCGTCTTTCACGCTCGGGAAGAGCCATCTCGAAACCTTTTGGCGAATAACGCTGCCGCTCTCGAGACGAAGCATCGTCGCCGGGCTGGTGCTCAGCTTTGCGCGGGCCCTGGGCGAGTTTGGAGCGACATTGATGGTCGCCGGCAACATACCCGGCCGGACGCAAACCATGCCGATGGCGATCTACGAAGCAATGGTCTCGGGCGATGATCGCGAGGCCCAAATTTTGGCGATAATTCTTACCGCGATCTCACTTGTCGCGATATACCTGACAAATCGATTTTCCAGATCGGCTATCTTTGGGTAGAGAAATGGGGATCGTTGTCAACGCTAAAAAGCTCCTCGGTCGCGATGCCGCGTCGGCGTTCGAGCTCGATATCAGCTTTTCGGGTGGTGATGACGTGACCATCCTGAGCGGTCCCTCGGGTGCCGGAAAGACGACAACGCTGCGGCTTATCGCCGGCATTCTCTCGCCCGACGAAGGGTCGATCGAGGTCGGCGGACGGACGTATTTTGACTCCGGCAAGGGTATCGACCTGGCAATTCAGGAAAGGCGTGTTGGGTACGTCTTTCAGGACTATGCCCTGTTCCCTCATCTCACCGCGCTTCAAAATATCGAGTACGGAATCAGGAACAAGGACGCACGCCGAGAAAAAGCCCAGGAAATGCTCTCGCTCTTTCGGATACAAACTGTCGGCGGCAGGCGGCCGCATGAGATCTCAGGCGGTGAGAAACAGCGTGTCGCGCTGGCCCGCGCGCTGGCGTCCGAGCCTGAGATACTGCTGCTTGACGAGCCGCTTTCCGCGGTCGATGTCGAAACGCGTACGGCCCTTTTAGACGAGATCGAATCGATCCAACGACAGGTGAAAATACCCATCGTTTACGTGACTCACAACCAAGCGGAGGCTGAACGTCTCGGTATGCACCGCGTCGTGCTTGACCACGGTCGGGTCAGATCGTCGACCTGACCAACGGCGAAAAGGAAGATCGGTGGTTTGCACGACGTCGGTCATGGTTTTGTCAATGAAAACGAGGCGCCGCCACAAGCGGTTGCCTCTTGTCATCTGTGGTATGATAAGCGGCGTTCGCTCGGCGGACTCTTCCCAGGACTTTTCAGGACACAACTTATTGTGGTTTGTCGCCATCGGAATTTACATTCTATGGGCGATTTGATAGCTTTATACGTTTGAACGAGGGGGCCAAAGGATCAACGGGAATGAATCTCAAACAAACGCGGCTGCACATACTGCGTGAACCCCAAAACCTGACCTCAAAGGCACGGACCGGCGTCTCTCTGCACTGTCACACAGAGCATTCAAAGGAAATGCTCGACTTCGTTCCGCATTACGCTGATAAACTGCCTATAATTTCTTACTTTTGGCACAAAGAGCGCGATAAATATCACGAAAAGGAAGGACGAGCTGTCGATTTTTCGACCGCCTATTGGTCTCCGCCGCTGACGGCGATGGGCGTTTACAATATCGAGAAAAGCCAGATCGAGGGTGCTGGTTTAAGACCGATCGTCTCGCTGACGGACCACGACAGCATTGGAGCCAATTTTGAGGTCAATGAGAATGAGCCGGCACCGATCTCGCTTGAATGGACGGTTCCCTTCGAATTCGGCTTTTTCCATGTCGGCGTACACAACCTGCCGAAGGACAGAGCCCGTGAGCTGACCGATACACTGCTCGACTTTACCTTTAATAAGGAAAACCATACGGACGAGCGGCTGACCGAAATGTTCGCGATTCTCAACGAGATCCCGACCGTGCTGGTGATACTCAATCATCCGCTGTGGGACATCGAGCTGGTCGGTGACAAACGCCACCAGGAGCTGCTCAAGAATTTTATCCGCAAGCACGGAAAGTGGATTCACGCATTCGAGATCAACGGTTTTAGATGCTGGTCGGAAAACAAGGCAGTCATCGAGCTGGCCGAAGCGCTCGGCATCCCGATGGCGACAGGCGGCGACCGTCACGGCTGCAAACCGAACACGGTGGTAAACCTTACCGACGCGTCGACGTTTGAAGAGTTCGTCGATGAGATCCGCGAGGGCCGCAAGAGCGAGGTCGTTTTGATGCCGGAGTACGAGCGGCCGCTTCACTCGCGGCAGCTGCAGTCGTTTTCGGAGATACTCAAATTTTATCCCGACTCTGCGGAACACCGGCGCCGCTGGTTTGACCGCGTGTTTTTTGATAACGGCGACGGCAAAGGCATCGTGCCGCTGTCGGCGCACGGATGGAAACGCGGCGGTCCGACGTGGCTTCGGGCGGCGATCTGGACCCTCGGATTTTTGGGAAGCCCGACGATGCGGCCGATCTTTCGCATTGCAAGAAAACGCGCCGACCGAGTGCCGCGCGATGTCGAGAAGACTGAATTCCGCATTCCTGAACGCGAGGAAATTCTCGGTGAATTGAAGTCGCGAACGGCGTGAACGTTTTGCCGAAGAAGTGCCGAGTTTTTTAGAGACCAAAGGCGGGCCGGTGCCCGCCATAATTTTGTAAGGAAATCGTTTTTTGATGAGTAAGTATTTACGCGTCGCATATTTTCCGGACTCGTTTCTGGAGGTCGACGGCGTCGCGATGACAAGCAACAAACTGGTCAAATTTGCGCGCGAGCGCGACCTTCCGCTTTTGTGCATCCACGCCGGGCCGCGAACAGAAACGAAACAGGACGGCAGCATCACCAAATTTGCGCTAAAGCGGTCGCCCTTGTCGATACCTTTAGATCATTCGCTCAAATACGATCCGTTCTTTCAGCGTCACCTAAAGAAAGTTCGGCAGGCAATGATCGATTTTAAGCCCGAGGTCATACACATCACCGGTCCTAACGACGTCAGCATAATGGGCGCGTGGATGGCGTGGAAACTCGACATTGCACTGGTCGGCTCATGGCACACGAACATTCACGAGTACGCCGCGCGGCGGTTGAGAAAATCGTTGTGGTTTGTGCCCAAGAAGGTCCGTTGGGAATTCACCAAGTTTATCGAGCGACAGATCCGCACCGGAGCAAAGCTT
>Ga0105237_10009205_pt1 | contig 10600 bp, 5 predicted proteins | sample KBSC24metaG_FD_81520 | JGI IMG/M metagenome (GOLD analysis project Ga0105237, IMG submission 81520) | Corn rhizosphere microbial communities from Kellogg Biological Station, Michigan, USA - KBS C2-4 metaG | ecosystem: Host-associated > Plants > Roots > Rhizosphere > Soil | place: Michigan, USA... | reverse complement strand
GGGGTCAATACGCTCGATCAAGTGGTCGTGACGGCCACCGGGAGTCAGCGGTACCGGGAGCTCGGGCACGTGGTGGCGAAGGTCGACGCCGACTCGTTGGTTCGGGAAGCGCCAATTACGAGCGTGAGTGAATTGCTGACAGCACGCGTCCCTGGCTTGCTGGTGACCGGGACCAGCGGCGCGACGGTTGGCGGTGACGTCGCGCTACGGCTCCGCGGGACGACCACGACCTCGCTCGATCCACAACCGATCGTGGTGGTCGATGGCGTGCGATACAAGAGCTCGAACTACCTCAACGGGAGCGAGGATTCACGAGCCGGAGGCGCTGAGCCTCGGAGTCCGCTCAACGACCTGAATGTCAACGATATTGAAACGGTCGAGGTGGTAAAGGGACCCTCGGCGTCCACCTTATACGGCCCCGACGCCGCCAATGGTGTGATCGTGATCACCACGAAACGTGGCAAAGCGGGCAAGCCGCAGTGGCGCGTGTACGCATATCCCGATCTTGGCACACTTGGAATTGGATCCAAAGACGCGCGTGTTCCCGACCTGTCGTATCAGGGATGGGGGCACATTCCCGGTACCGATACGGTGTATCAAGGACAGTGCACGCTGCAACAACAGGCGTTCCATCAGTGTGTGCTCGACAGCCTTGTCGTGGTGCCAAGCCCGGCGAACGATCCGCAAACGTCCATTTTTGCCAAAAATCGTCCACAATGGCATTCGGGGCTCAGTGTAAGCGGCGGCACGTCGGCGCTCTCGTACTTCTTTTCCGGAAATCTCGATGCCCAAACGGGCGCCCTCCAGGTCGCCCCAATCGCCGAGAAGTTTCTCGAAGCGCAACTTGGGGTTTCAAAGCTTCCCGACGATCTGCGGAATCCGAATACACAAAAAACGGTGAATTTGCATGCAAATTTGTCGACCGCGCTGAGCCCAACCAGCACCATCGGCTTTTCAGGGAACTATACACAAGCGACGCAACGAGCCATCAATATCGGGGTGTTCGACGCCATATTCGGCGCCTCTCCCTTTGATCCAGGACGAGTGTACACGTCGCAGGATTCCTTGAGCATACTGCTCGGCCAAGCCGGCAACTATAGCAGTTTCTTCAATGCGACACAGATGGACGTGAGTCGTCTGACGGTTGTGCTGAACGGAGGAGCACAGCCGTTATCATGGTTGACTGCCACTGCGAGCGTCGGCGCTGATTTGGATAATACGGTAGACCGGATGGCTCGACCCGTCAACACCACCAGTGTGGGTGATCCTGGCGAAGCGACGGACAATCGTCGCGCCAATATCAATCGCACGGTACACCTCGGGCTCGTTTCGGCCGTTCATCCTGGCATCTGGAGCGTGAGAACCTCATTTGGTGTCGACTACAATTATACCAATCTGGATGGGTTGAACACCGATGGCACCGGCCTCGCACCGGGGAGCACTGATATTACGACGGCGACGTCCAAGTCCGTGCAGCGTTTGTGGACCGAATCGGTGCAGCTCGGTGGGTACGGTGAAGAGGTCATCGGGTTACGCGATCGGCTCTTTCTCACGGGATCGCTTCGCTTGGATGGGTCGACCACATTCGGCGATGCGTATGCACCACGGCCGTATCCCAAGGTCGGTGTGTCGTGGGTCCTATCGGACGAACCATTCATGCGTTCGCTCCACAGCCATGGACTCGATGAGTTGCGTCTCCGGTATTCGTACGGTGCAGCCAGCCGGTATCCCACGTCCGAGATGAAATGGGGAGCGATCTCCGCGGGAAATGCACTGCTCGAAAACAGCGTACAGACCGTGTTCGACCGGTACGAAGGGGCGAATCCCACGCTTCGTCCCGAGCGGAGTCGCGAAGCGGAGTACGGCGCCGATGCGACGCTCATCTCGGTCATACGTCTCGGTTTGACATGGTACAATCGCCGGACGATCGATGAGCTCCAGCGTGTGTACGGGCCACAAGGGCTGTTGAGTGGGTGGGAAAATATCGGTGATTTCAAGGCACACGGGTTTGAATTGACGGCGGGCATCAAACTCCTGGAGACCGCATCGACTGGTGTCGATCTGAATGCGACCTACGCATACAACACGGATGTCGTGAGCAGGCTTGGGCCCGTATTCGCGAACGCAGACGTCCACGGTGGCTATGCCGTCGGGTATCCACTCGGCGCCGCATTCGGCACCCGGACGATCGGATATGCTGACACGGTCGGTGGATCAGATGGGATTATTACGGGTCAGGAAATTATTTCATCACCGCAACAATATCTGGGAACGTACTACCCACCGCGGACGTACACGGTGACACCCGTCGTCACGTTGTTGGGTGGACGCATCCGGGTGTCGTCGCTCTTCGACCGGCAATCCGGAGGTGTCGAAGTGATGTACACGGGGACGTGCCGGTATGATTACCACTGCGCAGCCGTCTATCTCAAGTCGACGCCGCTCCTCCAGCAGGCGATCAACTTGTTTTACAACTCCGGTGATTTCGTCCACTCTTCGGATTTCACGCGATGGCGCGAGCTCAACGTAACGGGAGATCTCCCTTTGACGTGGCGCGAGCGGCTGCATCTGTCCCGGGCCTCCGCGAGTGTGCAACTTCGCAATCTGGCGCTGTGGACACCGACCCACGTTCCCGACCCAGAGACCGTTCCCGGCTTAGGATCCAGCGCGAGCATCGCGCACTCCGGCGGCGCCACCAATGGCGCTCCCATGCCGCGTACGTGGACCATCCGATTCGATATCGCGCCGTGACCATGACCATGACACTCCAGGCTCGTTTCCGCGCGCTTATTGGCGCGACGTTAGTCGCTGCGACTATTGGATGCCATGGCATCCTCGACGTGAGCGATCCGACGCTGATTCGTGATAGTGACATCGCGAACGCCAGTGGCGCCAACGCGCAACGTCTCAACGCGGTGCTGCATCTCGATCAACAGTTCGCTAGTGTCATTCGGGACGTTGCCTTTTTTACGGACGAATGGACCTACGACGTCCCCGCGGGGCGGTCTGTTGTAAATAACCCATATATACAACTTGATCAGCGGCAAAGTCTCGGGTACGAGACGGCGCTCGATATATACGCCGATCCACACTTGGGCACCCTAACCAATATCTTCTGGGAAACCTCCACGGCAATCCGTGCGGTTCGTGCGTATTCGGCCGATTCGGTCAAAGGCGACTATCTCGCGCAACTGTATGCCATGCGCGGTTACGTCACGTTGCAGATGGCGGAGGATATCTGTCCTGGGTTTCCAATCAATGACGTCGCCGACAACCGCGCCGTGTATAACGGCCCATTGACGACAGATTCCGCCATCGCGTATGCGAGCGCTCAGCTCGACTCGGCGATCAAGTATGTGCACGACTCTGTGAGCTTTTCCAATTTCGCGCATGTCGTCAAAGGGCGGGCATTGCTCGACCAAGGGAAATACACGGAAGCTGCGAACATGGTCGCGTCGATCGAGACCGACGCGGTGTATAGTACCGCGCCATATCGCGTCGTGATGCAACAAGGCTATTGTCTCGGATGTCAAATCGTCGCGATGGGAAATCGCGAGGGCACCAATGGTCAACCATTTGCAGCCGCGAATGATCCTCGGCTTCCGCTTCTGCAACTCGGACCACGGAACACGGATCCCAACGATACGCTCTACGTCACGACGAAAGGATTCGAGGACGGTGCGGGGATGGTGCTCGCGAGTGGCATTGAAGCGCGGTTGATCGAGGCCGAGACCGCGCTTCACAATGGACAAGATTGGAAGTCTATTCTAGACGCACTCCGTGCGCGTGTGGGATTACCTGCCTTACTCGATCCAGGGAGCGATACCGCGCGTGTCAGTATGCTGTATAGTGAGCGGGCATTCTGGCTCTTCATGACCGGGCACCGGCTCGGAGACATGCGTCGCTTGATCAAGAACTACGGCCGCAACCCGGAAGCGGTGTTCCCCACGGGACTCTGGCGCGGTGGAACCGGAGACCATTATGGCACGGCCACCGCGATTCCGTTCAACGGCGCCATGCAGCGGATGTTCAATCCGTACGTGCAAAACGGATGTACGAGCCGGTAGTATCGGAATGACCTGTGCCGAACAATCGAGTAAACAGTTCCCGTGGGATCGTATGACGTGCCATCTCACTGCTGTCATCTGTGGGTGTCTCATCACGATTGGAGCGAGACACAGTGGCGCACAATCCATTGCACTTGGTTTGCCGCCGCAGCGCGCATTGGCGATACCACCGCCCGTCGCCCAATTTGGTGTCATTTCACGGGTCGATGGGACGACCGAAACACTGCCTGTCACGCCATCGCTGGCCACGGCCGACCTGACGATGTATGCCAGGCAGCTCGCCTCGATTTTTCCAACGAGCGGGCTACGTTATCCCGAAGATTCCGTCACGAGCGTTCAGGTGACGCGCGCGGCAGCCTGGGTGAATCGCTTTGACGCGGATTCGGCGTATCGCACTGCCTCACGTATGGGATGGCAAGCCGTCCCATTGGCCGAAGCCGCCGCGCACGCGAATAACGATACCGTGGCGCAGCGTTTGTTCGAGACGAGACTGGCCGAGCTGGCGCACGCTCCCGCTGAGCAGTCGTATGTGCTGCTCGAGGCAATCCGAACCTTCGCCGATTCGACCATGGATTCGGCTCGGCTCGTACACACGGTTGGTTTGGCAGAACGATATGCAACGCGTTTGCACGCACTGCCTGTCGGAGGATACCAGCATCCGAATGACAGCACGAGCGTGCTCTATCGACATATCGATGCCGAAGCATCGCTCATTGCGGCATATGATATTCTGGGGGTTCCTGATCGAATCTTGGCGCATACGGATCGACTCCTCACAATGATCGCCCGCGTTGGCTTCCGGGAGCGGCCGAGCCTGCTCCTGGATCGCGTTCCGTATGCGACAGTATATATGGCAATCCTGCAGCAACCCAATGCCTCGACGCGTCTTGCGGCGTTCAACGCCAAACTGACGACGATGGGTCATCCTGGCGTGGGTTTCATGGCCGACATGATATCGCTCATTGGTAAGCCGGCCCCGCCGATTCTCGTGAACGCCGTGTTCAATACGCGAGATTCGGTGTTTCAAGAAACGCCATGGCCACTCTCACTGCGTGACGGACAGGTGCACGTCCTGGTCTTTGATTGGTTTGACAGATTTGCACCAATCCACGTGACGGAATTTCTCGCCGAGCAGATTCATCGTCAATTTCCTGCGGGGGTCGTCGCAACATATGTCACGCGCACGCGTGGATACATCGGGTACTCGCTTGCCGAGCCCGCCGAGGAAGTGGCGTGGCTCCGGACGTATTATCAAGCTGTCCGCCCGCTCAGTGTTCCAATCGCCGTGTGGGCGCCGCAGAAGGTGTCCGTGTGGCCAGGGATGCGCCCGCCACCATCCCCATCCGATTCCGTGTACCATATCGAAGCACGCGTGACCTTGGGACAATGCGTTGTGATCGATAGCCAGGGAATCGTTCGGGCATTTTACAGCGTGCGTTCGCATGCACGGGAGGCCGCGCTGATGCGATATCTCGAGACGTTGCTCGCGCGCAACTCTCATCCGTAACCCTCATCTGTCATTCGCCTCGTCACACCGTTACAGCTTGTGCATACTACACGCCGACAATTTTTTACCGTAGGGGGCGCTGCCCTGGCAGGTCTTGCGGGGCTGCCGCGAGTCGTACAGGCGCTTCGTGCGTCGACACGTATCGTTCCATGGGATGCCGCGACGCGGCGGACGTGCGCGGCTGACTGGCTCTCTCCCGATCCCGCGAACGAAGTCCTTCGTGCTCTCGCACGAGCGGCGATGGATGCCGCGCTGCAATCCGATGTGGAATTCGCTGACATTCGGGTTGGTACACAACGTCAATATGATATCTCAGCCGCGGGTATGGGTGGCCTCTCCAGTGCTGTCGGATATTCGGTACGTGTTCGTGCGCAGGGGACATGGAGCGTCAAACACGGGACGGCGCTCACCACCGATGCGGTAACATCCACGGCCCGAGAGGCCGCAGTGACGGCCCGAAATGCGGCCGCGGTCAATGCCACGCTGCGGCGCACGAAGCTCGGCGGACTCGATACACTCGAGCTCGCGCCGGCGCCGGTCGTCACTGGCGAATGGCACGTTCCGGTCGAGGTGGATCCATTTACCGTCCCCTTCGATGATACCGTTCGTCTCTGCGAGTCGCTCGCGGGATTGGGACCTCGATTCGGACACGTTGGCACGCTGGCGAGCGTGCGGTGGACTACCGAAACCATTGTCTTCGCATCGACGGATGGGTCGCTCGTAACGCAAACGTTGCCGCGGGCGATTCCGAACTTCGGCGCCGTGGCGTGGCTGCCGAGTAGCACGGGTGACACGGTATACGTCGCGCTCGCCGGCGCGGAGCCCGCGAGTCGTGGGTATGAAATCGTGCTCGCCACCGATCTCCCCGATCGCTACAGGGCCGCAGCTGAGGAAGCAATTCGATTACGGGAGCTCCCCATTACGACATTCGATGACGTGGGACGATATCCCATTGTCTTCGGGGGCTCGGCGTTCGCAGCGCTTGCCGCGACAATCTTGAGCCCAGCGCTCGACGGCGATCGCATCTTTGGATTTGAAGCGGATGCATCCGGAGACAGCTTCCTCGTTCCCATCGATGATGCACTGCACGCCGCGACCCCAGCATTTTCGCCCCTTCTGACCATGAGCGCGCATCGAGCACTCCCATCTCCGGTCGCCGTCGGATGGGACGATGATGGAGTTACTCCGGAACCATATACCCTGATCGAGCACGGGCGAGTCGTCGACGTCCATACGACACGCGATACCGCGCCTCTCATGGCTGAATGGTATCGTCAACGTAACCAGCCGATGCGCTCTCATGGATGCTCGGTGACCGCATCGCCAACGGGCGCGCCGGTGGGCGGTGGAAGTCATGTGGTTGTGCACCCCGCATCGACCACGATATCGAACGAATCGCTCTGGCGTGATATGACACACGGATTTTTTATGCGCGGTCTGCGTGTTAATCCTAGCCCGACATTATCATCGGCCGCGGCGAGCTCGGGATACGGATTGGAGATCAAGCATGGCAAACCCATTGCCCGCTTAAACCCCTATGAACCGCTGAGGATTTCCGTCGCCGCCAGATCGCTCTTCGACAAGCAGATGGTGGCGTTAGGCGGCTCGAATACGGTCGGAACGGGGTTCGAAACGCTATCCAAGAGCATGCCGTGGCAGCGCCTCTGGCAGCCGGCGACGGCGCCAGCGGCACGGTGTGATAATGTAGACGTCATCAAGTGGTCGTGAACCCGGTGAACCCCCTCTCCCTTTCGGCAAAACCGCGGGACACCGTACGTGACACACCAGTTGGTACGCCGGTCCTGACGACGGATGCGCTCACCGCCATCGCGCGAGAAACACTCAATACATTCACGACCGATTTGGCGTCGGTATCCATCGCGCAGGTGGTGACGAGTATTGCGCGTGTATCACGCAATCGCGTCCGTCTGACGAATGACGGAAGCGATTTTACAGTGAGACTCGTCGCATCTGACGGCGTCCGTGGCGGTGTCGAACTGTGGCTCAATACCGTCGATCCCGTTCGATTGCGTGAAGGCATTACTTATCTGGAGGGATTGGCACGCACACAATCCGGCGATCCCGCCCGATTCGTGACCACGTATCGGCAACCGGTATACGGGCCCAACACGACGTGGTTCGATCGTACGGCAGCCGCCTTGAACGACGGCTCGGCCTCGGCACTCATCCCCACGCTCGTGAACCCCGTACTCGATGCCGGATTCCATGCGGCCGCATTCGCGGGACTCTGGGCGCGCTCAATGGTGTACGCGGACACGTTCGGTACGCTTGTGGCGGGCCGAGAAACTGATATGGAGTTCACGGTGACCGGCCGCACACCGGAGAATCGCGCGTCGGGGTGGGCGGGCCAGGCTGTCCGCGATTGGAACAAGCTCGACCTCGGCACCGTTGCACAGGACGCCGTTCGTTTGACTCGGCTTGCCACCCAACCTGTCAAGTTCGAGCCAGGACGTTACACGGCCATCCTTGGCCGTCCGGCACTCGCGCAACTCGTACGCCGTATCACGTATGCATTCGACGGCACGGTTCCACTCAGTCAATTCTTCGATCCCAAGACGCAGCGGCCAAAGTTAGGGCAACGGGTGATGGACGAGCGCATTACCATCCGCTCCGATCCGAATGATCCTGACGGCGGATATCTCCCGTTCAGTAGTGATGGCCGGGTCTGCACGGCGGGGATCTGGGTCGAGCGCGGCGCACTGAAAGCACTTCCATACGGTGCTGGCGCAGCGATCGATCTCGGTGTTGCGCCGCCCAATCAACCTCCCGATTCGCTACGTATCGAAGGCGCTACGCCAATAACGATCGACGACATGATCGCGCAGTGCAAGCGTGGCATCTATGTCAATCGTTTTGCCAACATAGAATTACTCGACATCCCGACCGGTCAAATGACCGGCGTGACGAGCGGCGGATGCTATCTGATTCGTGACGGAAAAATCGACAAGGCTATTAAGGACTTACGATTCCTCGAGTCGCCATTCTTCGCGCTGAATCGTGTCGAGGCCGTTGGTCACACCGCGCGTGCCGCATTTGGGTACGCGCCATGGCAGGGAGATTGGCCCATTGCTCCAACGATTGTGCCCCCGCTCATGGTGCGGGATTTCAATTTTATCGCATTGGCAGAGGCGATCTAACATCCTGCCATGGCTACGATTGGCAGTCTCGCCCGATTCTTGCACTACGCGCTGCCAGCACCCAATTGACCAACTGACGAGGTGGTGCGATGCGCGACAACGATACTGCGACCGGTCGATCGGTCTGGCCGTCTCTTTCGTTCTCCGACTGGAAGGATACCCGCGATACGCTGCACATGTGGACGCAAATCGTGGGCAAGACACGACTCGCACTGAGTCCGTACATGCCCCATTGGTGGCATGTCACGCTCTACGTCACACCGCGTGGGCTCTCGACCTCCTCGATGCCATACGGTGCCCGCATACTCGATGCGGAGTTCGACTTTCTCGATCATCGACTCGTGTTGCGAACCGACGAGGGCGCGACGCGCATCATTCCGCTGATCCCGCGTTCGGTCGCCGATTTTTACGCTGAGTATCGGGAGACGCTTGCCGCGCTCGACATCAGCCTGAAGATCTATCCTGTCCCCGTCGAAATCCCGGCAGCAATCCCGTTTCCGCGCGATGGGACACATACGTCATATGATCCCGATGCGGCACAGCGTCACTGGCGGATTCTCGTCCACGCGGATCGGCTCTTCAAGCAGTTTCGTGGACAGTTCATCGGCAAAGCGAGTCCCGTCCATTTTTTTTGGGGAGGCTTTGACCTGGCGACCACGCGATTCTCCGGGCGGCGTGCGCCGCTCCATACGGGTGGGATTCCCAACTGTCCAGACTACGTCATGCAGGACGCGTATTCCCATGAAGTCAGCAGCGCTGGATTTTGGCCCGGTCACGATGCGTTTCCGACACCAGCGTTTTACGCGTACGCCTATCCAGCGCCGTCGGGGTTCGCGGATGCAGCCGTGCGTCCACATGAAGCCTACTATCATCCCGAGTTGGGCGAATTCATCCTGCCGTACGACGCGGTTCGTACCGCGGCGGATCCCGATCGGATGGTGCTTGAATTTCTCGAGGATACGTACACGGCCGCAGCGAGGCTGGGGCAGTGGGATTCGCTGATCGTCGAGCGGCCACGGTAGGGAAGAGCGGAACGACATTAGCGTTGACAACGTCCGTAGCTCTGCCACCGCTCTCTCGTGCCGTCAGCCAGTCGGTGTCTTTATATAGAAGGTGAGCCTCTCCTCACACAATGGAATGTGTGTGATCACGTGCTCGACCTAAAAAAAAGGGCCAAACACCCCTATTTTTATGGTCTCTCGCATCCGGTTACCCTCCTTCTATGCCTCTCCCCTTGCTTCGCGGAACGATCTCCGCCGCAGCGATCACGATCGCGTCGGCGATCGCCACCCCGGTGGTCGCGCAGCGCGCTCAAGATACCCCGCTCCCCGAGCGCGGCATCCGCCGTACCATCCCCCTCCAGCGTTCCTTCCGCCAAGCCCTTGCCGCCGGCACGCGCGACTCCACCGGTAAACCCGGACCCAAATACTGGCAACAGTGGATGAACTACACCATCCACGCTCGTCTCGACCCCGCGACCTCGACGATCACCGGCCACGAGCTCGTCACGTTACACAACAACAGCGCCGCGAACATCTCGTCCATCATGTTGCGGCTCGACCAAAATCTCTTCGCGCCCAACGTCCCACGTACACGCCCGGTGTCAGAGATTACAGGAGGGATGCACGTCACCAAACTCGTGATCAATGGCCAACCGCTCGACCTGACGGGTGATGTCGGACAGCCCGTCCCCTACGGAAACTGGCGCTTCCCGCCGCTCAAGGAGCTGTTGCAGCAAACGTCCGCCAGCGTCCAAATCCCCGCGAAACCAAACGAGCGGACGGCGCACGTCGTCGGTTCCGATACGATCTTCACACTAGGGAAGATCGTCCCACACGACAGCTGCATCGTCGAAATCGAGTGGAATT
>Ga0105237_10009203_pt1 | contig 10602 bp, 8 predicted proteins | sample KBSC24metaG_FD_81520 | JGI IMG/M metagenome (GOLD analysis project Ga0105237, IMG submission 81520) | Corn rhizosphere microbial communities from Kellogg Biological Station, Michigan, USA - KBS C2-4 metaG | ecosystem: Host-associated > Plants > Roots > Rhizosphere > Soil | place: Michigan, USA... | reverse complement strand
GGTGTCGGCGGCTTCCTCTGGAGCGTCCTCTGGGATGCCCAGAGGAAGGAGACTCCGAACGAGCCTCAAGACCTCCTTGGCTCTGGCGTCGATGTCTCTTGTATGCAGCAGCCCACAGCCCAGGGCAGCCTGGACCAGCTGACCGCGCATATAGGTCGGTCCTGGCATTTCAAGGTCGAGCCCTGCTTTAATGGAATCGACTGTTGAGTAGACCCCGAACCTAGATACAGTGTGAGATGCAGATCTTGAGGGAGGGTAGAGAATAGAGAAAAACAGCACTCACCAATCAGACATGACCATACCGTCAAATCCCCACTCCTCCCTCAACACACTCTGGATCAGCCCCCTGGAACTACTCGCATGCAGTCCGTTGACTTTATTATAAGCCGTCATCACACAGCGCGGGCGCGCCCGGCGTTCCGCAATCTGGAACGGCAGCAGGTAGATCTCGCGCAACGCGCGCTCCGAAACTACACAGTCGACGGACTGGCGCTCGTGCTCCTGGTCGTTGCACACGAAGTGCTTGATGGTCGCGGCGACGCCCGTCGACTGGATGCCGTTGCCGTTGATGGTCGCGGCGCTGATGTGGCCTGCGAGCACGGGGTCCTCGCTGAATGACTCGAAGCCCCGCCCGCTCAGTGGGGATCGCTGCATGTTGGTTGTGGAGCCCAGGATCACCGACGCGCCTTTCGCGATCGCTTCGCGCCCTTGCAGTGCGCCGCCGCGCTGGATGAGCGACGTGTCCCATGTTGCTGCCAGTCCCATGCCTATCACATCGTATTGTATTAGCAAGCCGAAAGAGATGTGGTTTAAAACAGTAGTTGTCTGTTCGCTCACCACATGACAGGCACGCGGCCGGCACGCCATTAAAGAACTTCGTTCCCCGAACGCCATTCGGCCCATCTGTAACGCGAATCTTCGGTATGTTGAAACGGGGGATTAGTGCCTGTTCTCAGAAGCCAGTTCGGGCTCAGGGGCTTCTTCGATCATGAGCCCTATACCAGGATGCTCAGCGGCGAATCTTAATCTCTCTAAAGTCCATTTCCGCTTCCAAACCTGAGCATCTCGCTGTTTGACCCGTGTCGTGACCCAAGCCATGGCTGTACAATCCTGAGCTAGGCTTGGCAAGCCCTGAGGCACGCCGTGAATGTTTTTGCCTAAGTCGATGCAGGTTCCCAAGTCCCGGGCCCACTCTCGGTTATTATTGCCGAGCACCGTGAGGCACTTTCGGGCCACGCTGCTCCCCTCCCCCCCGGCACTAAACACGTACAGAAAACTCCGCTCCCACAGCCAGAAATTGACTCACATAATAATTTTTATGGCCAAAATTTGTCCCAAATCCAATTAAATGCCCTGGTGGTCTAGGTATGATTTTCTGTCCGTACGGTCTTTGATTCAAGCTAACTTTCCGAAAGTCGGTTATGACGTCGGTCTCATAAATGATTTATGATCCTGTGCAACACACGGGGGCTATCCGAAGGTCACGAGTTCGATTCTCGTCCGAGGCATATTCCTTTTTTTGCCGCTTATTATTATGATGCCTGCTTTCTGTCATCTGAGATCTTGTCAATATAGCAATTTCCAAAGTTTTAGTTTTTCAGGTGAGGAGAGGTGGTGGTGAGACTACTCCCTACAGAAGCGTATAACTTAGGTAAAATGATTCTGGGGTCACTATGAATTGCATTGCAGCCGGAAGGCCTGTTAGACTTAAATAGACGGGCTATAGCTTCGATACGAGCGTCGTCTAGGCACTGTTATGACTGGTGTTGCGTTTCGAAGCTAGTGAACTGGGGCGAGGCTCTTAGCCAAAGGCATCAACTGGTACGGCGGTGGGCATGGAGGTAGGGGTAATTGCGGATAGCCGTAGCTTAACCTATAAATCTATATTCTAAAACACTAACTATACGAGCGTATATATTATAGTAGTATCGATAGTACTTAATACTACGGTATCTCTTGTACTTAGAATACAAGATAGTCCGCAGCCTCTAGCTTACTGATTAAGTAATGATAAAGATCCGAAATATACGATTAGGGCGTTTAAAAGAGTTTATAATTCTTTGACTGCTTCTTGTTAACGATCTAAGCTATATCTCTCGAATAGCTAGCCGGTAGTGGTGTTAAAGAGAGTAAAAACTTAGATTATCCTAGAGGCCTCTAGGTTAAGGACCTTATATCGTCGCTTAAATTTATTTAATAAAGTACCTCGGGCCTTAGGACCTTTTGTTGATTTAGCGCATCGTTGAAAGGAAGTAAAGGAGGTGGTCTACTCAACGTACCGAATCTAGACTCTTTAATGATTATCTATCCCTCTGAGCTGGAACGTCCAGCTTTTTAGTTATAGGAAATTATATATATCTCGTTCTAGGTCCTCGATGATATTTTTCAGCTGTTCTTTCGTGAGAGACTATAATCGGTAGTAACAGACCGACCCTTTCTACACTTTATCTGAGTCGCGTGATCTCTTGATCAGGAAGATTTGAGCTAATTCACGATCTGAGACGGTGATGGGCATCGATAGGAAGCGCTTAAATATATCTCTCTACAGCTTACTATCGTATAACTTAGGGAGGAATGCGTCGAATGAGGATATAGTCATTGTTCTAGTGTCAACTCCCCGGAGGTCTAACTAACCCTTTACATCTTGAAAGATCCTCACACGTAAGGCCTCGGAGGTTTCAAGATTTGCGTCTCGATTTCGCAGGGCCGATGCTCTAGCTGAAGAAGAGCGAGGGGCTCGTCGGTAGTTAAGGGTCCGAGGTAGGTCAACAGATCGGGACCGGCCATTTCGACGCCTGCGAATGAACGTTAGGTCATTGACAGGTGAGGTGAAAAGATGGCCACAGGCTATTAACATGTGGAAAGATTATCACCTACCAAGATTGCCCCATTGCATCGTAGAATTGTGTTTATCCTAGCCAGACTGCGATGAAGTGTAACACTGTCCGTGTGGAAAGCTTCGATGCTTCCCAAGGACTTTTATGCGGGGGCACGAGCGTCGGGAGTGAAGAGGGAAGGCAGCAATGTAGTAACTTAATAGGTAGGTAAGTACAATGGGAACAATGGGTGCATTCTGCGCATAAGGGTAACTTCGTCTCATCGGCAAATTTGGCGCCTCCTGCACTGTCACTATACGCTGTAGTTAAAGCTTTCCAATCGAGTGATTCGGTGAGTGACCAAGCTCCCTCTTGCATGTTCTCGCCCTTTCTGTGTCATCAATCACTCCATTAAGAGCCCCCATCCCGATTTCACATTTGAATTGGTCAAGTTCTTTGGGTTGGCATGCTAACAGCAAAAGACTGTCCCGTCCCTTGAATACTAAACCGTTATGCTAAGGATTTAGACCTGCATACTAATGGTACCAATGATACTCTGACCGCGGCTGGGTACCAGTGTCAGCCAGTCAATCAGGACCCTGGCCTAGAAGTGTTGGCTCTGGTTCCTCACGGTGTGATGTTGATGTTCCGAAATCCACCAAGATTCTCAGCCTTGTTAAATTTCAGCCTCGTGCCAAGAATTGATTGGTCCTGCTTCCAACACAACGACTATGTTGAGAGTCACAGCTATCTCGCAACGGCCGTTTCTGTTCGAGAAGATCACTAGTCTGCATTTCTATCCTGTCGCACTGCCAGAATTCCAGAACATACTTGATTACACAGCCGCAGCTCGTGAAGGACTTGACCGGACGCAAACATGGTGTGAGTTTGCTTATGTATCGAACAAATATTCGCCAAGGGAATTGCATGGACAAAATACGATCGCTTACATATACACGATATAAAAAGTTGCGATAGGAACAATAGGTTTATATCTACGTCCTTGTTCAAGCTGAGTGCTTAGCGGCTGATGTTTCGTGCAGGCTGTAGATTGGGACAAACTGGTCGAGGAAGGGATGAAATTTCCAAATTTGAGAGAGGTTTTTATTCGCGCTCCACGCTGGGAACAAGACGACCATCATGTTGTCAATCAGACCTTTGCTCCCACCATCATCTTTCCGCTTGTGAAAAAGCACTACCTGCCGGTTATCTTCAGAGGCTGTCAAGTGAACACGACTATTTCCCTTCCTTGTTCTGCCGTTTGGCAAAGCCGTCATAGACGCGGCTAGGAACAACGTCGTCAAAAATCTCCGGCTCTCTTTTCATCTGGACGCTGATTTTACCTATCTAGATGGTCCGGAAGAAACTATGGAAGTCTGCGTCAGGATGGACAAGTGCGCCGATGCTGTGAGAGAAAAGTCTAGCCTCGCAGACTTTCTACAAATTAATTCACATCTCGAGTCGCTCGACATGAGTTTCCAAATATGCACCAGTCTCAGACAACACGCGCAATGTTCACTGATACCTTTCCCTCCAGTACACAGTTTGCCCGACTGCAATCTCTTCGCCTCTCTCGGTTTGGCCTTCAAGACAGAGCGCTACTCGAATTCATCCAACGACACTTGAGTTGCCTGAAGAATTTGACCTTATCGGAGATGTTCCTTGATCGTCCCTGGAGTGACGTTTTGTGTGGTATGCGTGAGCTTGACATCAGATGGAACGAATTCCTTCTCCTGGGCGACGCGGATGACAGGGGGAAGATCGATTCTTACAGCGCCATTGAGAATGAATATTACCCGCCTATTATATTACCTATATCGGAGGAAATAGGCGCATTTGTACTGGGTTCCTCAGACGAGCTTCCTCAGCGTTGGAGAACTTTGGCGAATCATGGGTTCGGAAGAATCTGCTTGGAGAAGTTGAGTTTGTTCTGGCTCCTAAGCTGTAATAAGGAAAGCGACCGACCGACCAGATTATGCAAAGTATCGAGACGACCAGATTTGCGTGCTCGCTTCTGAGAGGGATAGATATTATACTATCCCCGGCGTACGTGGACAAACAACGACTCCACGCGATTATTGGCCTCTTCTGAATTTGAATTGCCTTACACCTCATCGACGATCGAACGCCTTTTGTTCTGAGACATGAACAGTATGTCCTCAGTGCTAAAAGATCTTCCCCAAGCGGCATACAAACACGAGCCGATGGTCTTTTCGATTCATGAGCATCTCCCAAGGATTGCGGCCCCTTTCAGAGAAGATTCACAATATCTACATGACGGTTGTCTTCTAACAGCAGCAGGTTCAAGAGACAGCATCTATAATCAAGCATCAGGGAGTTCACTCCAGACAGCTACAATACTCATGCGACCTATGTGGTGCCCTCTTCGCTCAACGGCTCTCCAAAGCGGTTATGGACATGCTGGAGTATCCCGAAGATTATATCGAAGACCAAGTCACGCGCAGACACGTGTAACGCCTGGGGTGCGTTTGGTGTCGTTTTCAGCGTGGCTCAGAGTGCTGGTAAAGATGTGTTGGTCTATGTTCCCTGCCTCTTTAATCATGACTATGCCTTAATTACATAGACTTCAGTGTGACCAAACTCCCCAGCTATAGACTGAGGGTCAGCCTTCCATTCTTGCTCTCCTCCTTGTTCCTCCTTGTTCCTCCTTTCAGATTCAGTTTGAGACACCGCGTCAGCGTCCGTCGAGGCAGAATCCTAGCTTGGCGGTCAATTTGACGCCAGACTCGGACCCCAAACTTTACTGGTGCATGACGATGTGCCTCGTGGCTTCCACGATTGCAGACGGTCAGGTTTTCAATTGGATTGAGGCCGAGATCTTGACCCCAGTGTTGTATCGAACTGGCTGACACTGATACCGCGTCAGAGAATGGGTGGCGGAATGGGCAGATCGAGGGAATAAGCGAATGTTCCTCAGGGCGCTGTGAATCTTGCACGACCGTCAGGTTTAGGTAGGGAGGTCAGAGTCCATCAAGAAATTTTCATGTCCTGTTTCCTCGACTCACTTGGGTCTTCTCGAGTGGCTGAAGGACATGGAGTGCTGTATAGTCTGCCTTCTCATTTTTGCTGGCGGTATGATCTCCACGGATGTGAGGAAAGCACTGCGAGGCAAGTCATCGAGGGCTGCAACGAGCTCGGGAAAACGGGGATTGATCGACTGAACTTATCTGTGAGATCTCTGCTATTGGACAACGCGGTAGGGAAAGGGGCATGGCAGAAGGGGGACCGGAGTCAGACGGGGCGTGTAACAGGAAGAAACAGGTAAGTAAAGACAAGCAGCCCAGACATGGCGCATGAGTGACATAATTGCGTTTCGGTAGTTACATGAGCACGCTATGAGTAGCAGCTATTTCTCCATCCTCTTCGATTGGCATTAAGCAGTAAGATTGATGTTGATCTTGTCTATAATTATTATTGGCGGCACATGATTGGTCAATTCTTTCCTGCTATAGCTGAATTTATACGGTTGGGATTGCCTTGTTATCAAGGGAACATGGTCGGCCCCTCACGTTGACGGAATGAAGGTAATTGTTCTAAAGTGGTCAGTCTACCAAGTGTAAAATGGGTGAGCCCTGAGTCTGAGGAGTATCCTGCGTTGCATGCACCAGATTATATAGTGTGCTCCCTTGTTGTGCAGTGATATCCCCTGTCGGCTATACGAGTCTGTGGACTGACTGCACGAGTCTAAGTGCAAGGCTGCGCAAGGCTGACAACCCTATCTCTCAGCTGCCAATTGAAGTGCACGCGACCAACGCCAAACCCTTACACGACCTGGCATCATCATCTGCTTCCTTCTTTCACTTTGCGCGATTTCCACAAGAGCTGAGCGACTACACCTTGAGGGCATATGCCATATTACACAAAATTGAAAAAGCTGTCAAAAATGCATATTAATCTCCAAGAATATTTATACCAGTGTGAGGTAAGAAGCTGAGAATGTGATTCTACTGTGGAAACACCACAGAACGCTGAGCAAGAAGGCCCACCCTCACGCCCTATCCAAGTCCCGCATTCATATATGGCCAGTGGTATCTATCTACTCAGGAGGCGGTGAGACTCAGACATAGCTAGCATTTGCTGGGCTTGGTAAATCAAACATTGAGGTCGATAGAAGTAGTCTAAGACAATTGAAACCCCCTTTGCCGATGGCCGTTGGATCCTCCAATCTGGGGGAAACCACTGCTAGCAGTCCCAATTCTCAAACAAGAAAACTCCAAGTAATAGATTCTCTTGGAGTGCCTCCCATATATATCCAGGTGGTGTTAAACCCACGACAAACGAAAAGCAGGAACGCACACACGCCCAATGTTTACAAGAAGTTGACAAATTGAATTCATTCATGCACGCGCGCATGCAGTCGATCGATATGATATGAATCACCTCCTTTAATCCAGATTCTGTCTGTGTCTGTGTGCAATCGTGTAGTATGCAAGGGGGCCCTCAATTATAGAGGGAACCGGGGGTTCTGGCTTCACAGTTGGCCCCTCCCCCTCCAAGTCGTACATAAGGTTTTTGTACGTAGTAGTATCATGATATGATCGTGATTCTAACGCTCATTGACGCCGCCCGGTTCACCAGACCGACCAGCGGTGTTGAAGTCGCTCTTTTCCATTGCAAATGGTAGAAAAAATTCATCCTCATCATATCGATTCTCAGGACGGCTGTTGCTCCTCCTGCCTCCTCTGCCCCATGATCCGCTTACGCTGCTATCACCACGATCCATACTAGCTCCAGTTTCACCAAAGCTGGATGTCGAGGTCTGAGGTGGTGTCACAAGCCGTCCAGTTCCGGCTCTCGTGAATCGAGAGCGATATGGATTGGCCGAAGATCGTCCAGAGTTAGATCCAGAGCCGCCACCATCAGTCGCAAGTGCAGGTAGCCCTGATAAGTGATGGGTATGTGAGTTTCGTCGCGTGGAATCAGCAGCTCTAGCTGCACTTGATTGCCCTGTCTGCAGACCAGTAGCAGCTTGGTCATCTGCATCGACACTTCGTTGGTCAGATTCTTGTCGTTGATGGCGACGTCGTTCTTGTGCACCCATGCTTGCACTTCTCATCCCATATAAATCGGCAATATCTTCATCTGTACTCATTGGTTGTCGCTGAGCTGAACTAGAGCGCTGATAACCTGGCAAGAATGTTCTCGGAGAATTAGGAATATCAATAGCAGGAACATGAGTGTTGGACCGGGCTTGGGCCGTCTCATCTGTGGGAGTTTCAGACGGTGAAGGAGGCTGGTGTGATGTTAGGCCATGCGAAGTATCTGTGTCATCGTGGCTGTAAGCTGCGCTGAGTCTGGAAGGGGCGAATGGAGTGTGGGGGGTGTGTGGAGAGATAGGTTTTCCAGGAGATGATGAGGTCGATATCGAAGTGCCCGACACCATTGGTGGAACCCCAGACAATTGACGGCTGGAAGAAGCAGAAGATTTTTGCATCAGCAACGAGGAGGACATAGAATCAGACAGTGCAGTATTAGAATCTCGCATTTTGTGAAAGCGGTTCAGGGCAGCCGCAGTCCTCCTAGTAGATGCTTCAGCTGCAGAGCGTGATGCGGGTGCCAATAGATCCTTCTGCAATTCTAGCATCTTCAAGAATCCAGGAATATTCTCATCGTCATCCTCTGCTGCAGAGCCAGAACTCGCCCCAGCAGCAGCTTCAGTCATCAAACCAGAGCCCGGCTGAGCGGCAGAAGAAGCCGCGCTTCCTCTCCCACTGCTGGTTTGGTCCTCATCTGTGCGAGTGGTGATACCTCCTGAAGATAGGCGAGCTCTCCTATGGCTGAAGCTGCTACTGTACTTGCTGACAGGTGCAGGCCTTGGGGAGCTGGAGGCAGACAAAGCAACACCCTGGTCGGAGGTAAGAGAACCAGACCGTCTCCCAGCTAAGGTCGGTCCCCGCGACGGCAAAACTCCTTCTTCGGTCAATGAGTCCAGGGTAGGAATACGTGCATGAGTTCTGGGTGAACCAGCTAATGGAGAAGCCCCAAGTGGCGATGCAGATAGTGGCGGTGCTTTGAATGGTTGAACCGAGAATGAACTTCGCCGATTGGCTGCCGCGGCTCTGAGCGTGTTACGTGAACTTTGAGTATGTGCAGGCATCAAAGGCCTGGCTGGCTCAGGGGTAGGTGGTGAATCGGCACTAAAATCCTGTGCATTTCGAAGAGCTGAAATGGGACTGGTTCCTGTAGCGATGCCTGCCTGATGAAATGTTGACAGGCTTCCATAAGCATGTCCCAATTCAGGACGCTCTAGGAGATTCTGTCGCCGATCCGTAGGTAATGAGCCGACTTCCGTTCGAGTTGCCTGGTCGATGGGTAATGACGGTCGGAACAGCTCGTCATCCGTCCCTAGAAACCTCGAGCTCAAAAGTTCTTCGGAATCATCGATCCGGAAGTCGCAGTTGGAACGATACTGAACTTTGACCGAAAACGGACCAGCAGGTGAATCTGTCTCACCAAATTTATAGCTTGAAAGGACCTCGGAGGTAGAATCGAATAAGCGGAGACTGAGGTTATCTGATCGGTTTAGGCTATTGGTCTGGGATCCATCAACCAATCGATAACCGAGTTTCAGCGCCATAGTAGAACGACCCTTGCCGATCTTTCGGGCTAATTTGTATGCAGGTAGAAAATTGCAATATGTATAAATGGAGCGGAACAGGACAATGCTCTTTTTGTAGACCAAGGGGAGCAATGTTGCCAAGTCCGGGGGAATAGGAGCAGTGGCATCGCCCAGTCCAATCGTCCAGCGTTCCAGAAGAACCTCGTGTGTGTCTGCATGTCGCCGTTGACTTCCCCGAGAGTTACTGTAGGCCGAGTTCAATGTACTGGCTACATCCCATCTCTTCCCATCGTCGTCTAGAATCACAAGCCGTTGCCCCTGCTGCAATGACTCTGTCGTCAGGAAAACTTCAATGATAAGAGGGGGAGGTCGATCGTCCTTCACGTCACAGGTCTTCCACCTCCTGATATCGTCTTTGTAGTCGTCCGTCTCGTCTACATCGAGGTTGAACCACCGATTGACCCGCTTGGTGTCGGTGTTCTTGGAGTAGGCAGGAGAGAGCTCGGCACGAGAATGTAGAATGATCAAGGCGGCCTTGGTGTGGAAATTCTGAATCACTTGGTTCAGTCTCTGCATCTGAGCAAGAGGGTTGTCATTTGGTTGGTCTTGTCTGGTGGCAGCGGCAGTGGCAGTAAAGTCTTCGGAGGAACCGGAGCCTTGGGTGATGGGAGAAGTTGCTCTTAATGCCTGAACGTCTCGATCTCTTGGGTTGTTGGTTCGAGTGGGATTCGTTTGTTCAGAGTTGGCGGGAGACGCAGTCACTGGTGGAGGCCGAGGGTGTTGATGCATGATGTCCAAACCCTTTGGTGATTTAGTTTCTCGGGTGGATTTGGGCGTTTTTCAAGGTAGGGATTCACAGTTTGGTGCCTGGCTTAGCGTTGGAGGGATGAATGGGGAGTAGTATGTATCCGGTAGCCTTCCATGGTTTCGTAGAGAATGCCACTAGAGTTCCTCGACTTTCGGGTGGTGGTGAGGCAATTGGAGATGAAGTTGGTCGGTCAGGGCAACCGATATGGCCAAGGATGGTATGATAGCTTGCACAGAACAGTGAATGATGTTTATGAGGAAATCATTGTGGCTGCGCAATGGAAAAGATGGTCGGCGGAATGTTGAGGGATGGGATGTGTGCGGTGCAGTGTGGTGCAATGCGTGCTAGAGGTGGTCTCGAGTCGGAGGCATATGACGGAAGCCGCATGTGATTTGCAG
>Ga0105237_10009202_pt1 | contig 10602 bp, 9 predicted proteins | sample KBSC24metaG_FD_81520 | JGI IMG/M metagenome (GOLD analysis project Ga0105237, IMG submission 81520) | Corn rhizosphere microbial communities from Kellogg Biological Station, Michigan, USA - KBS C2-4 metaG | ecosystem: Host-associated > Plants > Roots > Rhizosphere > Soil | place: Michigan, USA... | reverse complement strand
TGCCGACCTCGCCGATCGGATCGCGATCGTGCGCGCCAACATCCGCCAGATCACCGCGCAGGCCACCGCGCAATCAGGCGCCGCCGACGAGGAACGGAACGCCGAGCGCCTCGCGATCCAGAACGAGGAACTCGACCAACTTCTCGCAGAACAGACGCGCCGTTCGGGCCGGTGACTTCAGCCCGGAAGCGGGCAAGCACGCAGGACCGACCGCGCTACCGACACTTGCGCTGCTCCGCTCCCTCTCCCGCTTGCGGGAGAGGGAGCGGAGCAGCGCAAACATGAATCAAAGCACGGGCAACACCAATCTCGGCTTTCGGCTTGCCCGACGATGAACTCCGCGCTACTCACCCCTCGCGGCGCCGGACGCTCATAGCCCGCGACACGGCAGCGCCGCCTGCCCAGGTGGCACAATTTCGTCATACCGGCATCGCGAGGCCGCGAGAGGCGATCGCCGTCATCGCGTGAATGCGGCGCTCTCGAACATCCCGCAGAGACGCGTTTGGGTCGGCGGCGCCTCCGACATGGCTCGTCTGCGACGCGGACGATTCGAAACAGGACTGACAGGATACCCGACCATGGTTGCGAACTACTGCGGCATCGACTTCGGCACTTCGAATACGACGGTGGGAGTGAGCGACGGCACGACGGCGCATCTCATTGCGCTCGAAAGCAGCCATCGAACGCTTCCCAGCGCCATGTTCTTTGATTCCGAGGACCACGGCGTTCACTATGGCCGAGGTGCGATCGATCTCTACCTCAACGGCAATGACGGACGCTTCATGCGCGCCCTGAAGAGCATTCTGGGCACGTCGCTCATTCACGAAAAAACCTATGTTGGTCGGAAGGCCGTGCCGTTTGCGAGCATCCTCGGATTCTACTTTTCCAATCTGAAGCGGCAGATCGAGACGCAGTTGAACCGCGAGATATCCGATGTCGTCCTGGGGCGGCCGGTCCGCTTCGTCGACAAGGACGATGCCGCGGACGCCGAGGCGCAGCGGTCGCTGGAAACGATCGCGCGGGCACAGGGTTTTAGGAACATCGAGTTTCAGTACGAGCCGATCGCCGCCGCGCTGGACTACGAGCAGCGCGTCACACGCGAGGAACTGGTGCTGATCGTCGATATCGGCGGCGGCACCTCGGACTTCTCGATCGTCCGCGTCTCACCGGACCGGCGCGGGACACGCCAGCGTGGCGACGACATTCTGGCCAATGGCGGCATTCACATCGGCGGAACCGACTTCGACCGGCTGCTCAGCCTCAAGAGCGTGATGCCACATCTTGGTTTTGGCACCTACACCGCGGACCGCAAGCGCAACCTGCCCACCCACTACTATCACGAGCTGGCCACCTGGCACCGCATCAACCAGCTCTACAAGAAGAACGTCGCGCTGGAGCTCAGGCAGATCCGCTACGAGGCCGAACGCCGCGACCTGGTCGATCGCCTCATCCGCATCGTGGAGGGACGGCAGGGCCACAGCATCGCGATTGCCGTGGAACAGGCCAAGATCGAACTCACCACGGCGCCTGCAACCCACGCCGCTCTCGGCAATCTCGGCGACTGGGCAAAATTCCACTTCACCCGACAGGATTTCGACGACGCCATCGCGCATTCCATCGAGCGGGTCGTCATGACCGTTCAGCGCCTGCTGAGCGATGCGCGCACCCGGGCCCATGATATCAACACGATCTTCCTGACCGGCGGCTCCAGCATGGTGCCGGCGCTCCGTGCCGGAATCCTGACGCTGTTTCCAGGCGCGCTGATCGCCGAATCCGACCTGCTCGGAAGCGTCGGAATCGGACTGTCGCTCGATGCACGAAGCAAGTTCAGGTGAGGCGCGGGTCTGCAGCGAGGGCTGGCCATGGCGCGCTGCCAATTGGGCGCGCGGTGGTCACGATCACCCGAGCAAGCCCTGATGTGTCTTGCCGATTGGGTGAGGATGCCATTGTGCCAGTGATTTGCCCGACGTGTCAAAATATATTTTCGGGAATGCCGAATTGGCCATCCCGCTACTTTGCATGGGGTTGTTTTCGATATTTTGCTGGTGGTGGCCGAAGCTTGCCGGCATGCGCATCCCCCATGCGCGCTTTCACATTGAACACGCCCGCGCATCGGATAGGGTGCGCGCGACCAACAGGGGAATGACATGAGCGTGTCCGGACTATTCGCCCAGATCGTCGCGCTGATCGGCGGTGTGGCGTTGCGCTGGCGCCGGCTGCAGGGCGCGGCGCCCGTGCCGGCCTGGGGCAGCGCGCCCGTGGTTCCCGTGGCGAAGCCGCAAGGTGCGCTGCCGACGCTGAAGATGCCGACGGCGCGTGGCTGGAGCGACGGGCAGACGCCGGTGGCGGCGCCGGGGCTCAAGGTCAACGCGTTTGCGGCCGGCCTCGACCATCCGCGCTGGATCGACGTGCTGCCCAATGGCGACGTTCTCGTTGCCGAGGCGACGCAGGTCGCAGGTCCGGCGCGCAGCGTGTTCGCCTACGCCATGCAGGCGACAATGCGCCGCGCCGCCGCCCTTGGCGAAAGCGCCAACCGCATCACCCTGCTGCGCGATCCTAATCGCGACGGCGTCGCCGAGACCCGCAAGACCTTCATGGAAGGACTGAACCAGCCGTTCGGCATGGCGCTGGTTGGCGACACCTTCTATGTCGGCAACACCGATGGCGTGATGGCCTTTCCCTATGTCGCGGGCGCCGACCGCATCACCGCGCCGGGGCGCAGGCTGACCACCTTCAAGCCGTCAGGGCATTGGACCCGCAGCCTGCTCCCGAGCAACGATGGCCAGAAACTCTATGCCGGGGTCGGCTCGCTCAGCAATATCGCCGAGACCGGCATGGCGGTCGAGGAAGGCCGCGCCGCCATCTACGAACTCGATCTTGCGGCGGGCACCAGCCGCATCTTTGCATCCGGCCTGCGCAATCCCGTCGGTCTCGCCTGGGAGCCAACGACCGGCGTGCTCTGGACCGTCGTCAACGAGCGCGACGGCCTGGGCGACGAAACCCCGCCGGACTATCTGACCTCGGTCCGCGATGGCGGCTTCTACGGCTGGCCTTACTGCTACTGGGGGCGGACGGTGGACGACCGGGTGCCGCAGGATGCGGCCGCGGTCGCTAGCGCAATCACGCCGGACTATGCGCTCGGCGGGCACACCGCCTCGCTCGGCCTGTGCTGGCTGCCGGCCGGCACGCTGCCGGGCTTTCCCGCGGGCATGGCAATCGGCCAGCACGGCTCCTGGAATCGCAGCACGCTGAGCGGCTACAAGGTCGTGTTCGTGCCGTTCGACAACGGCCGCCCATCAGGTCCGCCGCGGGATATCTTGAGCGGCTTCCTCGCCCCGGACGAGCGGGAATCCTACGGACGACCGGTCGGGGTCACCCTCGCCGACGACGGCGCCCTGCTGGTCGCGGACGACGTCGGCAACGTGATCTGGCGCGTCACGGGGGCGTAGCGCGAACCCGCGACGGCATGATGAGATTGAGTTTGATCTGCTCCGGCAGCGGAAGTTCACCTCTCCCGTTGGGAGAGGTCGATTTGCGCAGCAAATCGGGTGAGGGGTTTCCGTTTATCGATTTCGCAGCGCCCCCTCACCCGGCGCTACGCGCCGACGTCTCCCCGCCGGGGAGAGGTGGACCGAGCTGGCCGACAAAAACAAGAATCGCGATCCACTACCCCCGCGGGGACGAGCGCTGCTCGTACAGCACTCGGACGCGGATCGTACCCTCGACGGCCCGCAGGTCGGCCAGCAGTCCCTCGCCCTCGCCGCCGACCACGTCGGTTTCGAGCACGACGTAGCCGACCTCCGGATCGGTCTGCAGGTACTGCGCCAGGATGTTGATGCCGTGGCGGGAGACGGCCTCGTTGACGTGGCCGAGCACGCCGGGGATGTTGCGATGGACGTGGATGAAGCGGGTGCCGGTGGGGCGCGCCGGCATCTGCACCTGCGGGAAATTGACCGCGCCGAAGGTCGAGCCGACATCGGAATAGTCGATCAGCTTGCGCGCGACCTCGCCGCCGATCCTGTCCTGCGCTTCCTCGGTCGAGCCGCCGATATGCGGGGTGAGAATCACGTTGGGCAGGCCCTGCAGCGGCGAGACGAAACGCTCCGCGTTCGAGGCCGGCTCGACCGGAAAGACGTCGACCGCGGCGCCGGCCAGCCGTCCCTCGCGCAATGCGGCAGCGAGCGCATCGAGGTCCACCACGGTCCCGCGTGAATTGTTGATCAGATAGGCACCTTCCCTCATCAGCGCGATCTCGCGCGCACCGATCATGTTGGCGGTGGCCGGTGTCTCCGGCACGTGCAGCGACACCACATCGCTCGACCCGAGCAGTTCGGCCAGCGTCTCGACCGGCTCGGTATTGCCGTGACGGAGCTTGTCGGTGTGGTCGAAGTAGATCACCCGCATACCCATGGCTTCGGCAAGGTTCGACAGTTGCGAACCGATGTTGCCGTAGCCGACGATGCCGAGCGTCTTGCCGCGCACCTCGCGGCTGCCTTCGGCCGACTTGTCCCAGTCTCCCGCGTGCGCTGCGACGGAGCGCGGGAACACCCGGCGCAGCAACATGACCACTTCGGCAATGGTCAGTTCCGCCACGCTGCGGGTGTTGGAATAAGGCGCGTTGAACACGGGAATGCCGAGCCGCCGGGCGGCATCGAGGTCGACCTGGTTGGTGCCCACGGAAAAGCAGCCGACCACCATCAGCCGGTCGGCGGCCGCGAGCACGTCCGCCGTCAGTTGGGTCCGCGAGCGGATGCCGAGCATGTGCACGCCTGACAGCGCCTGCTTCAGCGCCTCGGCATCCAGCGCCTTGGGCAGGCGCTCGATCTCGGCATAGCCGTTGGCCTCGAACAGCCGCACCGCCGAATCGTTGACGCCCTCGAGCAGCAGGAGGCGGATCTTTTGCTTGGGCAGCGATAAGGCCATCGGTCTTTCCTGGGCAGTGTCGGACCGAACCGCCGGTTCACAAAGCCGGTCTGGTTCGAGCGAGCGAAGCGATATCGCCCCTGCGCCTTCGGCGCAACCCGCTGTCCAGCCGCGCCTGCGTCCGATTTGCTCGATCACAAATTCCACAACCCCGCTTGCGCGGCGCTGCTCCGCGGTGGAATATCGATCGCTGAGGATTTGGTCCCAAGGAGCATGCGGGCATGGGCGCATGGTCGGTCCGCGCCGGCATGATCGGCGCGCTCATCGCCTTTGTCTCCGGCGCTGGCGCGCAGACACCGCCCCGCCCGCCGATCGGCGACTATGGCTCGCCGACCGATGCCATGATCTTCTATGTCGCGCATGGCGTGGCAGGGGCGTGCGGGCCAGGCTGCTCGGACTGGATTGCGGCCGAAGGCACCGTGCAGTGGGACACCCATAAGCGGTTGTTCGCGATCCTCGACCGCCAGCCCCCGGGACGCAGGCTTCCGGTCGTTATCCATGCCTGGGGCAGCGCCAATCTCAACATCGCTGTCAGCCTGGGCCGGATCCTGCGCGACCGCGGCATCGACACGACCGAAGGGGCGACCGAGGTCGATGCCTGCAAGGACAAGTCCGAGGCCGATTGTTTCGCGCTCAAGCGTCCGGGCGGGCCGCTCGACGCCAGCATCAACCTGTCGGACCCGCGCTGCGATCTCGGCTGCATCCTGATCCTGGCCGGGGGCGTACATCGCAGCCTGCCGCCGGGCACGCGGGTGATCGTCACCGGCAGGGCCATCCACAACCGGCTGGCGCCCAACGTCTCCGAAGAACAGCGCGCGGCGCTGACGGCGCGATTCGGCGAACAATTCCGCGCCTATCTGCGCGAGATGGGCGTGGACGCGGGCCTGATCGACATCGTCGACCGCAGTTCGGAAACCCAGCGGGCGACGGAATTGCCGCCATCGGAATGGGCTCGCCTGCGGATCGTCACGGACCAGCCGCCGTAACCGCGGCTGACCGAACGCCAATCAACACACGCCACAGGTTTGGTGCCTGTCCGCCCTGTACAAGCGCGTGCTTGCCGCTATTCAGGAGAGCATGAGCGTCATTTCCATCCAGTCGCAGGTCGCCTACGGGCATGTCGGCAACAGCGCCGCCGTCTTTCCGATGCAGATACACGGCATCGACGTGATCGCGGTGCCCACGACCCTGCTCAGCAACCGGCCGGGCTATCCGACCATCCGCGGGCGGGTTCTCGACGCACAGCTCGTCGCCGATCTCCTGGTCGGAATCGAGGAGCGCGGCGCGGTCGACGGCTGCCAGGTGATCCTGTCAGGCTATCTCGGCTCGCCCGAGATTGCCGAGGTGGTCGCGGACTTCGTGGCAAGAGCCAAGCAACGCAACCCCCGCCTGATCTATTGCTGCGACCCCGTGCTCGGCGATCGCGACCGCGGCCTGTTCGTCACAGCCGACATCCCGCCGCTGGTTCGTGACAGGCTGTGCCCGCTCGCGGACGTGATCACGCCCAATCATTTCGAATTCGAATGGCTGCGCGGCGCGACCGCAACGACGATTGCCGAGGTGATCGAGGATGCGCAAGCGCTCGCCGCGACCGGCCCGTCGACGATCGTCGTCACCAGCGCCGACCTTGCCGACACCCGAGACGGCACCATCGAGACGCTCGCCATCGAGCGATCCTCGGCATGGCGCGTGCGCACGCCGAAGCTGCCGATCAGCCCATCGGGGACCGGCGATCTGTTTGCGTCGCTGTTCGTGTCCGCGCTTGTAGGCGGGTCGGACACCCCCCGCGCATTGAGCCACGCCGCATCGGCCACCTTCGCCGTGCTGGAGCACACTGCTGCATGCGGCGACAACGAAATGCGCATCGTCGAGGCCGCTCACACGCTCGTAAATCCGGCCCGCCGCTTCGACGCCATCGCCGTCGCGCTCTGAACGGTCCGCGCCCTGCCCGGTTGACGGTGAGATGCACGCGCTTGCGCATCAGGCGAGGCATGTCTTCGCGTGATGCAGAGACAGTTCGGTTTCGCGTCGAGACGACGCCTTCAAAGAAAACACGACGCCCGCCACCACACACATATTTTTGTCGTGACTGCCCGCCGATTCATGACAGAATTACAACAGCAATATTTATGACAGAAATATTACACTTCGATGACAGCGCGGTACCACGAGGGAAGCAGTTCATGAGTCTGGAATGGCGGGCGCAATCGACCACCCTGGCGTGGTCAAATCCCCTGGCCTGGTGGTGGGGTCTGTTGACCTTGGTCAGCGTCGCGAACATCGCGGGTTGGTTTGTCGTGTACCACCAGCTCCACGGCCAGCCGCCCGGCAGCCTCGATCTCACTCTCGGAGGCATGCCCGACATCGAGCTCATGCTGCTGCTCTGCGCGGCCTATGTGTTTGGTTGCGCGTTCCGGTCGGTGCTGCCGCGCGCGGATGTGCAGCGGATCTGCCTGTTCGACACGTGGCTGTCGAGCGTCGCCGTCGGACGCACGGTCGCGACCGTTGCCGAGATCTGCTTCGTCGCGCAGTGGGCGATCATCCTGCGCCAACTCGGCACGTTGACGGGAGCGGACACCACCCTGACCGCCGCCCGGGTGATCGTGCCGTTGATCCTGATCGCCGAATGCTTCTCATGGTATGCCGTACTGACCACGCACTATCTGCACAATGCCATCGAAAATTCGCTGTGGGCCGTCGCCTTCTTCATCATCGGGATCGGCCTTTGCCGATTGCTGCCGGAGTTCGATGGTCCGGCGCGCGCGGTCCTCGCCGTCACGATTGTCGGGATCGCGGTCTATCTGGCGTTTCTCATCATGGTCGACGTCCCGATGTATCTCGGCCGGTGGCGGACCGGGCTCGCCGATGGCAGCCCCCTGCTCCGCCCCATCGAGGGGCTGCGTGATGTCAGCACTCGCTGGGTCGTGACCCACGACCTCGCCGAGTGGAAGGACGAGATTGCCTGGATGTCGCTGTATTTCAGCGCGGCGGTGTGGGCCAGCCTCGCGCTGTGCGTCGTCTATTCGCTGCAGCAGCATCTGCCGCGCCATCGCGCCGAGCCTGCGGTCGCAAACTGGTCGTCGGACGCGCCGATCCCTGCAGAGAAAGCTCCTGCCGGGGGCGAGGTGCGCGACAGGCTTTAGTTCGCCCGCTGGCGCGCGATCCACCAATCCCATTTCCCAGCGCGGAGGCAGCCGCTCAGGGGAGCGCGACGATGCTCATTCGCTTCGACCGAACTCGCAGCCGGCCTTGGCATAGGATGCGCGACGAACGCCATATTCGTCGGCCCTGAAGACCGGCTTGCAGAACTCCCTCCACTTCGCCTCCTCCTTCTGGCGCGCGATCGCATCCTGCCGTTCCTGTTCGGGATCGCGAACCGGGTCCGGAACCTCGGTCCATGTCGTCTTGCAGTTCGTGTACCCGTAGAAGTACGAAAATTTGCAGTTCGAGGTCTCGTACCCTCCCGCCAGAGCGGGCGATGTGCAAACGACAAGCACAGCAGTCAGGATGAGCTTCTTCACGGTCATTCTCCGTCGCGGTTCGGCGCGTCACAAAATCGGACATCTGGGACACACAGGTTCTGCTGAGCGAACAGGGTGTCCCGCGGCTTCCGCGTCGCCGTGACGAAATCACCTTGGAGATCGACCGGATGTGTCAAAAGCCAACATGTTTCGTCGGAACGTCGACGACGCATGGCCATGACTGCAATATCCACTCCACCCTGATACCGTGCGGGCGGGGCGCGGCCGGGATAGCTACGGCCGATGATGTGGTTAACCTGCGCCGCCTGCCGCGGGCCCCATCATCGGACCGCGCCGTTCGCGAGAACCGGTGGAAAGCAGACCGCCGCTCAGTGCCGGCGACGGCCGCCGTTGTCACGCGAGCCGCCGCCACCGCTATTGTGCATGGTGCCGCCTGCTTGTACTGCCCCGCCCATCGCCGCATGCGGCAGGCCGCCAAGTCCGCCGCGCGATCCGCCGAACTGCGCCCGCGCCGCCATCGGCACGCTGCCGCGCATCGCAGTCGCTTGTCCGGCGGCGCGTGCCGTCATCGGTGGTCGCGTCCCGGCGAAACGATCCTGACCGCCGGCCACGGGCGCCATGCCCCCATTCGCGGGTAGCATCGCCTGCGCGCCCGCCCCCTGCCGGCCCATCGCAACACCTGCCGGCATCATGCCATTGCCTGCCGGCGGCTTGGTATTGCCTGCCGGCATCACGCCGTGGCCCGCCTGCGCTGGCGCAGCGGCTGGCTGCATCGCGGGAGCCTGGGACGCGACGTGTGTCTGCGTGTTCCAATGCCGGTTCCACCAGGCGTGGCGGCGATACCAGGGGCGGCCGAAATAATAGCTGGACCAGTAGGAGGAGAGTACGAACGATGCGACGGGCACGTCGACCACGTCGACATAGCTCGGCAGGTCAACGTAGCGGCCGTCGTAGAAATAATCGAGATATTGCGCCGCTACCCAGCCACGCTCGCTCCCCCAGCCGATGTCGCACCAGAGTGCCTGCCTGATACAGCCATAGACCTCGACGGGCACGCCCCTTGGAAGCCGATTGACGACGGGAAACTCCACACTCGGCCCCGCCCTGAGGTTGACCGAGGTCGTGATCATGCCGGGAGCCGCAAGCGCCGCAGCGGGCGTTGCCAGAAGCACTGCCGCGAACAGGCGGGCCGTCAGGGACTTGGCATGGAATGACATCGGCGGGTTCCTTTCCTCAGCAGCGATCGGCAACAGCCGCCTCACCCACCGCTCATCACACGTTCGTCCGAGGTGCCTGCGGACGCTCCAGCGCGATGGGAAAGTCGGAACCGGTCTCATCTCATGCGACAGGCGCCACGCGCCGCGTCAAGGGCCCTATTGCGGGCGTTGGTGCGTAATCATCAGGCTCACGCAGAAAGCGAGGATCGTGCTCCGATCACGGTCCAGGCTCGACCGTCTGCCGCTATCGCGGGAACGGGGGAACGATCGGGGTGGTCCGCCGCGGCACCGGTAGAGGCGATGGCGCGAGCCCAGTGGTCTGCTGCTGGGTCCCGATCGGGCGCGGCGGCTGCACCGCGGTCCTTGCTTGCGCGTTCAACGGCGAGACTCTCGTCATCATGCGCATCATCTGGTCCTGGCCGGCCCTGAGCTGCTCGATGCCTTGCTGGAGGCCCGCGATATCCTGCGCCATCCGCTGCACCAGCTGCGACTGTTCGATCGAGGCCGCAACGTTGTTCGCCCCGTCGTTGTCCGACATGGCCCGATACGACGCCCCCATCCGCATGCTGGAATCCGCAACCGAACCCTGATCGACCGAAGCGTCCTGCCTCGGCGACAGCAAGTCGATCACGGACTGCGGGGCCCAGCGGGCGACGGTTTCGCTGCGCGGACCCTGCCAGACGAGAAAGCCGCCAACGAGGCCGGCGATCAGCAGCAATCCGACGCCGACGCGGAACAGCCCACCACCAAGCGGGCGCCGATAGGTGACATGGCGTGTTTCGGAAGATTGCCGCGACATCAGCTCCTCGAGTCGGTCTTCGATACTGGCGATGACTTCTTTTGCGATCCGTTGGTAGCCAAACAAAGATTCCCTGTTCTTGGGCGTGATTGCGACCACCCCCGGATCCATGTCTTCTGACTTCTGCGCTGACTGCATGGGCGCTCCCTATCCCGTCCAAATACCGGGGATTGAGGCAGTC
>Ga0105237_10009199_pt1 | contig 10604 bp, 7 predicted proteins | sample KBSC24metaG_FD_81520 | JGI IMG/M metagenome (GOLD analysis project Ga0105237, IMG submission 81520) | Corn rhizosphere microbial communities from Kellogg Biological Station, Michigan, USA - KBS C2-4 metaG | ecosystem: Host-associated > Plants > Roots > Rhizosphere > Soil | place: Michigan, USA... | reverse complement strand
TAAAATGGTAATGTTTGAAATAAACTGTTATATAACTCAAACCTGGTTACAACTTCGTTATTAAAAGCTGCTTCCCGCTGACTGAGTTTTAAAGTTAATGACATAGTTCAAAATATAATTGGGTTAAAATTGAGTGGTACTGGCTATTGCGCAAACCGGGGGTGAATTTAATTATCTAAAATTAAATTTCAACTAAAAGTAATAAATTTAATAATAGTATTATGAATTTGATATCAAATTTACTAAAACAGGGCAAAAAAATTTAATTATTGTAAATTTACAGCCTGATTTAAAATCAAAATGATATTAAAGAAATTATGCCGTTTAACCATGAGCAAAGATTTTTATAACTTGCCTGTGTATTGCCCGGCCACAGCCAAAAACAAACACTATTTTGATGAATATTAATACCAGGGAAATAAAAAGCTTTTTTTACAGCCAGTATTTTTCTGACGGTTTACGTATCACGGCGGGGATACTGTTCCCCTCGCTGGTATTGCTGGAATTTAACCAGTTTGATCTCGGGCTCACCTTTAGCTTGGGCGCCCTTTGTATTTGTGTGATTGATAATCCCGGCCCGGTTACTCACAAGCGTAATTCTATGGCTATAGGCAATTTATGCCTTTTTTTGGTGGCAGCCATCACCGGTTTTGCCCGGTTGAATTTATATACGCTGGGATTGGAGATCACCCTGTTTTCGTTCCTGTTTTCGATGTTTACGGTTTATGGTAACCGGGCGGCATCTGTAGGCACCTGTTCGCTGCTCATCATGATATTTATGATGGATAAGGCCCAGCCTGCTGGCAATGTGCTGTGGTATAGCGCCACTATCCTGGTGGGCGGCTTATGGTATATGGCCTTTAGTTTGATATTTTTTGGTATCAGGCCTTACCGTGCGGCACAGCAGGCTTTGGGAGAGAACGTATCCGATATCGCCAAATTTTTAAGGATCAAGGCCGACTTCTACTTACCCGAGAAAGATATTGACGATAATTACCGTAAACTGGTATCGCAGCAGATCCAGGTTAGCCAGCACCAGGACGCCGTGCGAGAGCTGTTATTTAAAAGCCGGGTATTGGTTAGGGAATCAACCGGGGCCAGCAGGGTACTGGTATTAACTTTTGTTGACCTGGTAGATATGTTTGAACAGATCATGGCTACCCATTATGATTATACTGAGATACGCGAGCGGTTTAAAGATACCGGTATCCTGAATGAAATTGCCCGGATACTGCAACACATGGCCGATGAGCTGGATGAGATAGCTTATATAGTACTGTCAAATACCCGAAACCGCCATCTTACTGATTTTAACCTTGAGCTGGAAAAACTAAAATTAAAGATTGATGATATAGGTAAAAACAACCAGGAGATCAGTAACCTGGTACTCAAAAAGATCCTGATCAACTTGCGTGATCTGGGCGACAGCATCAATAATATATATAATTATTACCACTCCAAAACCGCTCCCAAATCAACCGAATTGCGCGGTGATGTGGAGTACTCGCAGTTTGTTACGCATCAGGACTACGCCCCGCATATCTTCTTTGATAACTTCACCTTGGACTCTGGCGCTTTTAAGCATGCGCTACGGGTATCACTGGTTTGCCTGTTGGGTTTTATTACAGCCAAAACCGTGGCCCAGGGGCATCATAGTTACTGGGTACTACTCACCATTATCGTGATCCTGAAACCCGGTTTTAGCCTGTCTAAACAACGTAATTACCAGCGACTCATCGGCACTATCTGCGGTGGGGCCATCGGCATACTCATCTTAAGCTTTATACCTGATAACACTGTACAATTTATTTTTTTAATCGTGTTTATGATCGGCACCTATAGCTTTTCAAGATTAAACTATGTAGTATCGGTAATTTTTATGACGCCCTTTGTACTTATCCTGTTCAAGTTTTTGGGCGTAGGTTTATTGAATGTAGCGCAGGAACGTATACTGGATACCCTCATCGGTTCGTCCATCGCATTTATTGCTAGTTACCTGATATTCCCCACCTGGGAGTTTGACCAGATACAGGAAACCCTGCGCGATGTGATCGTAGCCAATATCAACTACCTGATAACCATTGCCGAAAGCTTATCGGGCAAAGTAACCGGCACTACCATGTACAAACTGGCTCGTAAAGATGTGTATGTAAAATCGGCCAACTTATCGGCTGCTTTTGAGCGTATGACGTCTGAACCCAAAAGCAAACAGCGTAAAGTAAAAGAGGTACATAAGTTTGTGGTTTTAAACCATATTCTGTCATCATACATCGCCAATATAGCATCGGGGCTGGTAAAAAAGGAATCGCAGCTGCCCCACACCGAAGCGCTTAAACTGGTTAAGAAAAGTATATCGGTATTAAATGAAAGCAACAAAAAACTTCAGGGGCAGCCTATTGAGTTCAATATAGGTAAAACAGCAGTTGTTAGTGACGCCGAAAAGGTTGAATTATCAGCAGAAGATACTTTACTAAAAGAACAATTAGGCTTTATCAATAAGATAAGTTATGATATTGCCAAAATAACTGACAATATTTTGCAGTAAGACGAAACTAACGATGTTTGTTAATGATTTGCGTAATTAGCTAACCCAATTTAGCTTTTCTTGCATGATTACAGCTTTTTTTCACACAATGCTTTACATAATTTTTTGCACATGCCTTGTTATTTTTTGCATGTTTAGTATCTAAACCAGGAGAGGTGACAAACAAGCCACCGGTAATTGCCAATAAGATTAAAGTTTTCATATTTAGGAGTTTGGTACTTATATGACGATAATAAATAGCAAAACGTTACAATCAATCGAAAAAAAAGTGATTTTGGCGCATCCATAAACAATTAATGTATTATTAATTAATCAGTTACAAGCTTAGTTGGTATATATATAAAAAAAAGTCAGTGACCTCGCGTTACTGACTTTTTTAATTAACTATTAACTGACCAAATATCTTAACGAAAACTACTTGGCTTTTACAAACATAGTGCGTAAATCAAAAATAGAATATGTGAAAATCACCTGTATACATGTATTTATATGAAAACACTGGAGTATCTCATTTTTAAACATTTATAAATCAGCACACTATAACAAAAAACACAATATTTGACGACTATTATATATTGACATATTATTAAAAAAACCCGGAACATGTTTAAAGACATTCCGGGTTTTAAGTTATAAACCTAATTTAGCGGATCGTTTTTAATGGTCATCAGAATCAAAACCCGTTCTGGCATATCCACCGTATGTAAACGTTACACCTGGAGAATCACTATACTGAGCCTTAAAGTATATTGAATCTGTTTTTAATTTACTTCCCGGAGCCGTTGCTGCCTTCTTAAGTATTTTACCACCAATTATGGTAACTTTTACCCCATTATAGGTTTCATTCGCATTAGTAGCCGAAAAAGTCAGAGAAGGCACATCAGCATGGATTTTAGCTTTAAGACCATAATATGTCTGACTATCATCTATCCAAAGGCTATCAGCCCGATTTGATGATGTGTTATAAAGGGATATTTTAGAATATGTTGCTGTCGGACCTGTTCCGTCGTCTACTTTAACCCAGTATTCTCCTGCAAGACTTTGAACAGCCGTGCCTCCTATTTTTTCATCCTTTTGACAGGAAGTAAATGATACTGCTACCAAAAATGTAAGTAGCGTATATACTATTGTATTTATTTTTTTCATTTCTGGTAAATTTATTGTTTAACAAATGTTCTAACAGCAGCTCCATATCCAGGGTTTACAATTACCATAGAATATTGAGCCAATGTGCCCCCAGGTCCCGCTGTTGACGACTCCTGAGCCGAACTTGTTGGGCTTCCGTCACTGGCACTTTGTTGAGGTATAAATACTTTATTTCCTGTATTGTTAAATACAATTACACTCAAAGTTGCACCTACAGCTCCACCCGGATTTAGTACGGAATATACTCCTGGAGCCAGTTTAGTCCAGGTTGCAATTTGTCCGTTAGAAGTACGAGCGTATGTGCCTGAAAAATCATTAGCCTGAGCACTTGCATCAGTAGTGTAAACGATAACATGCCTGCTTGCTGTGGCCGAAAATCCATCAACATTGGTTGCAGTATAGGTTATTGTATATACTCCAGGAGTACTGGTACTAATTGACGTTGCAACCACCTTTATATCGGCAGTACCGGCTTTTGCCGTAGCGCCAGGATCAGTGAAAGCAGCTCCTGTTTTAACGATCAAATAATCATCACCAGTAACCGTTATGGTTGGATACGTTGTGATTTTTGAACTCCCAACATAACCTGATTTATAGTTGAAATTATCTTTATTGCAGGCCGTTAACAATAGCATAACCGGTATTGTTAACATGACCAAATAATTTATATATCTTTTCATTTTTTGTCTGATTAAAAGTTTTTATTTATTAGGTATTCCCCACCATACAGGTACAGTAATTGGCACCTCTGGAGGTGTATTAGTATTTCTGCTGCGTTCAGAATCAGGATAAACCAGACGCTTTGGAAATCTGCCGGCAGTTACACCATTTTTTGAGTACACCCATTGTCCCGGGATATAACCTGCATCAAGGGAATAAATAGCAGAGTTTTCCGGATAGCCAGTGCGTTCCTGATCAAAAAAGGCTTCTAAAGTATGAGAGTTAGGGAATGAAGCCCATTTTTGATAAATAATAGCTTTTAAATTAGTTTGCAGATCAGCACTATTAGGATAAACATATACTCCAGTGGTAGGTGCAGGTAAGCTGTATTGTGCAAACGCAGCTGTTACCCCTGCATCAAACTCTGTTTTAGGAGTTGTAACACCATAGCGTAATCCAGCTTCCGCCTGTAAAAAATGCGATTCGGCTTTAGTTATGAAATAAACAGGGTCTGTTGCAGCAAAAGCCGGGGCTGTTGCAGTATAATAACTTGGATGCTGAGCCTGAGTGGCTGTATAAAAACCCTGATCAATTGGGGTTGGTGTGTTTGTACCGAAATAGTTTTTTATACGGGCATCATTATTCGCTCTTAACCAGCTTACAAAGGTATTACTTGCGCGTAAGTCATTAGCACCTAAATTAAATACAGTGTACGCATAAATTGGATTTCTTTGATCTGTAGCATCTATAAAAACCTTTACTACTGCATCATCATCTAAAAAATCGGCATGAGCTGCATATAATGCTCTTACACCTGCCTCTGCGTCTGCGGCATGAGTATTAACCATGCGTAGATACATTTTCAGTTTAAGTGTGTTTGCAAACTGACGCCATTTATCCATATCGCCACCAAACAGAAAGTCGGTTTTTGAGTCAGCTGCCACAACAGGAGCAGTTGCATAACCAGAAGCTAATGCAGCGTCAATTTCGGCCAGCAATCCTTTATAAATGGTATAGCCATCATCAAACTTAGGATTTAAATTAGAGGCACCCTGGAATGCTTCAGTATAAGGCACCTTATCATATAAATCAACTAGTACTTCAAAAGTGTAAGCCTTCATCACTGTACACATCAGATAAAAATTATCCAGTTTGGCTGCTTTCGCCTTTGTGATAGCCAATTGATAATCGGCTAAAGCACCTGAAAACAGCTCGTTGTAGCTACCGTTAAGGTCCTGTCTTTGCAGGTTATATGCATCGATGGTTTTAAATTGGCTGGCAGCTACCGACTGCGTCCAGTACTGCGACCATATACCACCAAGAATATCCAATTCGCCGCCAACCCGGCCTGCTGTTGATAGTACACCTGAAGGAAATAGAACCTGCGGTGTAGCTTTGTCAATAGATGGGTTGTTTGGGCTTGTGTTTATATCGGTAATCTTCTTACACCCGAATGATACAATCAGGGTGCCAAGTATAAATATGCTTTTAATTTTTATATTTCTATTTTTCATGATGCAAATGATTAAAATGTAACTTTAAGTGAAGCACCATAGAATCTTAATGGTGGGGCAGTCCTGAACTCGCCATATTCACTCGCCAGGTCGGTTCCATAGTTTGAAACTTCCGGATCCACTACATGGTTACCAGATGGAAGCCAGGTAATTAAATTTCTGCCAAAAACACCGAATGAAGCTTTTGAAGCACCTATTCTGTTAACCCATGATTTTGGCAAGCTATAAGTTAAAGTAACCTCTCTTAACTTCAGAAAGCTTCTGTCTAATATATCTCTTGACCAGGCTTGTGCCTTGTTAGAAGTAGTATAATAGTAATCATCAACATTAGCCTCAGTAATTTGTGTCGTGTTTTCTTTATAACCAATTACATTTCCGCTTGCATCTGTAACCCGCTGAACAGAATTTGGAACAACAAAAGGATTACGATCGTTGTACAATGTTTTTGGATCGGCGCCAACAAAGTTAAACAGATCAGCAGTTCCTGAATAGAACTTGCCCCCTTTATCCCACTCAAATGTAAACCCTAATGTAAAATTCTGTACACGTACACTGTTGTTAAAGCCCATTACAAAATCATGTTGAAAATTACCGTAGGTTCCATTGTCTGCAGCAGCAATCGGATAGCCCTGGCTATCAACTATAATATGGCCTTGCGGGTCGTATGAAGGAACCGGCGCCTGCAACAACCCAAGTGGTTGCCCGGCAACAGCAACAAACTGACCACCGTAGCCATCTTGTGCCAGTAAAACCTTTTTCAACCCGGGAGGTAAAGATGTTACTATACTTTTGTTATGTGAAAAAGTATAGGTGAAATCCCATTTTACTAATGAAGTTTTTATTGGGGTTGCATTTAAAGCAATTTCAATTCCTTTTTCTTTAACTTCTCCAAAATTGATGAGCTGGCTTGCATAACCTGTTGATGGAGCAATTGGAACATTCAGGATTTGATCTTTACGGATCTTATGATAATAGGTAAGATCTAAGCCAAGACGGTCATCCAAAAACCTGAACTCGCCACCAACTTCATATTCTTTAACACGCTCTGGCTTTAATCCCGAGGTGTATAGTGTGTTGGCTATACTAAAACCAGGAACTCCTGCGAATGGAAATTGCAGGTTACCAAAACCAAGTGGTACGTTGGTAGAGTTTAATACATTTAAAGTACTATAAGGATCGGTATCACTACCTGTTTCACCATAGCTACCTCTTAATTTAACATAACTTACAGTTGTACTTTTCAGACCAAGCGCTTCAGATAGTACATATGACAAGTTGGCTGCCGGGTAAAAATAGCTGTTATTACCGGTTGCCAGTGTTGATGTAATATCATTACGGCCGGTAACGGTTAAGTATAAGTAATTTTTGTAACCTAATGTAGCTTGTCCATAAAAGGCTAACAAGCGTCTGTGAGATTCAGTTTCAAAAGCTGTTGGTTTGTTTGAGCTGTTTGATAAGTTAAAAAAGCCCGGGATAGCTAAGCCTTCAATTGTACTGCCGTGTGAACGTGCACCACGATCATTGTAGTTTGTACCAACAAGACCGTTAAAGTCAAAGTCGGAGCCAAATTTTTTATTGAAAATGGCCTGTAATTTACTATCGTATTCATAATTCTGAAAGTTATCCTCTTCAACACTTCCAACGTCAGGTTTTCTTGACTGTCCTTCGGTATTACCACCGCCTACCCAGCTACCGGGAGTTGGAGCGTTTGAGTTGAACCATATCCTGTTGCCCATATTGGATATATCAGCACCTTGTTGAAAATTTAGCGTAAACCAATTGGTAACTTTATAATTCAGATTAATGTTACCATAAAAACGGTCGCTCTTGCTGTGACTCCCATTTTCGTTTAAGCTGTAATAAGGATTCTCGGCATAAGGAGTATAATAATTATCCACATTAAAGTAGAGGTTTTTATAATCCCTTAAATCTTTAATAGGTATTGAACCAGGAATTTGTAATAAGTTTTCATAGAATGTTGTAGCAATACCAGTAGGACCCTGGCCGGTTGCCACAAAATTTCCATTCTTAGCTACATAGTTCAAGGATGCATCAGCCGAAAAGTTTTTGTAAACGGTTGATCCTTTTAAAGTAAAGTTGTTCCTGGAGAATTTATCTGCCGGACCAGGCAAAATACCATTGGAATGGATATTGTTGTATGAAAATAAATAAGTAGATGCATCAGAACCACCGCTAATTGAAATGTTATTATTCAAATCAAGCCCATGATCAAAAGCATCCCTTACATTGTTTTTAATAAATGAAAAAGGCCTTAATAGTTGTGTATTATTAACAACAGCGCCCCACGGTTGAAGCAAGTTTGTATATTTTGGTCCCCAGTTTCCGTTTTCGCCCAATACAAAGTGCGAATCCCATCCCTGGCCAAATACATCCTGTGGCTTATAAACAAACGCAACATCGGTTATAGTTGCGGCTGAAGAGAAATCAACAACAGGCTTTCCAGATTTTCCTTTTTTTGTGGTAATAACAATAACACCATTTGATCCGCGGGAACCATAAATCGCTGTTGCTGCCGAACCTTTAAGGATGGATATGTTATCAATCTGATTAGGATCAATGTCATTGGCATTGTTACCAAAATCAAAATTAGTATCAGATCCACTGGTCGAGTTATTCAAAGGCACACCATCAATAATAAACAAAGGTTGGTTTGTGCCGGTTAATGAGGTATAACCCCGTAAAATGATCTTGGTTGAACCACCAGCGCTACCACCAACATTTGAAATATTTACACCCGCTACCTTACCTTGTAAAGCACCAAACGGATTATTGGGCGCCGATTGATTAATTACCTCACTCTTAACAGTAGTTTGTGCATAACCTAAAGTCTTTTTTGCTTTGTTTATACCCAAACTGGTTACTACCACTTCCCCTAATTGCTTGCTGCTTAATCTTAGGGCAACATTCATTACGTTTTTGGTAACAACAACTTCTTTTGTTTCATATCCAAGAAACGAAAATACCAATACTGAACCGTCTGTGGCACTTATTGAATACTTACCGTCGTTACTGGTTTGTGTGCCTTGATTCGTCCCTTTGAGTTTAACTGTTGCTCCCGGAATCGCAAAACCTTCATCCTGCGAAGTAACAATACCGGTAATGGTTTTGTTCTGTGCAAAGGCCATTGAAGCCGTGCAGAAGAAGCAAACCATGAAAATTTTAAGTAATTTGTGCTTCATGCTTTTTTTATTAATTATTAGAATGTACTTTTTTAATTTTTCCACGTTTTAACTTTAATTAAAGTTTAATGACCGAACAGATTACGTATCGGGCTATACTTGTTTACTTTTTCATATTTATAGATTTGATTATAGGAATTTGAGTAACTTATAATTCAGAAATAAACTAAAAGCTTAGTATTTCGAAAGAAATACCAACTTGATTATAAAGAACAAAAAGGCAATTTAATTTATCTTAAAACGAGTTAATTTGGTCGAACCGAATCAACGTAACAAAAAATTAAAGAGAGCCTTTTATAGTTTATGAATGGTGCCAACTGAGACAATCAATTGATACTTGTGACTGGTTTATGGGGTATTTTAGTGATACCTGGTATAACAGTAAATAAAACAGTAATAATTTAAGTAGGTGCTATTATCATAAGACAGGTGTTTAATAGTTAATTATATATAAGCCTATCAAAGCTTATACAGCTAATACAAACACAATAATAACATATACGCAAATAGGGCAATGTGCGATAATCACCATTTTGATCACTTTCGCACATTGCCTTGCTTAAGGCAAACTTATTATTATAATATTATTTAACTCAAATAAGACGTTATCAGGCAGTTTGTCTGTATTTTAATGGGGTAATTTTATAATGTGTTTTAAATAACCTGATAAAGGAGCTCGGGCACTCAAAGCCAATGAGGTTTACAACCTCGTTAATAGGATAAGCAGTGCTTTTTAATAAAAGCTGGGCCCTTTTTAACCGCAGTTGTATTAAAAACTGATGAGGAGTTAAATTAAATGCCTGTTTAAAAGTTCGCAACAAGTGATTCACCGATAAGCATGAATGTTCTGCCAGGTCTTCCAGACTTATATTCTGGTTATAGTTACTATACAAATATTCCTTAGCGCGGTTAAGCCTGCGCAAGATCTCTATTTTGGTGCTGGCATTTAAAAAATGAAGTTTTTCTGCTTTTTTAAATATCTCTTCATTATAAATGCTGAAATAGTTGATGAGGCAATGATGCAGATATTCATTGATCAGCAATTCATCATGCAGGCCAGTATCCAGGTATTTTTTGAGGTGGTACACATTATGCATAATATCACCGGTAAATGGGTAAATAGTTTCATCAAACTCCTGGAATTGTTTTCCTTTATTTCCCCCCTTCCCAGACAGGCGATTATCGCCCAACAGCCAGCAGTCTTTAAAAGACTGCAAAAATTGCTGATCAAAGCTTATACTGAATGACTGCACCGGGATATCTGAATCAGTATCGGTTGAATATTGTGTGCCTCTATTCAATATTAAAAAAGAATCGGGGTATATGGATAAATGCCGCTTACCTATATCGTAACGCTCATTTCCTGCAAAAACAAACCTCAGGCTAAAATCTGAGCTATACTGCTGATTTTGCTTCTGACTGCTGGTACGGCTATAAATTTTATTATTGTTCCGTAATGTTTTTGAATAATCCATCATATAAAAATTTATATTTCTGTATAATTTCTTTCTTCTAATAAAATAAACCGGTTACCTGAGG
>Ga0105237_10009198_pt1 | contig 10605 bp, 15 predicted proteins | sample KBSC24metaG_FD_81520 | JGI IMG/M metagenome (GOLD analysis project Ga0105237, IMG submission 81520) | Corn rhizosphere microbial communities from Kellogg Biological Station, Michigan, USA - KBS C2-4 metaG | ecosystem: Host-associated > Plants > Roots > Rhizosphere > Soil | place: Michigan, USA... | reverse complement strand
GAAGAGAAAGCGTCGAATCCGTTCGTCAGACCCTAGAAGCATCGGCGGCTTTGAGTTCCGCCATCACGCTGCTGATCAGGTCTTTGGCATCCACGATGGATTTCGTGATCACCTGAATGTCCATGGCGGGCTTGCCGGGCTGACGAGCGCTCTGGCAGTAGACGCCGTGCTGGCCCACGAGCACCAGGGCATCGGTCAGCACGTCGAGCGTGACCGCCAGGCGGCCGCGCGGAATTCCCATCATGAACTCGTGTTTTTCCAGTTCTTCGCGGCGTTCCTGATGTACATTCACCATTTCAGTTTAGCGGGAGAGGCAAAAAGGTAAAGCCGCGACCCGGAGTTTCCGGGGTCGCGGCTTTTTGAAGTACGGGACGATTTCGCGCGGTCTAGAACGGGACGTCGTCGTCTGTGATGCCCTGGCCGAAATCCTCGTGCTGCGGGGCGGGGGAGGAACTGCGCTGCGCTGAACGGGGCATGGAAACCGGGCCGCGCGGGGAATCGTAATCGCCGCCGCCACCGCCCTGCCCGCCGCCACCGCCCTGATTCCCGAGGAGAATGACCTCGTCGGCAACCACGTCAGTCGCATAAACCTTCTTGCCGTCTTTGTCTTCGTAGCTGCGGGTCTGCAGCCTGCCTTCGACGTAAACCTGTTTGCCTTTAGTGAGGTACTGGGTGAGATTTTCCGAGCGCCAGAGGGTGACGTTCGACCAGTCGGTCTCCTCTTTCCACTCGCCGGACTGCTGATCTTTCCAGCGGCGGCTGGTGGCTACCGAGAAGCGGGTGACAGCCGCTCCACCGGGGGTGAACTTGGTTTCCGCGTCCCGTCCCAGGTGCCCCACCAGAATGACTTTGTTGACACTACGTGATGCCATATAAGTCTGAAATGTAGCACAAAGCCATAGTCAGGACTATGGCACTCACTCGGGCAAGGGCCGGTTGCCGCCCTGGCGTGCAAAGTAACGTATTCCTTCTTTCGGGATAAAGAAGGTCCGGATGGTGCCGTCCGCGTTATAAGCGACGAACCAACCGTAGCGTTTATCGAATTTGGCACCGCCGCCGGGCATGCGGGCTTCGAGAACGTTTTTGCCGGGCCGGGAGTCGCGTAACTGCTGGGCGAGCTTGAGGTATTGGTCCTGGCTGATTTTGCCGAAATCGGGCCCGTACTTCGCATAGTGCTCTTCCAGAAGATGGAGCGTACGGAAGCCCCGGCCCCCCGCCGCGGAGAGCGGCGCGAGGAGCACGGAGAAGAACGCGAAAACGGCGATGATTTTGAGTACTTTACTGCCGGGCAATGACTTTGTCTTTAATCTTTTCGTACGTAGCGGCGGGAATCACGTTACGGCTTTTCAGCTGAGTTTTGTTGGCATAAGGGCGGTTCTTCACGATCGCGGCGGAGTAGGCATCGCCGATTCCAGGCAGGGCTTTCAGGTCCGCCACACTGGCGCTGTTCAGGTCAACCAGTCCGGCGGCGGCCGGAGCCTTGTCGGTTTTCTTGTCGTCCGCCTTGGCAGCAGCCTTTTTAGCGGACTTCGTGGCGGCGGGGGCCTTGGCGGCGCTGGTCTGCGCCTGGACCGGAATTCCCCAGATGGCGATGGTGAGAGTGAGTGCGATGAGCCGGATGAAATGCATACGCAAAGATCATACAGGATTCCGATTCGGCGGAAGCGCCCGAATCGTGGATGATTTGACACTTTTCCGGCTGCAGGGCCTGAAAACGTTGCGCGAAGGCGTCCACTTTTTTCTGCCATAATGACTACATATGTATTCGAAGTACTGGTCTGTTCTGGCCGTGGTCTGCTCGTTTTCCGCTGTGAATCCCCTCCGCGCCGCTGACCGGGTGGATCCGCAAACCAAAATCGTGGAAGAAATCGTCGCCAAGGTAAACGGCGAGATTATTACCCGTGGCGAACTGGAAAAACAGCGCGCAGTGATTCAGGCTCAGCTGGAAAAGCAGGGCCTCGTTGGACCGGCGCTGGAACAGGCAGTCAACAAGGCCGCTGCAGATGCGCTTCGCGATCAGATCGATCAGTTGCTGCTGGTGCAAAAAGGCAAGGATCTGAACATCAATGTGGATGCGGAAGTGAATCGCCGTGTCGCCGATATTCAGAAACAGAGCGGTCTCGCAGACGCGGACAAATTCCATGACTGGGTTCGCGAACAGACTGGCGAGAGCTTCGAAGATCTGAAACTGGCGTTTAAGAATCAGCTTCTGACCCAGCGAGTGGTGGGCGAAGAGGTCTACCGCAATGTCACGATTCCCAAAGCCGAAATGCAGAAATATTATGAGGACCACAAGGCCGAGTTCATCCGCAAGGAAACGGTTTCGCTGCGCGAGATCCTGATCTCGACGGGCGACAACACACCGGCGAAAGTGGCGGCTGCGGAAAAGAAGGCCAAAGAGATCGTCGAGCGCGCTAAAAAGAATGAGAAGTTCGCGGAACTCGCCCGGCAGTACTCGGACGCGGAAACCGCGAAAGAGGACGGAATGCTCGGCACCTTCACGAAGGGTCAGCTGAACGAAGCCATCGAGAAGGTTGTGTTCCCGCAGAAAAAAGGCTTCGTATCCGATCCGATTCGCGTGAACGCCGGGTTTGAAGTCCTCAAGGTGGAAGAGCGCACGGCGGAGGGGCAGGCCAGCTTCGATGAAGTCCAGAATGAGATCAATGGACGGCTTTCCGAACCGCGCGTGCAGCCCAAACTGCGCGAACTTCTGACGCAGCTGCGCCGGAACGCATTTCTGCAGATCAAGCCGGGCTATGTGGATTCGGGTGCCGCGCCGGATAAGGACACGACCTGGAAAGACCCTGCTCAGCTAAAGCCGCAGACCATCACGAAGGAATCGGTTGCCAACCAGCGTCACTGGAAGAAGTTCGGCAAGGTGATCCCCTACGGTCGGACCGGCGTGAAAGACACTCAGGGCGCCGCTGCCCCGGAAGTTGCTCCCGTACCTGCCACTCCGGTGAAGAACGCGGACAGTTCTCCGTCTAAGTAGGGGTTTTTCAGTCAATGAAATCTCCCTTTGTTCGAGAGCTGAAACCGAACGAGCCTGCTACCGCTGTGCTGCTTGTTCAGAATAAGGAAGTCCGTCAGAAGAAGACGGGGGAACCTTATCTCTCGATGACGCTGTGCGACCGTTCCGGCGAGCTCGACGCCAAGATGTGGGACAACGTGGCGGAGGTGATGGACACCTTCGACCGCGACGACTTCATCAAGGTGAAAGGGCTGCTCCAGCTTTATAACAACCGTCCGCAGTTCACGATTCATAAGCTGCGGCCAGTGGAAGACCACGAAGTCGATTTTTCAGACTTCTTCGCCGCCTCCGCTCGGGACCCGCAAGAGATGTGGGCTGAGCTGCAGGGGATTGTCGCCGGACTGTCCAGTGCTCCTCTTCGTGCGCTGCTGGAAGCGTTTCTGCAGGATCCGGACATTGCCGCGCGATACAAAGTCGCGCCTGCCGCCAAAACGATTCATCATGCCTTTCGCAGCGGTCTGCTGGAGCATGTCCTTTCTCTGTGTGGTCTGGCCCGGCTGGTGGCTCCGCATTATCCCTTCATCGACCTCGACCTGGTGCTGACGGGCGTTGTGCTGCATGACATTGGCAAGATCTACGAACTGACCTACGAGCGTGGCTTCGGTTATTCGGCTGAGGGCCAGTTGATCGGGCACATTTCCATTGCGATGCGAATGATGTCTGACAAGCTGCGGGGTCTGCCCGATTTCCCTGTGGAACTGCGAAACCTGGTGGAACACATGATCCTAAGCCACCACGGCAAGCTGGAATTCGGTTCTCCGAAGGTTCCTGTTTTTCCGGAAGCCCTGTTGCTTCACTACCTGGACGATCTCGATTCGAAGATGGAGTCCATGCGGGCGCTGATTGAAAAGGATCCGCAGTCAGAAGGTCTTTTCACTGGGTACAGTTCTTCGCTGGAACGGGTCGCATTGCGCAAGACCCGCTATCTGGCACCGCAGTCCGTTCCTCCGGCAGGAACCGTGACTGCTGCAATCTCGGGGACAAATGCCCCGCTTACCCGATCGAACTCTGGTGTCGCCGCCGTTCCTGTGGCGCCGCCAAAACCCAAACCAATGCCCGCGTCAGATTCTATCTTCGGAGAGAAGTTGTCGCTGGCCCTTAACTTTGAAAGGAAATGAGAATGGGACGGGACAAGGAACTTCCTCCGCCACTAGAGATGGCCTGCCTGAATGCGCTCTGGGAGATCAATGAGGGCAATGTGGAAGATGTGCGGAAGGTCATTTCGCAGAATCGGCCACTGGCGTACACCACTGTATTGACGCTGCTCGACCGGCTTGCCCGGCGAGGCGCCGTTTCCCGCCGCCGTGAAGGCCGCGGCTTCCGGTATCAGCCCACAGCTGATCGCGATAAGATTCGTAATCTTGCGCTGCGGCTGCTGGTGGATCACCACTTCGAAGGGTCCGTTCCCAAGCTGCAGGTATTCCTGCAGAGCCAGGACTCGAAAGAACTGCCGCATGACGAGACGGAACAGCCGAAGGTGATGGCCGCTACCGCGGGCGGCATGTATCCGCTATCGCCGGCAGAATAAATCGGCAGAGTGAAAGTACTGGTTCGCGCGACAAACTGGATCGGCGACGCGGTCATGTCGCTGCCCGCTTTGCGCGCGATCCGGCAACGTTTTCCCGAAGCGAATATTGCCGTCCTTGCACGTCCGTGGGTGGCTGCGCTCTACGAGGGTGAACGGGGAATCGACCGGGTTATTCCGCTCGAAGGCGCCACGGGTCTGCGCGACCTGGCGGTGAAACGGACTGCTGTTCGCGCGTTGCGAAGTGAGTGCTTCGATCTTGCCGTTCTTTTCCCCAATTCATTCGAGAGCGCGGCTCTCGTTTTTGCCTCTGGGGTGAAACGCCGCGTCGGCTATGCGCGCGACGGCCGCAGTTTCCTGCTGACCGATGCGGTCGCCCTTCCGAAATCCGGCGAGATTCCCCGCCACGAACGTTATTACTATCTGGAACTGCTGCGCCGCGCGGGTTTGATCGAGAGCCTGCCAGAGGTGCCGGAGATTCGTCTCGACGGAGCTGACGAGGCGCGGGGGCGCGGCCAGACTTTGTTCGCTGCTCGGGGTCTTGCGGGGCCGGTGATCGGCGTGAGTCCCGGTGCCGCTTATGGCGGGGCGAAGCGCTGGCTTCCGGAGCGTTTCGCGGCGGCAGCACGGCAACTCGCAGAGAGATCCGGCGGTACAGTCGCGGTGTTCGGCTCAGCAGGAGAACGTCTTATGTGCGAGGAGGTGGCGACCGCCTGCGGAGGGCACAACTTTGCGGGCGAGACCACCCTGCGGGAGTACATCGACATGACTGCGGCATGTCAGGTCTATCTTTCGAATGACTCGGGCGCGATGCACATTGCTTCGGCTCTGGGAGTGCCATCGGTAACGGTCTTCGGCCCTACCGATGAGACTGCCACGGGACCCTGTGGCCCGCATGCAAAGCTGGTCCGGGAGCCTGTCGATTGCGCTCCCTGCAAACTGCGGGAGTGTCCCATCGATCACCGCTGTATGACCCGCGTCACAGTCGAACGAGTGGTGGCGGAGGCGCTTAACACGGTTCCGCCCCGGTGCTAAACTACGGTGTTGCAAAGTATTCTGATTGTGCGGCTCGGCGCGATGGGAGACATCCTGCATTCGCTGCCCGGCGCTGCTTCGCTCAAGCACAGTTTTCCGGCCGCCCGGATTACCTGGGTGGTGGAGCCCCGCTGGCTGCCACTGCTTGAGGGCAATGGCTTTGTCGATCGGTTCATCCTCTTCCGGCGTGACGACCCGGGTACCTGGCTGCAAACTTACAAAGAACTTCGCGCCGAACATTACGACCTTGCGGTGGATTTTCAGGGCCTGGCGAAATCTGCCCTGATAGCCCATCTGGCGCGTCCGGAGCGGATCGCGGGTTTTGGTCCTGGTGTGGTGCGGGAACGCGCGGCGGGACTCTTCTATTCCAATCGCGTGAGCAGCACGGCGATTCACGTGGTCGATCAGGCGCTGGACCTGGCAGCGGGAGCGGGAGCTTCGAATCTGGTGCGGGCCTTTCCTCTGCCTCCGGGCACACCCGAGGGTTCTCTGCCCGAGACTCCGTTTGCGCTGGCTAGCCCTCTCGCCGGCTGGGCGTCGAAGCAGTGGCCGCTCGAATCCTACGGCAAACTTGCGGTGCTGCTCCGGGAGAAACTCGGGATGCCGCTGGTGCTGAACGGCGCGCCCGGAACCGTTCCAAAAGTGCCGGGTACGCTGGTTCATGAGAGCGGAATTGCGGGGTTGATCGATGCCACGCGCCGCGCGGCTCTGGTGGTCGGGGTGGACAGCGGTCCGCTGCACCTGGCGGCGGCTTTGAACAAATCCGGCGCGGCGGTCTTCGGACCGACCGACCCGATTCGAAACGGTCCTTACGGCGGAGATTTTCAGGTGTTCCGGACCGACGGTGTCCGCACCACGCATCGCCGAGGCACAATGATCGATCCTTCCATGCGGGTGGTTACGCCGGAGCAGGTCTTCGCCGCTCTGGAAACCCGGGTTCGCTGCCACGCCTGAATGCTGACTCGCCGCCACTGGTTTCCCAAACCTTACGCCGACCGTGTTGCGCGCCTTCGTGTGACCGCGGGATTTGTCATGGTCGCGGCTTTCGCGATCTTCTCTCATCCGACCGCGCAGTCGCTGCAGGTCGGGTTGCCGGCTTCATTGCTGGGGCTCGCGATTCGCGCCTGGGCTGCCGGACATCTGGCGAAAAACCAGCGGCTGGCCGTCTCCGGACCCTATTCGTTCACCCGTAATCCGTTGTATCTGGGGACTTTGCTGACCGCGCTCGGTCTTGCGGCGGCGGGGGACAGTTGGGGGCTCGGAATTCTTTTTACCGTCCTTTTCCTGCTGGTTTATCTGCCGGCGATTGAACTGGAAGAACAGCATCTGACCGCGATTCTGCCCGGTTATCGAAACTACGCGGCGCGCGTTCCGCTGCTGCTGCCGCGCTGGACGGAGGGGCTGGGTCCCGACGATTTCTCGTTTGCGCTGTATTTGAAAAACCGCGAATACCAGGCGCTGCTGGGCTGGATTCTGGGGGCTGTCTGGCTGCTGGTTCGGGCCGTGTGGCTGAAGTGGTAAGCCGAATCGTTCCGGCCTCACACCGCATCTGAAAGAATGACGCCGTTAGTGTCTGAAATCGAATATGCCTTATAACGAAATGTTGATTGCTCCGATGCGCCAGGATCTGACGCGTTACGGAATTGAAGAAGCCCGCACACCCGCCGACGTGGACCGCGCGATTTCGCAGCCGGGCACTGTTCTGATGGTGACGAATTCTGTTTGTGGCTGCGCGGCAGGAAAAGCGCGCCCGGGAATCGGGATGGCTCTTCAGCATGCCGTGCGTCCGGACCATGCCGCCACCGTTTTCGCTGGCGCCGATGAAGCTGCCGTGGCACATCTGCGAGGCATCCTCGCCGACGTTCCGCCCTCTTCACCGTCGATTGCTCTGTTTCAGAATGGCAAGCCTGTGTATGTGATGCACCGCCGGGACATCGAACAGCGCGACGCCTTCCAGATTGCTCAGTTGCTCACCAGCGCCTTCGATCAGTTCTGCGCGAAGACGCCCGCCTCCGTTTAAGATTTCTCCCCGTGCGGGGGTGTGGCGCTTATGGTGGGCGCCGCATCTCCGTACAAATTCTTCCCTCTCCTGTAAACCTCCTAAAGTTGCAGCGTGCTGCATCCGATAGACAGTCATGTTGCAGTCAGCTCAGCAGAATTCTCTCGACAGCCTCGCAGAACGGGGCAAGACTCTTGTCCGCAAAATCAGCCGCAGCTTTGCACGCCCCGAAGATGCCCCTCAGCCCTCCGCGTGGCACTCAGGTATGGTGATCGAGCCTGCTGAATTCAGCAGGCAACTAGTGCGCCTGCAGTTCTCTCTTCGTGGGGACAAGGTTCCTGACCCGGCTTCCGGCGAGAGCTGAAAGTCAGATCCGGCCGAATTTGGCCACGGCTTCGCGAATGGAGCGGAACTTCTCGATGAACGGAATCATGGTGTGTTCCGTGTTGTCCAGTTCCTGGGCCTTTTTGAGAACCTCGGCTGCTTTCGCCCGCGGAATCACGACCACTCCATCTTCATCCGCGGAAATAATGTCGTTGGGATTTACGGGCGCTCCGGCGATGGTGACCGGGACATTCACGCCCGCGAACCGGTAGTGGTTGACGGAGGTGGAGGGGGCGATTCCGGTGCTGTAGACCGGAAACTGCAGCTTCCGAATCTGCGGCACATCCCGGACGGCAGCGTCCACTACCGCGCCTGCCAGCCCTCTCGCTTTCATGGCTGTGGCCATCAGACCACCCATGCCCGCGATGTCTGCGCCGTCTTCAAGCTTCATCACATAGACGGATCCAACTGGCGCGGCGTCGATGGCGTCGAGCATGCCTTGTGAGGCTTTCGAGCCATCGGTGTGCTCTTCTTTCTTCAACAGAACGGTGACGGCCGGTCCGGCAAATTTGGTGGTGAAGACAGGCCGCATCTCGTGGTGCATGTAGAGCTTCTGACCATAGAGTTGCTCCATGGCATCTGCCGCGGACGCGACTTCAACCTGGCGGAAGCCTTCGACCAGGGGATCGCCCGTGCCCGGCTGCGCGAGCAGCAGAACAAACAAAGCCAATGACGCCCCGCATACCAGAAGGAGAACTCTCATACGCCTCAACTTATATCAAAGCGTGATGTTTTCTCCCAACTGCTCTCCTACGACTCCCGCGATCAGTTCCTGCAGGGTGCGCCCGTCGGCGGGGAAAACGAAGGCTTGCTTAGTTTCATCCCAGTCGAGCTTGAAGCTTTTGACACGGGCTGAAACCCAGATTTGCCGGACCGGGGAATTCGGGCTGATGACGAACTTGGCGGGCGGATCGTCGAACTCGATTCCGAGCGCGCCTTCTTTACTGTCCACATCGAAATCGTAGTTCTCGCTGGCGTGTTCCAGGGCGCGCTGCAGGGAGGTCAGGGCCTCTCCGGCGGCTGCGCGGAATTGCTGTTCGTCCATCATCATCTCTATTGTGGATTACGAAGTGTGATTCCGGTCAGAGCCAGCGTCATGCCTATGACGATCACGACCGTAACCCACGCGACACCGTTGTAAAACGGCGGGTTGACCCACTCATGCATGAGATTTTTCCTGTTGATCAGCAGGATCATAAAGATCAGGATGAAGGGCAACAGCATGCCGTTCAGGATCTGCGAGAGCAGAATCATCTGCACGAGCGGGAACCGGGGGAGAACCACGATTCCCGCGCCGACCACGATCAACAGCGTGTAGAGCCAGTAGAAGATCGGCGCTTCCTTCCAGGTCCGGCTGACGCCGGATTCAAAGCCCAGCCCTTCACAGACCGAGTAGGCGGTAGAGAGCGGCAGAATACAGGCGGCAAAGACGGATGCGTTCAGCAGCCCCGCGCTGAACAGGATCACCGCGTATTGTCCAAAAGGCTTGAGTGCCAGTGCCGCTTCTTTGGCGCTGCTGATATCGGTGGGATGGTCGCGATAGGCTCCGGCACAGGCCACAATGATGAAAAACGCGATGACGGAAGTCATGACGCAGCCAACCACGACTTCAATGCGGGATTCTCGGTACTCCTTGGCGGTGATGCCTTTTTCCACGACTGCAGCCTGCAAATAGAACTGCATCCAGGGCGCGATGGTGGTCCCGACCATGGCGATCAGCATGGCGATATAGCCGCTGTCCATCATCAGCCGGGGGCGGACGCTGTAGATGGCCGCTTCCTTCCAGTCCGGCTTCACCAGAATGCCGGCGGCGACATAGGAAATGTAAATCACGCAGGCAAAGAGGAAGACCTTCTCGATGCTCTGGTAATTGCCCTTTACGGCCAGGAACCAGACCAGGACGGCTGCAATCGGCACGGAGATGAACTTACTCACGCCGAAGATATCGAGAGCGGTTGCGACACCGGCAAACTCGGCTACGATATTGGTCAGATTGGCCAGGACGAGCAGAATCATGATGCCGAAGGTCATGCGTAGCCCGAACTCTTCGCGGATGAGATCGGAAAGCCCCTTGCCTGTGACGGCGCCCATGCGGGAGCACATCTCCTGGGTCACGATCAGGGCAATCGTAATGGGCAGCAGAGTCCAGAGGGGAAGGTAGAGCCAGCGGGCGCCCGCCTGAGAGTAGGTGTAGATGCCGCCGGAATCATTGTCTACGACAGCGGTGATGAAACCGGGCCCCAGTACGGCCAGGAACACCATAATATGGCGTTTCGCCCGCGCGAGCAGGTCCCGCACTTACTTATGCCTCAGCACCGAGATGACGTCGTCCGCCGTGATGACGCCAGCCAGAGTTCCGTCCGGTTCCAGAACCGGCATGGCGAGCAGATTGTATTTGTCGAAGAGTTCGGTAACGCGGTTCTGCTTCTCTTCGGGACGGGTGGAAATCAGACGGTCGAGAGAAAGATCCTTCAGGCGAGTACCACCGTCGGCGAGGAACAGCCGTGCCAGGGGCACCGCGCCGGTAATCCGGTTGGCCCCGTCGGCGAGGAAGAGGACGTGGGTGTTTTCGAGCAGATCTTCGTGCTCCCGAAGCCGCGCCATGGCGAGTTCGAGGGTCGTCTCCTCGGG
>Ga0105237_10009197_pt1 | contig 10605 bp, 12 predicted proteins | sample KBSC24metaG_FD_81520 | JGI IMG/M metagenome (GOLD analysis project Ga0105237, IMG submission 81520) | Corn rhizosphere microbial communities from Kellogg Biological Station, Michigan, USA - KBS C2-4 metaG | ecosystem: Host-associated > Plants > Roots > Rhizosphere > Soil | place: Michigan, USA... | reverse complement strand
TTTGTCTTCTTGTGTTCCTTATGTGCCTTTTTGTGGCCCGCCCTACTCTTTCTTCTCTTTCGTCACCTCTTTGACGATCTTCGGCAAACTCGCGAGCACCGTCTCGCCAACAACCTTCATACTTTGCGCCGACACCTTGTCGATCGTGTCGTCCGCCTTGTGCCAGTGCGGGTAAGAACTCAGTTGAATGATGTCGACCGCGTCTATCCCGTGGCGCATAAACGGTTCGTGATCATCTCCGCCGACCCCTTCTTCACGATCGAGAAAGATCTTGTCGTATCCGAGCTCTCGTCCCGTTTGCCAGATGATGTCCAGCAGCCACGGCGTGCTCGAAGTGTCGCGACCGAGTTGAAGATTCTTGTAACCCATCATGTCGAGCAGAATCAGCGCCGCCGTGTTTACCACTTCATTTCTCTCTTTCAGCAACGACGCATAGCGGCGGCTTCCGTACGTGTTATCCGGACCGTCTTTGTTTGTACATTCACTCCAACCCTCACAAAACGACTCTTCGCCGTCGAAAAACACGAGCCGGTACGTGACCTTCGGTTTTTCTTTCATACTGCCGAGCACTCTTCCGATCTCGAGGAGCGTTGCGACCGACGTCGCCGGATCGTTCGCGCCCACGAAGCGCATGTCTTTGTAGTACTTCGTATCGTAGTGACTAGCGAGCAGGATCAACGTCTTCGTTTCGCCGGCAATCTCGCCGACGATGTTTGCCATTTTCTTCTCGCCTTGAGGAGTGACAGCGGTGAACTCATCGAACGACACCGTCAATCCATACGACTTCAGTTCACTTGCGATGTAAGCACGAGTCTTTTCGAGCTCGGGCGAACCAGGCGGGCGTGGTCCAATGTCGAGTTGCTTTCGCACGTGGTCCATCGCTCTGTCGCCGTTGAAAACCACGACCGGAGATCTATCGGTGGTTACGGGACGCCGGGTGGTGGAAATGGCGGCACGCGGTCTTGGTGGTGGATCGTTTTTCGGGCACGCGCTTAAAAGAACCGGCATGAGTAAAACAACTGCCAGCAATCCCGCGCGCTTGGGCGCGCCCGCGGTTGTGCCGTTTACTTTGCTCACGACGATTTTTTCTGTTCGCTCTGTGCGCTGGCCGCGCGTTTTCGGTTCATGATCGAATCGAAAGCTTTGGAGCCGTACGCGAGTGGCTTCTCGATCGCGGAGTCGAACGCTTCCGACATCGCGATCATTTCGAACTGCACGAGTGTCGCGATCTTTTTGCCGAGTGGCAAAGAGCTGAATTTCTTTCGCAGCTCCGCCTCGGTGTCGACGGATGTTGTGCTGCTGCGTGCTTCTGGTCGCGTGGCAACCATTACCACCACTTCACCGTGGTGTTCGATCTTCACCTGGCATGCGAGGCGCAACGCCTGGTCCAGGTGCTCCGCGCCGAGTTGTTTCTCTTCCGCAAGGCTTGGCTGAGAAAGTAAGTCGGCGCCACTCTTGACTGAAATAACACACGCCGGACACTCGCCCTTTCCTGACGTACATCCGGCTCCAAGCGATGCGCCCATGCGACGTGCGGCGTCGATGAGATAGGTTCCTTCGGCGACAAGACCGCTGATTCCGGAGGGTTCAAATGTAATCGAAACGCTCATTTCAACCTCCAACCGTTTTATGATGTCTGGTTAGTGTAAATCGGCGGGCGATTTCTGCAAAACTTCAGGAAGTGGCTGTGGTTCCCTGATTTGAAAAATCAATGCTCTGCGGCCCTCTGCGTATCTCTGCGTCCTCTGCGTTGAATTACCCTTTTAACGCAGAGGACGCAGAGGGCCGCAGAGAAAAAACAAATCAAGGCACTTCAGGAAGTGCCGGTGAGGGTTGGCTGCTTTTTTGCGCGGCGGCAGTCGACGCAAACTCCGATAATCCGCAGCAAGTGTTGGGTGATTTCAAACCTGTGTTTGGCAGCCATTGCGTCCTGGATGGCCTCCAGTTCGGCTGAGAAAAACTCGATGATCTTGCCGCATTCGGAGCAGATCATGTGATCGTGATGCTGGTGTTTGTAGTTGTGTTCGTAGTGTGTGCGCCCGTCGCCGAAGCGAACTTCGCGTGCGAGGCCGGCTTCAGTCAGGATTTTCAGCGTTCGATAAACGGTGGTTTGGCCGACCGTTGGATCCTCTTTTTGCACGAGTCGATACAGATCTTCGTTCGACATGTGCTCTTCGGTGCGCAAAAAAACATCCAGAATCAGGTCACGCTGAGACGTGCGTTTCAGCCCCCGCTTCTGGATGTGTTTAAGAAAAACTTGTTGCTCTTCGCTTAATGGCTCTGTCGCGGTCATCGTCGAGGAGATTTTAACATTATCGAATTCAACCGTGTAGTTGGATACGGTCAGACCCGACGCTACCGCGTTACGGTACTGACCGTACCCAACTACGACTCCCGATTCAGAACGAATACTCGATATAAAGATTCGTCTTTGTAATCTTCCCCGCGTCCGGCGTCGGGAGCTTCACTCCTTTCCGCGCTGCCACCGACACCGCTGGATCCTTAACGCTGATGGCAATTGCATCGCTGCGAACCAAACAACTTCCCTTCGCCAATGCGTCCATTAAGAGCGTGCGCGGCACTTCCGTCGACTTAGCCTTATTCCCGTAAACGTCGTCTTCAGTTGAACACATCGAGACAAAACTTTTGCTCCCAGCAGGTCGATCGGTTGCCGTTTCAACCATCTGAATTGGTGTGGCATTTGTGCTTCCGTGATGGCCGACTTTGTAGAAGTCAATAGTCTGAAGCAACTCTTTACTCTCTTCGACGATGTCGCCGGCTTTTGTCGGATCTTTGATCGGCTCGCTCATTTTGAACAGCCAGTACTCCCAATTTCCGGCTTGTGCGTCGCCTGCAAAGAGCAACTTCTTACCTCCGAATTCAAACAGCACAACCAGACTCTGGTTGTTAAGAAACGTTTCGATTTTCGCGGCCGCCGCGGCAAGCATATCCGGCTGCGAGCTCTCGATGGCCTTCACAGCCTCCTCGTACTTGATCTCCTGGTCGCGAAAGTCGCGTGGCCTGTAGTCTCTCTTCAAGTCGGCCGTCCATTCTTGCGGGAACGGTTCGATTGGTTTACGTCCCTCGTCGCCGTCTGTCATGGAATCCAGATATTGGCCCACGCCTTTTTTGAGATCGGTGAGAGCCAGAAACGCCCTGGCCTTTTGCGGCGGTGGTCCAAGAATGGTCGCCGTCAGTCCGACCAGCTCGTCCGGAAGTTCCGGTTCGTCGCCGGCCGCGTAATACCTGACTTTCTTACCATTCTCGCCAAGGTGATTTTTCAGCATGTCGAGTGCTGCTGCGTTGCCACCACCTGTTTTCTTCTTACCATTCGCGGCGGCCGCACTGAAGTCGTCGATGCCGGTCGCATTTCCGAGTTGGGCCAACGCTTCTTTCGCGTCGTCATCCGTGCGGCTGCCGAACTGCATCGCCAGATTTGCAGCTAACGTATGGATATCAAGCTGGAGATTGAACGCTTCGTTCTCGTCTTTTTGTTCTGACAAGTTTTCGCCATCCGAGGTGAGGTTTTGGTCGCCAGTCAGGCTTTTCGCGCTCGACTTCTTGCCTTTGTCGGCATTGAACTTCTCCCAGTACGGCATCCACACCAGGCTCGCCTCGAATTTCGAGAAATCGGCCTTGCTGAAGCCGGCGATGTGATCGGCATGACGATGCGTCATGATCACCAACGCGAGCTTCCCCTTCGTGGTTTTAAACATGTCGTCGACGGCTGCAACGATCGAACCGATATCACCTTTGCCGGAGGTTCCTTTGAACACACCACAGTCGATCAAAATGAATTGATCGCCGCTAGACGTGGGCACGGTGACGAGGAAGAAATCGCCAAAGCCGACGCGATACATTCGCACCTTGAGGCCTTTGGCAGTCGCGTGACCGCCAGCGCGTTTCGCTGTCTTCTTCGTCGCCTTTTTCGTTGCTTTTCGCGCAGTTGGTTTGCGGGTGGATTTTTTTGTTCGTGTAGTCATCTCACAACCCCGAATGCAGCATGTTGAAGTTCATCTGGAATCTATTCTCATCGTTGCCTTCGAGCAGTCCTTCGCGCAGAAGGAAGTCTCGTTGCCGCTTCTGGCGTCGTTCGCCGCTCCAGCGATCGAGTCGTTTTCTGATCAGATAACGGAGCACGCCGTCCTGAAACTCGCCATTTTTAAGTGGCGGCTTGGTGATCAGGAGGGTCGACCCGCTGCGCATCGGAAACGATCCCAACTCCGGCCGCTTCGGATCGAAATAGATTTCATCCTTCTGGGCCATTTCAACCACCATGTCGATACGCATGCGGCCATCCGGACTGAAGCGACACGCAGGATGGAAGGAAGGCACAGAGATAAATTTTCCGGGACGGAAACCGAGCTCATCAGCATTCGCTTGAGCATACTGTCGCAAGACCTCGCCGTTGTGATTTTTCTCTTCCGTTGTAAGACCGTTCGGATCGCCAAACTGGAGTCCCTTGACCGGCGGAAACGTGTTAGGCGGGACTGGCGACCAGCAGAGTGAGTCTTCGGCGAAATACTGCGCATCCTCAGGCAGAATCCCGCGCAAGCGGAACGCCTGCATGAATGCGTCGCGCACTCCGAGAGGATCCGCGGGATGGTTGTCGCGATCGGCAGTGATCAATGCGCGCAGGTAGTCGCCGAAGGTGATGTCTACCGGCGGACAGTAGTCAATCGCGCGCACGCAGATTTTGAAGAGTATGTCAGCAGTCTTGCTGGCGGCTTTCGCGAGTAAGTTCGCCATCGGCCCTGATAACTCGAGCGATTGTGTGTTGCCGCCACCCGCATGGAATATTCGAAACAGGTCCGAGGTCTGTCGCAGGTAAACAGTGAAGTACGCATCGAAAATTGCGGCTACGAGGATCGCGCCTCGTTCATGCGGTTCAAGACTCGGATCCTTGATCTTTTTCGGATCGGGCAATTCACTCAACGCGCGGCGCAAGGCTCTTCCGGTTGCTCGTGCCTCGCCAAACTGCTGAGCCAACCCGATCAATGGATTGTCTTGTAACTTCTGTGCTTGAAGTACCTGATCGCCGTTGACCGTAGCAGCGTCAGGTTCGAGGTGATATTGATAAAGCTTGCCGCCCGTCTTCTGGATCGTATCGAGCAGGGCTTCCTTGTGTGAGAAGTGGCGGAACAACGCGACGATGTCAGCGAACGCCTCGTGAAACGCAGCTACGTCAGAACTCGTGCGTTCCGAAAAGTAAGTGCGAATGCCGTCGAGGATTGCGTGCGTCATCTCGTGCACGATGATGTCATGAGATAAGCAGGTGAAGACTGTCTGGCCCGGGAGGTTGCGCCCGGGATCATCTGTGCTCGCGCGAAAATAACCAAAGAGAATGCCTTTTGCGGACGGGGAATAAGCTGCGTTCGCGGAGACCATGGCGTGGGGAAACAAGCTGAGGCGACGGATGTCACCTTTTCCGGTGTCCTCCGGGAATTTGCCGTCCGGCCCTGGGATGCGTTCGTCGAGGCGCCAGCGAATACGTCTTCCGAGTGCCGCTTCGAAGTTTTGAATGGTTTCACTTGCGACCGCATACACCATCTGCTGGTGAAAGCGTGGATCTGATTCTGACGGGCTCAATCCGGAACGAATCAGCAGGCTTGGATTTTCGAGATCGATGGGTTTGTAAAACCTCTTGTTCTCGCCGTCGTAATCGATCACAGCCACGCGTTCGCCGATGGGACCGGGAAGGAGGTGTTCGTACTTCACGTGCAGCGTCATTTCGTTCCCGAAGAATTTCCCGAGGCTTGGATCGAAGGCGTAGCACTTCAGCGGGCGCGTTTCGGGAGTGGGAATGTCGATGCTGTCGGCGAGTACGCTGGCGTCGACGCTTGCAGGTTGCGTGTCGCTGGCGGGGTGGCCGTTGTCAGTTTTCGGGTTTGGCATTATGTGATCCTTGGTGACAGATGGAAGAAAATTTCAACGGGACTCATTGGTAATGAGAGGAGACGCCGGTTCGTGAGAATCGATCTTAAAGCGCAGCGCGGAAACTATTGTAAAAGGTGTGGGAAGTCAATAGATTTTTTGCGAAAGTTTTTATGTTTTTGCGGAAAACACGGAGCGGCTTGGTCAGTTTGGATTGGGATGATGGCTGGATGAGGTCACCTCGGCGCGGTTGGAAACACTTTAAAGGGTATCCCAATGGAAACCACGGCAACTTCCAAAAAAGGAAGGAACACGGCATTCAGATTGAAGTCGACGAGATGCCCCGCAACAGATTCGCTGGAATAATCAAAGGTGTTGACGTAATTAGGATTCGCGTTTGCGAGATATGTCGAACTATCTGGGCTGGCCGTTACGATTCCCTTTGCTGCTCATCCAACTGTGCGGACAAACGTCGTACGCGACAACACCGGGCGCGGTATAAAGCGCGACTTGCTGATGAGGTTGAAGCTGAACGCACAAAAACTTGAGCCTGGTCGAGTATGTTACGTTCTAGGCTTGCCAAAACGTACTTGTGTTTCGGTCACGACTATAAATTGATCTTCAAATCTGTCGGCGTAACTTTCAAGCAATTGCCGAAGGACTTGAATCTTTATTGGCAGCACGCTCATCTTCAAGTCGCATAAAAATGATGCCTCGATGTGCACGCCGCTCTCGATATACCCTCTCACCAAAATCTATCATTGGTAATCAGAACCCAATTCTCATCATAAGCTTTCTGAATCACTTGATCGTCTTCAACTCCGCGAGCCTCATCGAATACAGAAAAGACTTCATGCCCTTCAGCACGTAACCACGCGGCTACTTTAGGGCCCGTGCATTCATCCACGAGGAAACGCATTTATACAGTCTCGACCATCAATGGCATGAAATCGGTATCACTGAGCGATCTTGTCGCAAACAGAAAACAAGCCTGAATATCTTCGGGTTTCAGCCCTTTATACTCTTCTAGAACCTCTTCGGTCGTAGCTCCATGTGCCAGCAAATTGAGAATATACTCGACCGTTAGACGAGTGCCTTTGATAATAGGCTTTCCTACCATTACTTTAGGATTAAGAGTGATTCGCTCGAGTAAGTCTTGATCTTTCATGTATCGCTCCTTCTGAGATTCCCCAATTTCACTCCACGCTAAGTGGAAAAAAGTGACCAGAGTTATCCACCGCTTACATGTAAAACTATAGCTTATTTGTGGTTCAGTCACACGGGACATGATTGAAAGCGGCCGCGCAAAGTAGTCGAGTTCGAGCGAAAAAGCTGCATAGACCAGTCCCGCATCTTCCACGCACCACGTATTAACGTTACGGTATTGATATTAGGGGAAAGCGGAACCGCTTGCTAGAATTCGGGTTACGGACAACATGCCGGGGTGGCGGAATGGCAGACGCTGTGGACTTAAAATCCATTGTCCGAAAGGACGTGCGGGTTCGACTCCCGCCCTCGGCACCATAAATCTCACTGTTTTCGCGACTTCCATCAACTTAGCCCATGTAAGCTCTTAGCACCACGGATACCGATTTGGCTAAGACGATAGCAGTACCTATTGATATGAAGCCAGACGAAGCGATACGTTGACGATCGCTTGGGGGATTACATACTGTTTCGTATCGTTTCGTTGCTGCTGTGACTTCGGCGCTGGTACGCTCATAGCGGTCCACCGGCGAAAACTAATCAACTCACCCTAAGCGCGGTATTAAGTGCCTGCAAGAGATCGTTCGGCTCGAATGGCTTGAAGAGACACTCAACCGCGCCTTCTGCGATCAAGCGAGGCCGCACTGTCGAGTCGCGCTGGGCCGTAATGAAGACGATCGGAATCGATTGCTCACGAAATTTTAGTTCTCGCTGCAAATCCGGTCCGCTCATGCCGGGCATCGCCACATCAAGTACCAGACAATTCGTGTCATCAACTGCTTTCGAAGTAAGGAACTCTTCAGCGGACGAGAACGTTTGCGCCTCAAAACCAAATTCCCTAAGTAGATCAGGAAGCGATTCGCGTACTGATTCGTCGTCATCAACTACCGATATGAGAGGACGTGTAACCATCAACTAAGCCTCGCAACGCATTTTGCATCCCTTCGGATGTCCGTATAATTACTGAGAATGCGCCTATCAGAGATGGATGTCCATAGTACTTAGGTATCGGTCGAGAAACGCGATCAATACTAAGGTATCGATCAATACTTTCGTCTAATTGATTCACCTGGTCACTCATGATTTACTCAGCCTCGCTTAATCAATCGGAGGGCAAGAGGCTTTAATCGCCGAATTTTTGAAGGAGCAAATCCCTTTATGAAACGGATAGTTTTTTACTGTTGGCAATAGCAATTTTAACCAGTCTCCTTGGCCTGACGTCGCGCGCATCGCGACACACTGCGGCTCAAGAGGCAGGCCGGATTAATGCATGCTGCTTTTGAGTACTTTAAAGCTTTCGAGCCGCAAGACACCGCCGACAACCGTAATTTTGCTAAAACAAAACTGCCGATGCCTGTGCTTGTAATTGAAGGTGAAAAAGGGATGAACGGTGTGCTCGCCATGCAGGCTGCGCTGATATCGGACCATGTCAAGGCCGTAAAATTCCCCTCAGGCCATTGGCTGATGGAAGAGAAACCGGCTGAAACGTCTGCCGCATTGAAAGACTTTTTTGGTAATTGATACGAGGGTGATCAGTTGAAAAACGGTGTCACAAACGAGATAGCTCATTCACAAAAAGGAGCAATATGAAAAGTGGAACAGACTTAAAGCTTGAAAATCCGGTTGAGGTTGAAGTTGACCCGCATCTTTCACGCGGCGTGAAGGCATTCTTGAAAGTGCTTAATTCCTCGGGAGGCCCGCCGCTTGAAACCTTACCTCCACTTGAGGCCCGTGAAGGACTGGTTAGCGCGCAGGATTCCGTTTCAGTTGATCTTTCAGGCATCGAAGAGTCGGAGACGTTACAACGGCATGATCCACGACTTCGGCTTGCTGAACGGCTTAGCTGAAGAGCCGGCGGTTCGTTCGCTGTTTGACCACGCAGCCGCGGAACTGAAGAAATATCTGCAATGAGAAAACGATAACCGCGTTGCCTGCGTCCAGGGGCGTTTCATTCAATAACAGAACGTGAGGTGAAGTGATGCATATCCGTTTGGACTACAGCAAGGCCGCTCCGGGATCGGTGCAGGCGATGTACAAATTACAGAAGTATGTGGACGAGTCTGGGCTGGAGCACTCGCTGCTCGAACTCGTTAAGACGCGGGTTTCGCAAATAAACGGCTGCGCTTTCTGCATAGACATGCATACGAAGGACGCGCGCGCCGCAGGTGAGACTGAGCAGCGACTCTATGGCCTGAGCGCCTGGCGTGAAGCGCCCTATTACACCGAGCGCGAGCGCGCCGCGTTGGCCTGGGCCGAGGTAGTTACGCTGATCTCCCAGACCCACGCGACCGACGAAGAGTACGAAGCCGCCCGCGCGCAGTTCAGCGAGGAGGAGTTAGTAAAGCTGACGATGGCCGTCATAGCTATCAACGGATGGAACCGTCTCTCGATCGCCTTCCGTCCGGAGGTCGGGAAGTACCAGCCGCCCGCGAAAGCAGCATCATCGTCTCAGAAAACTTAAAGTTCGGCCCAACCAAAAAAGGAGAGTGTGATGAGTATTATCACTACGAAAGATGGAACGCAGATTTACTATAAGGACTGGGGCACAGGACAGCCGGTCGTCTTTAGTCACGGCTGGCCGCTCACGGCAGACGCATTTGAAGACCAGATGCTCTTCCTGGCCGAGAATGGCTTTCGCTGTATCGCACATGACCGCCGAGGGCATGGTCGCTCGAGCCAACCCTGGAATGGAAACGACATGGACACCTATGCCGATGATCTCGCAGCACTCGTCGAATCGCTGGATCTCAAGGAGGCAATTCACGTCGGCCACTCGACCGGCGGTGGCGAAGTAACTCGCTACATCGGCCGCTACGGCACTAAGCGCGTAGCCAAGGTGGTGCTGATTGGTGCAATCCCTCCGTTGTTGGTGCAGACTGAAGCGAATCCCAATGGACTTCCGAAGGCAGCGATTGATCAGTTGCAAGCCGGTGTGCGCGCCGACCGGGCACAGTTTTTCAAAGACTTTAGCATCCCGTTCTACGGCTTCAACCGACCAGGGGCAAAAGTCTCTGAAGGCTTGCGCGATAGTTTCCTTTTGCAATCGTTGTTGGCCGGCTTGCCTAACGTCTACGCTTTCACACAATCGGCTGACTTCACTGAAGATCTCAAGAAATTCGACGTTCCAACGCTCATCATGCACGGCGATGATGATCAGATCGTACCGATCGCTATCACCTCGCTTGTATCGTCCAAGATTGTGAAGGGCGCCATACTCAAGGTGTACCCGGGATTGCCGCACGGTATGTGCTCGACTCACAAGGATCTCATCAACGCGGATTTGCTCGAGTTTATAGGGAAACCTCAGGCAAGCTCACAAACGGCCTGAGTTCTTAACGCTGCGGCAGATCGCGTGTGGAGGCGGTCTGCCGTCGCGTCAGGAAAATAAAAACGTCTCTGAAAGGCTTTGCACAAAAAGTGGCAAATCTGATTTGTTTTCTCTGCGGCCTCTGCGTATCTCTGCGGCTCTCTGCGTTGAAAGGCCCATTAACGCAGAGAACGCAGAGATACGCAGAGGGCCGCAGA
>Ga0105237_10009192_pt1 | contig 10609 bp, 13 predicted proteins | sample KBSC24metaG_FD_81520 | JGI IMG/M metagenome (GOLD analysis project Ga0105237, IMG submission 81520) | Corn rhizosphere microbial communities from Kellogg Biological Station, Michigan, USA - KBS C2-4 metaG | ecosystem: Host-associated > Plants > Roots > Rhizosphere > Soil | place: Michigan, USA... | reverse complement strand
TCTGATGCGGGTAAGGGAGTGGTAGAAGCGCCGAAAAAGGTAGAAGAGGATTACGACAAGACCTTTACGAAGGTGGAGATCGAATCTGAATTTCCTGGTGGTCCTGCTGCCTGGCTGCGTTATCTGAACAAGAACCTGCGTTATCCTGACGACGCGGTGAACAATGAGATACAGGGTACTGTAGTCGTTCAGTTCATTGTGGATAAGGAAGGTAATGTGAGTGATGTGCAGGCGATCAGCGGTCCGGAATCGGGTGGTCTTCGCGAGGAAGCTGTGCGGGCGATAAAGAAGAGTGGTAAGTGGACGCCGGCGGTGCAGAATGGACGGCAGGTAAAGTCGTACAAGAAGCAGCCGATAGTGTTTAAGCTGGAAGCTCAGTAAGATCTTTCTGGCGAAATATATTGAGATCCTCTCCTGACGGAGAGGATCTTTTTTTTGTTTTAGGGTGTGCGGGACCGTTATGGAATCGATTCGTGGAGGAGTCTTATTATAAAATACTCTTTCATATGGAATCAAACAAAATTCTACAAGCTGACATCCTTGATATCCTGTTTGAGGACAGGAATAAGGAGTACGGTGCTTATGATCTGCGTAAGACGTATAACAGGCGTCTTTTTAAAGCTATTGGGGTGACGGGGGGAGTGATATTGTTGTTGTTTGTCGGGGGGATGGTGTCGGGAAGGGGGCGGGGTGAGGTGGTTGTGCCCCCGCCCGTGGAGGATGTGGTGTTGGAGTCGGCAAAGACGGAGACGCCGCCGCCGGTGGTGCCGCCGCCGAAGGTAGAGGCGCCGAAAGCGGCGATGATACAATTTACGAAGCCTGTGATCGTCGATGACAATTCAAAGCCCGATCCGCCGCCGACTGTGGATCAGCTGGATGATAATGTCAAGATCGCGGCGGTGACCAAGGCGGGGGATGGCGATGCGGATGTTGTTGCGCCGCCTTCGGGCGATGCGGTTGGGAAAGGGATCGTGGAGGCGCCGAAGAAAGAGGCTGAGCCGGAGATATGGACGAAGGTGGAGATCGAGTCGAGCTATCCCGGGGGCGGGCCGGCGTGGCTGCGGTTCCTGAATAAAAATCTTCGTTACCCGGATGATGCGCAGAACAATGAGATACAGGGGGTAGTGACGGTACAGTTTATTGTGGATGAGAAAGGGAATGTCAGTGATGTACATGCTATCGGTGGGCCGGAGCAGGGGGGATTGCGGGAAGAGGCGATACGGGCGATCAGGAAGAGTGGGTTGTGGACGCCGGCGATACAGAATGGGCGGCAGGTGAAGTCGTATAAGAGGCAGCCGATAACGTTTAAGATGCCTGAGTAAGGGTGCAGGGGCTGGCCCGAAATTTGGATAGCTGGTGTCGCGGTGAAGCGTCACCGGCTATTTTAATTATCTTTATTGAAAGATCCCTATTACATCATGTTCGTGCGCCCTTTTGGCCTGACCGTTCTACGGCTCTTACTTGCATTATTTTTCTTGTCTGTCGCTGTCGGGGCGAGGGCACAGGTGCCTTTGCTGACGTTTAATACCAGGGCAGCCACCTGTGGGCTGGCCAATGGAAGCATTACCGTGATAGCGAATTATGGAACGGGGCCTTATTGGTTTTATCTGGATGGGCAAGGGCCTTTTATAGAGAGCGGCAATAGCCATACGTTCGATAATCTTAAGGGGGCTGCGGCGGGCGCATCCTATATTGTTTATGTGCTGGATCAAGGCGGGGCGGGGCCGCCTGTCATAGATTATCCGGCACTGGGTGATCTGACTCCGACGATATCGACTAATGTAAAAGAGGCCAGTTGTCTGAACAATGACGGGGCCATTACCATTTCCCAGACGGGTGGACTTGCTCCCTATATGTATACCATCGATGGCACTAACTTTTCTCCGAATGGGCTTTTTACAAAACTGGCCAGCGGTGCTCCCGGATATGATGCGACGGTGAAGGACGCCAGTGGTTGTGTTTCTACTGCCCATGTTGTTGTTCCTTTGACCAATGATTTTACTATTTCTTCCTATGACCCCTTACCCATCTGCGAAGGGAAGTCTGTGGCGTTGCCGGTGAGCAGCAATGCAGACAAATTCGCCTGGAGCCCAGTGACCGGATTGAGCGATCCTGCCATACAGAACCCGGATGCGGCGCCCAGCACGACGACTACCTATACCCTGACGGCCAGCAGGGGGATATGTCCCAGTAAGACCGTTACGGCAAAAGTGACCATCAGCCCGGCGCCGGTAGCCAATGCAGGAGAAGATCAGGCGATCTGTTATGGGCAGTCGGCGACGATCGGGGGGACATCGGGGCTACAATATAGCTATAGCTGGTCACCGGCGACTTATCTTTCTGATGCGACGGATCCTTTTCCTACGGTGCAGCAGCCGCAAAGCTCTATTACCTATAGCCTGCAGATAACGGATGGCAATGGATGTGTATCGTTGACGCCGGACCAGGTGACCGTGTCGGTAACCCCGCCTTTAAAAGTTTTTGCCGGCGATGACACGTCGGTATATGTGGGTCAGCCCTTACAATTGCAGGCGCAGGTGCCGGATGTTAGCGGTCAAATGAGTTTTGAATGGACGCCTGCGACGGGTCTTGATAATCCGTCGGTAGCCAATCCGACGATGGTGTTGGGTGATGCGCAGACGGTGAGCTATGTGGTGCAGGCTACGACGTCGATAGGCTGTACGGGTACAGATACCGTCGTCGTGAAGGTGTTTGCCGTGGCGGATGTTTTTGTTCCCAATGCGTTCTCGCCGAATAATGACGGGCATAATGATGTGTTGCGGCCGATGGTACCGGGGATCAGGACGCTCAGATATTTTACCGTGTTCAATAGATTGGGGCAGCAGGTGTTTATAACGCATGTGCTGGGTGTGGGTTGGGATGGGTCTTTTAATGGGCGGTTGATGGAGGCGGGGACCTATGTGTGGATGGTGGAGGGGGTGGATGTTAATGGGAAGACGGTGCAGAGGAAGGGGACGGTGGTGTTGGTTAGGTGAAATTCGCGGAGCGAATTTCGCGTCCGTTTAGGACGCAGACTTGTAGCCCCGGTTAGGCCCCGCGTAGCGGGGCCGCAGCGGAGAAGGCTCATGTGACCCAGGCTGCGGAGGGTCGACTGCGGTCTAAGCGATCCAGCAGACCCACTGCCGTTGATAACCGAGCGGAGCGAAGGTTACGAACAAGGGAAAGCGAGGGACGAAGCTTTCCCTTGTTCCGAGGAACGACGCTCCGCCGAAGCTCTGAGCGAGGGACGAAGCTTTGCCGAAGTTCTGCGTCGCAACGGCTGTTCAATCAGGGCAAGATGCCGGCTACATACTATCTTTGTCGGATGCTAGGTAAACTAACAGGCTGGGAGGATACGATCGTGGCATTGGCGACGCCCCCGGGGATAGGCGCGATCGGCGTCATCCGGGTGAGCGGTCCGGCGAGTTTTGATATTGTCAATCAACTTTTTATAGCTAAAGATCTTCGGGAGCAGCCTTCTCATACGCTGCACGTCGGGCTGCTGAAGGACGGCGAGGAGCAGCTGGATGAAGTGGTTGTTTCGCTGTTTCGCGGGCCACGATCCTATACCGGCGAAGACGTGATCGAGATCTCCTGTCACGGCAGTCCTTATGTTCAGCAGCGGGTGATCCAGGCGCTGACTCTGCATGGTGCGCGGCTGGCCAGAGCAGGGGAGTTTACACAGCGAGCTTTTTTAAACGGGAAGCTGGATCTGACACAGGCTGAAGCGGTGGCTGACCTCATAGCTTCTAATACCGCGGCATCGGCGAGGACCGCGTTGCATACTATTCGCGGTGGATTCTCTCAAGCGTTACGCGAATTGCGGGAACGGCTGATCTCTTTTTCCGCGCTGATCGAACTGGAGCTGGACTTTTCACAAGAGGACGTAGAATTTGCGGATCGCACGCATTTGTACCGACTGATCCAGGAGGCGGAGGGTTTTACTTCTTCTCTGCTGGCGTCGTTTAGTCTCGGGAATGTCATTCGTAATGGGGTTTCGGTGGCAATCGTGGGGAAGCCTAATGCGGGGAAGTCGACTTTGCTGAATACTTTATTGAACGAGAACCGCGCTATTGTTTCGGAGATTGCGGGGACGACGCGCGATACTATCGAGGAGATATTGAATATCGATGGGATCATTTTTCGGCTGATCGACACGGCGGGTATACGTGAACATACTTCGGATATTATCGAGCAGATCGGGGTGGGAAGGAGTTTGGAGAAGATGGAACAGGCTGATATTGTCGTCTATCTTTTTGATGTGCGGGATGATGCCGCGGCTGTGGCATTCGTTCGTGGCGAGTTGTTAGCGAAGGGGAAGCCTTTTCTGCTGGTGGGGAATAAGGTGGATATTATAGGGGTTGACGCCGCGCGGGTGCTGTTTCCGCAGGAGCTGCTGATATCGGCTAAGACGTCAGGACATATCGATGTGTTCCGGCAGCGGCTGGTGGATCAGGTGTTGCAGGGGAAGGCTGCGCCGGAGGGGACGATAGTGACGAATGCGCGGCATTATCATTCGTTGAAGCAGGTGGCGGGGGCGTTGGCGACGATACATAAGGGGCTGGATGAGTTGTTGCCGGGGGATCTGCTGGCGTTGGATATACGGCATTGCCTTCATTATTTGGGTGAGATAACGGGTGAGATAACGACCGAGGATCGGTTGGATTATATATTTAGTAAGTTTTGTATTGGGAAGTAGCGGCGTTGCGCGTGGTGCGCGGTTGATGCGGTGTTTTTTATGTTGCCCCTGATTATCAGGGGTTTTCTTTTGCCTCTTCGGCTTTTCATTGCCTTTATTAGCCAAAAACTTGTTGCGAATCTGGGACTACGATGTGATTTCAGGGGATCTCCGGTCATGAGCTTGAGAAATTGATAAGTGTAATAGATTGAATACTAACTAAATATGAATTTATTCCTTAATTTTGTTTGTTAATATCTTATGTTTATGAATTTTAAAACAGTGTAAAAAGACAAACATGGAAGAAGCCATTCTTATAGAAAAGGCGCTTGAAAACCTGGCCAAACAGACAGGTGTTACAGCGATATGGCGGCCCCAAAACGGGGATGTGGATGGCGAAATCGAGCTCACTTACAATGATAAACCCTACCGGATACCGGTGGAAGTCAAAAAGGAAGTACGCGCGCACCAGCTGGGCAAACTCTTCGACCTGAAAAATAAGGATACATACAAGTTTACCCGGAAGGACCAATTGTTACAAAAATGGATTCGGGCATATAACGAAAAATTAAAGCCGGCACTGGAAATAGGTACCTTTCGTTTTGTAAACAAGGATAAATATTTCAACTGGAAAGATATTGACCTCAAACCAGGAGAGACGTTCTGGGGCGGAGAGCCGGCCGGTGGAATACTGACAGACTATTTGCAGCCTGAACAATATACATTGTACACGGCTGAAACCAGGGGTGATATTATTAAAAAGTATCAACTTGCCCCTGATAAAAATGGAGATATAAAAGTGTATCTGAAGTTTTGGAGATTCACTGAGGAGCTTTTAAAGACAGTGCCACCATTGCTTGTTTACGCAGATTTAATTAACAGCAACGACAGGCGTTGCATACAAACAGCGGAGAGAGTATACGATGTCTACTTACAAACTAAATTTCGAGCATATTAGGCAGGATGTGAAGCTGGGCACCATGTTGGAGGCTCTTGAGCGGGGATTTGAAAAATTTGGAATTGATTTCTACCTGGTAGGCGCTGTGTCGCGTGATGTGTGGATGGCCGGCATCAATAAAATCAAACCCCGGCGGACCACGGGTGACATTGATTTCGCGGTATACATCAATGATAAGGGAGTGTATGAAGCGTTGAAAGAATCCCTGATAACGACGGAGGGCTTCAGTCCTACCAGCAGAATGCTTTTGTGCTGATATACAAAGACGGAACTGAAGTGGATCTGCTGCCCTTTGGAGCTATCGAAGATGAAAACCGCCGTGTTACGGTGCAGGGAACGGGGTACACCAGCGTCCATGTTGATGGATTTCATGAAGTGTACGAAAATAGTTTGCCGGAGGTTGAGATCGGTAACCATAAGTTCAAATTCTGTTCACTGCCTGGCATCGTGCTGCTTAAAATGATAGCGTGGGAGGACAGACCGGAGGTCAGAAGTGGTGATATTGTTGACATCAGCGATGTGCTTAACCATTATTTCGATATGCATAGCGACGAAATCTATGAACAACATTCTGATATTTTTACAGATGAGGGTGCAGAGAATACAACGCTAACGGAACTGGCGGCGAGAGTGAAATATTATGTAATGTATTGTAGATCAATAACCCGTCTTCACGAATTTGCAGTAAATGCGTGAAAGTGGATGTGTAAGTTCTTCCCTTATTTCCAGCACACTGGGAGTTTGAACAACTCGTAGTCAACAAAGCATTTGAATAAGCCATTTTTGTTAGATTTTTGGGTGAAATCTAACAAGATTTCTATTGATATCCCTTGTAATTATTTGATAATCATTTATATGCGCACGGTTAATCCTCCCTGCGAAAGGGAACGATATTGATAAATTTATATATACTATTAAATGCATGAAAAATTATTAAAAATACATGCAAAATTGATGATTAGTTATAATTTTGTGGGTATGAAACAACTGGAAGTACTAAAGAAACACCTCAAGCAGGGGGAGGTTTATCGCCGTGCTGAGCTGAAGGAATGGTCAACTGCGGTTGATCGTCACCTCCAGCAATTGGTGAAGGACGGGACATTAGAAAAGTTGTCCGGAGGGTTGTACTATGTGCCAAAGCCAAGTGTTTTTGGAAAGGCGCCGGCAGATGAAAGAGAGTTGATAAGTGCCTTCCTGAAAGATGACCGCTTTGTTGTCGTGTCACCAAATGATTATAATGCACTTGGTGTAGGTACAACACAACTGTATAATACCCGACGGGTTTATAATTATAAAAGACATGGATATTTTAAATTAGGAAACCGGAATTTTCATTTTGTCCGTAAACCGTATGTGCCGAATAAACTTACGAAAGAGTTTTTGTTGGTTGACCTGGCAAATAACCTTAAGCACCTGGCAGAAGACCAACCGGAGTTGTTAGAGAACGTAAAAAGACGAGTAAAGGAGTTGGATCCAAAAAGATTGAAGCAACTCGTTAATGATTTCGGAACTGTCGGCACAAAGCATATGTTTTCTTCATTGTCAGCATAAACTAAAATGGCAGCGATTTATTTGCATGATCACAAGGAATTTCCGGATTTGTTGAGAATACTGGAGGAAGAAACCGGTATTCTGGCGGGGCTAATTGAGAAGGATTACTGGATCATGCATTCGTTATATGGATTGAAAAAGCAAGGATATGATTTTCAATTGAAGGGTGGGACGTCGTTATCCAAGGGCTTTGGTCTTATCGATCGTTTTTCTGAAGATATTGATCTACATATTAATCCGCCAAAAGAACTTGGCATTAATGAGAACCCAAATAACAGTAATCTCAAGAATATTCAAAAGAAGAAAGATTATTATGATCAATTGGCGAATGAAATTAAGATCGATGGATTGATCGGAATAGATCGTGATTTGCTTTTCGATGATCCTAAGAAATATAATAGCGGTGGTATCAGGCTATACTATAAGAAGTTCACTGGCATCATCGAAGGAGTAAAGGAAGGGATATTACTTGAAGCTGGGTATGATACCGTTTCGCCTAACACGCCTGTAACGATTAGTTCGTGGGCATACAATAAAGCAATAAGCATTTCAAACCTCGAAATCATTGATAATCGGGCAGTCGGTATCTTTTGTTATGATCACCGGTACACGTTTGTCGAGAAGTTGCAAACCATTGCTACGAAGTTTCGAAAAGAAATGAACACAGGAGAAGTGCCCGCCAATTACATGCGACAATACTATGATGTGTACTCCTTGCTAGCGGATAAAGATGTTCTGGAATTTATCGGAACGGATGAATATAAACAGCATAAAGAGAATCGATTTCCGGAAGATGATCTTAAAATTCCGATCAATGAGAATGAGGCATTTTTGTTAAGGGACAAAGAAATAAAAGAGCGGTTGCAAAAGCGATATGAACTGACAAAATCATTGTACTATAAAGGCCAACCGCCTTTTGATGATATATTGAAGCGTATTCATCAGTATATAGATAGACTGTAAACCCTTTGATATTTTTTGTCCCTCATTTGTCCCTCGGCTGAGTTAAGATGTTGATTTTCAGGAATGTTTATTTTTTGTATTGGGAAGTAGCGGCGGGCATTTTGCCCGCGATGGATGCACGATATTTTTGAGACCCCTGATTTTCAAGGGTTTTCTTTTGCCGATAGTTGCCGATTTTGGCCAATAGTGGCCAAAAAGTTGGGACGAAAGTGGGACGACGAGGGGATTTCGGGTGATCTTCAGGTTGTGAGGGGAGATTATAGCAGCTAAACGCTCGTAAAATCACCGGAACCGCGATAATGGGGACTGGCGAAATAATTGAGCTTCTGAATGCCGAATTGAACTGTGAGTCCAAAGAATAATAAATCGATGACCGAACTTTCAAATCAGGATAAGAAACTACTGGATGATGTCAAAAACTATGGGTGGCATGTTATAAAGGTTATGGCTGATGAAACAGGCCCCGGGTTTGGGTATTCGGTTGGCTTTTTCAAGACTTTTGGACATCCGGAAGTTATAATAATCGGCTTAAATCTCGATTTCATGCACTCGATTATCAACGGCATCGGTGAGAATCTGAGAGAGGGAAAGAGCTATCGGGCGGGCGAATTTTATTCCGTCCTTATTGAAGGATACGATTGTTATCTTGTGACCGTAGATGTGAAATATTATCATGAGTACGTAGGCTACGACAGATGGTTCTACAGCGGTAACAATTTCCCGCTTATTCAATGCATCTATCCAACCAAAAGGAATGTTTATCCTTGGCAGAGTGGTTGGCCCGAGGAAATTTCAAGTCTTCAACCTATCTTGGCGGAAGAAGGGCTAACGTTCCCATAAATCTGGGCTATGATTTATCATTTTTACATTGAACTGATGGATAGTGACCCGCTTGTCTGGCGGCGAATAGTAGTTCCCGGCAATCATAATTTGTATCAACTGCATATGGCATTGCAAGGGGCATTTGGTTGGGAAAATAGTCATCTGTTTCAATTTTGTGAGCACGACTTGTCGGATCCTATTGGTTATGGTATTCCAGATGATTACGAATCGGATACAAAGGTTTTCGATGCAAAGAAGGCTAAAATAAATAAGGTTTTTAAATCCCCGGGCCAGCAATACCATTACATTTATGACTTCGGTGATTATTGGAGGCACCGGATAAAGTTCGAGAAAATAGAGGCAAAGGAAATGAGAGGACCCTATTGCCTGAGCGGAGAAGGAGCCTGCCCTCCTGAAGATGTTGGCGGGATGCGTGGCTACCATGAAATGCTCGAGGTATTTAAAAGACCTAATGGTAAGGAAACAAAGGAATATAAGCAGTGGCTAGGTTTGGTTGAGGGCGAGAATTGGGATGCTCATTTTTGCAGTATACGGGAGGTAAACAAAAGATTGTGTTTATTAGCATAATTTGGATTAATTATAATGTATTGACATTCATTAGATTGTGGATTTAAATATTCCGTTCAGAAACTCGAAAAAGAATAGCGATCTTTGAGATACAATAGTAGGATATGCTTTATACTGATTATATCGAATCCAATGCAGGTGTCATGCTGGGAAAGCCCGTCATCAAAGGAACCAGAATTACGGTAGCCCTGATCTTGAAAAAATTATCAGAAGGGGCTACTCAACAACAACTTTTAACGGCATATCCCAGTCTTACTGCAGCTGCTATTAACGCGGTGCTCGCCTATGCATCGGATGTTATATCTAATGAAACAATAATTGCTGTTGCATGATCCTTGCTGATGAAAACATCCCTTTCGAGATTACCAAGTCTCTTCGGGAGCAAGGATTCGAAGTCACTTCGATTTATGAAACTTCACGGGGGATCAGCGACGAGCAGGTAATTGAACTGGCGTTGAAATATGATTATCTTCTGCTCACGGAAGATAAGGATTTCGGGGAATGGGTATTTGCCCATCACGCAAAGGGGCTAAGCGTCTTGTTTCTGCGTTATTCAGTTGACGAATTACAAGACATTACGCAAGCCCTTATTTATTTGCTTAAAAGTCAGACTCTGGAGCGTCCATTTTTCGCAACCATTACGACCAAGAAAATACGAGTTCGGCAGCTGTAAATTTCCACAGGAATGTGTGTTACTAATCTGGGACTAAACTCGCTCAAATGCCCTAAAATCGGGCACTTTCATTTTCTGTATTGGAAAGTAGCACGGCTTGCCTTAATTAGCCGATATTTAGTTGCCAAACCGGGCACCACAGGGATTTTGGGCATGCCAATGTAGGCATCTGATTATTCCGTTCTCAGCAACTTCACCGGATTGGTCCTTATAGCCTCCCACACTTTGATGCCCGAAGTGACCGCCGCGATTATGAGCAGGGTCAGCACGGCCCAAACGAGGGAGTCCAAACCAACTCCTGCATTGATCTTAAAGATCGCGTTGATCAGCAACCGCGTCATAGCTAACCCGGCAAGGCAACCCAGCAATGCAGCGA
>Ga0105237_10009191_pt1 | contig 10610 bp, 8 predicted proteins | sample KBSC24metaG_FD_81520 | JGI IMG/M metagenome (GOLD analysis project Ga0105237, IMG submission 81520) | Corn rhizosphere microbial communities from Kellogg Biological Station, Michigan, USA - KBS C2-4 metaG | ecosystem: Host-associated > Plants > Roots > Rhizosphere > Soil | place: Michigan, USA... | reverse complement strand
CGAAATGTAAGCCTCCCAGCAAAATGGCTAATGATGGGGCCTTCGGCCCAAAGAGTCTGCTACTCCGTCCGCAGACTCTTTATGGGATTGGCAGCCGCTGCCTTTATAGCCTGCCAGCTGACAGTAACGAGGGTAATGAAAATGGCCAGTGAGGCGGTCGCAACAAATATCACGGGGCTAATGCTGATGCGATAATCATATTTATCCAACCATCCATGCATAAAATACCAGGCCAGTGGCGATGCAATGAGACAGCTGATGATCACAAGCAGGACAAAATCCCTTGACAGAAGCAGCCATAATTGCGGGATGGAAGCGCCCAGGACTTTTCGGACGCCTATCTCCCGGGTACGGCGTTCCGCCATAAACGAAGCCAGTCCAAACAATCCGAGGCAGCTGATAAAGATGGCAAGCACCGCGAAAATACCGGATAACTGTCCCACCTGGTTCTCGCTTTGAAATTTCTCGGCAAAGGCATCATCCGTAAATCCATAATCGAAAGGATAACCAGGATTGTATTTATCAACGATGGGTTGAATGGCAGCCAGCGCTTTTTTGACGTCGGCGCCGTCCTTTAGCCGGATAAAACCTTTAGACACGAAGTAGGATCTGAACAACAGGATAGCTGGTTCAACGGGTTTGAAAGGATCGTCCATCACTACATCATCCGCAACACCGACGACTGTCATGTCTTCACTCCCAAACTTAATATGCTGTCCCACTACCGGCGCTTTAAGGCCCATGAATTTAACAGCAGTCCTGTTCAATATGACGGCGTTGCTGTCAGTGGCATATTGCCGGGAGAAGAACCTGCCTTCGTTGATCCGTATACCGGAGGCCTTATCATAATCATAATCCACCATAATGGACGAAAAAATAGGGTTGCTGTTGGGATCCTTGCCCTCCCAGGAAAAATTACCCCAATTGTTCCAGATATCCGTCATGGGGCTGGACGATCTGCTGACAGCCGTCACATAGCCCGTGGCCAGCAGGTCTCTTTTTAAAGGAAGGAAATCCTGCTTCAGGCTGGAAGAAAGATCCAAGGTGATCAGGTTATTGGGCTTGTATCCCAGCGGTCTGTTCCTGGCATGTTGTATCTGCTGAAATACGATGATCACGCCAATGATCAGCGCAATGGAAAAGCTGAACTGTGTCACTACAAGTATCTTTCGAGGGAGACCGGCGCCTTTGCCTGGCGTAAAAGCGCCCTTTAGTACTTTGACGGGCTTGAAGGCGGAAAGATATAGGGCAGGATAGCTGCCCGCCAGCAGTCCGGTGAGGATACAGCCGGCCAGTGCGATGCCTAAAAGAGGCAGGTTGGAAAGATTGAGCGTGATGTATTGAAAACCGACGTCTTTCAATAAGGGCAGCGATAATTTCACGATCAGCAGCGCCAGCACAAAGGCGATAAAGGCGGTGAGCACCGCTTCACCAAGGAATTGCGCGATGAGCTGCCGGCGTTGTGAGCCAATTGCTTTTCGTATGCCCACTTCTCTGGATCTTTTTTCCGAACGGGCCGTGCTCAGGTTCATAAAATTGATACAGGCGATAAAGAGCACCAACAGTCCTACAAAAGTGAACATATGGACATAGTCGATGGGGCCGCCCGTATTGTTCCAGCCATCAAAGTTGCTGTACAGATACCATTTCTCCATAGGGTGAAGGAAGAGCGTTCCTTCATTTTTATTACTGTTCTTTTTTTGCGCAATACCCGCTATCTTATGAGAGAAGGATGCCATGGAGACATCATCCCGCAGCTGAACAATGTTCTGCATGAAATTATTATCCCATTGGGTCCTGGCGCCCCTTACAAAATCACTGGTAGCGATATCGAGCTCATAAGGAACAAGAAAATCAAAATTGAGAGTTGAGTTTTCGGGTATATCCTTTAGTATGCCGGAGACGACCAGGTTGGACTGATTGTCCATCTTTACCGTCCGTCCCATGGGATCTGCGTCCCCGAACAAGGCTTTGGCGAGCGACTCGGTGACCACAATGGAATAGGTGTCCTTCAGGGCATTATCCACATTGCCTTTTACCAGGGGAAAGGAGAATATCTTCAGGATATCAGGGTCTGCATAGTGTCCATGTTTCAGTATCTTTTTGTCGCCGACCAGCAGGCTATGACCAGCACCCCAGTCCAGGCGGGTGATATATTTTATCTCGGGATAGTTTGTCTTCAACTCATCGTATAAAGGCAGCATCACGCCCGGCTGAACATGCTTCTCTCCATTGAACTGGCTCTTTTTCATCACTCTGGCTATATGCTCCTTATTGACGTTGAAGGCGTCAAAGCTCCTTTCGTGCCATACCCATAGCCCGATGAGAAGCGCTACGGCCATGCCCACCGCCAAACCAAAGATGTTAATAAACGAGTACCCTTTGTTCTTCCGGAGATGCCGTACAGCAGTCAGGAAATAATTTCTGAGCATGGCGCGGTTTTACAGGAAGAGCAATAAATTTCATTCCAAACCCATAATCAAATGAATACAAATAACTTACACAACCTCCAACCCGCGACAATGTATCGGAAACGAACAGTCATTGTCCTCCAAATGAACGAACTTGCAGCCATGCAGATCATAACAGCAACCAGGGGTGATTATCTCATCACCACGGATAAGGCCAAAATGGATATCGCATTCATTCATCATTTCCTGTCTACAGAAACTTACTGGTGTAAAAATATTCCCCTGGCGACAGTACAACGCGCCATCGACCATTCGTTGAATTTTGGAGTATTCCATCGCGACGGGCAGGTAGGCTATGCCAGGATCATCTCAGATTTTTCTACCATATGTTACCTGGGGGATGTGTTTATCATTCCGGAGCATCGTGGAAAAGGGCTATCAAAGTGGATGATGGAGCAGGTAATGGCCCATCCGGACCTTAAGGGACTAAGAAGGTGGATACTGCTGACCAGGGATGCCCATGAGCTGTATAAGAAGTTTGGCTGGAATTCGATTGCGCAGCCGGACAGATGGATGGAAATTAATGATCCAAATGTTTATCTTGTGGAGAACCCCAAAGGACCTTCATGAAAAAAACGCCCCTCCTCATCCTGTTGATGGTCTCCCTACATGGCTATGCACATCTTCGATACATACATCTTGACAAGATAGACCCAGCAGGAAAATATAACAAAGAGATAAATTTCATTTCGGACAATGCTCAATTCTATGAAAACTGGTCCCCTGATTGGAATTTTCCTGTGAAAAAGGATTCGATAGTGCAGGAGCTCACCCGCTGTTATAAATTGTTTGTCCAGGTGCAGACACAGGCAGACAATGTGGAGGTCGACCTGCTCTTGGGTGAGATAGCACACTATCTCTACAACATGGATATACAGGATTATTACGACAAAGCTGAGTCCTATTATCAAAAAGCCATTCACCTGGATGAAAAGGACTATCGCGGCTACTGGTTCCTGGCCAGTCATTATGCAGCTTCTACCGTACAGGACAAGTCGGTGATCTTTTATGAAAAAGCCCGTAAGCTGGCGCCATCCGACATTCCTTCAGGCTTTTGGGCTGAATATGGGTTTGCCATGCTGCTGGCTAATATGATATCCCATTGCAGCATGGCATTGGACAATGCCAAAAAGTTATCCGATAACTCCGATTATACCAGGCAGCTGGAAAAGTTATTACAGATGCGATGGCTGCCCGTCGATGCAGACAGCAGCTATAGTTCGAAGGAAATATGGGAAGCAGCCCGTCTGGGAAAGCAGATAGGTTTTACCAGCCGCCCTCTGGGGCTCAAGCTCCGGATCGACTCCAGCTGGGGGATCCAATTTTCGAATTACAACAATCACAGTGCGCCGGTGATATTGGCGCCGGGCAAGGAGACGAACAAAAAAGGAAGACCGATAGGCTATAGTATTGCCATACTTATCAAGGTGGCAGACGCGGGCGAGACATTGGACTCATATATCGCAAAGTTCACAAAGGGCCAGGGCACGCTGACGCAGGAACCTACGCTGACTCCCTATAAGAACGCTGTCTGTTATTCCATGCGCAATGCGGAAATGTATCCGGAGATAGGCGGCGGACACTTTCATGTCATCGGCATTGAGCGGGATGCGCCTGTTTATCCGGGGCTGCTGCTGGAAGAGCCGCAAAGCCTGCCGTCAGGAGAAAAGGGGGAGCTCAATTTCTATAAGCCCAGCCAGCAACGAACAAGGTTTTCCGGAAAGATATTTTATGTACTGCTGCTGGATACCTGTGAAGATATCCATGACGCATCCTATGCCGTCTTTCGCAAACTCATACAGGAGCAACTGGTCATAGAATGATAACATGTCAAGAGGAAATTAGGGTATTTACACGTTTTTTTTTGACGGGGAGATGCGATACCTTGCGGGCATAACTATTATTCTATGCCGATTAAAGATTATGGCGTCCTGACGGGAAAAGCTTCCCAGCGCATCCTCGCCACGAAAAAAAGTGAACACTATCAGATACTTATCAATCACGGCAGCGATCCACATCGCATCGCCATCAATACCCAGTCCAGCGAACCGCCCAGCCAGGTACTTTTTTACGCCAATGACGATTTTCACCATTCCATCACGGATATGATCCTGCAGGCGGAGCTACAAGAAGGTTTTACAGCCTTGGAATCCAAACCCGGCGCGCTGGCCCTGGATTTTATCCGGATGAATTTATTCGACGTCTCTCAAATGGTGCCGCTGGATGGCGTTCTTCCGGGAGATAATAATGATCTGAACGATAAACTAGACCTCTTTGTACAGCAGGCAATTGCGGATGACGATGCTGTTATTTATGCCTTTGGACAGCATTGGGTGGACGCCAGCGGAGCTGATCAGTATTTTCCGGAAATAGACCCCAGCACGGGTATTCACGATATACACATGAACCAGGGCAATCCGAAAGGAAGCTATTTTAAGGACAACGGTATTTACCAGGACGGTGGGCTTATCTTTCATTTCCCTTCCCGTAACCGATGGGCCGCTGTCTTTACTGCATTCCAATCGGAATCCTTTCATACGGATGACACTACCGGTGATCCGCTAACCAGCCTGCCGCCGAATGATCCGGGCCAGCCTGAAAATAGTACACCTGTGCGGATCGTAGCCGGCATGATAAATCCCAAAGGCGGAGACCCGGGCAAAGAATACGTTATCCTGCTCAACACCGGCACGAACGATGTAAACCTTTCCGGATGGCAGATCGCGGATAAACAAAAGTACAAGGACACCATCGGAAACCAAACTATACCAGCCGGCGATACGCTGAAAATAAAGCTCACCGGCAAAGGAGCTCAGCTCTCCAACAAAGGCGGAATTATCACGTTGCTGAACAAGGAGGGATTTAAGATCGACGGCGTCACTTACACGCAAAAGGATGCAAGCAAGGAAGGAGTGCTAGTGCAGTTATGAGCGCTATTACTGTTGTCGGTCTGCTGGCTGCAGCCTGTACGACCTTTTCTTTCCTGCCGCAGGCTATCAAGACCATTCGTACAAAGGATACGCAAAGCATCTCGCTGTCGATGTACGCTTTATTCACTACGGGCACCTTACTATGGCTTATCTATGGGGTATTCACAAACAATCTCCCTGTATATCTTGCCAATGGGATCACGCTGGCGTTTGCTATGATCATACTGGCCTATAAGGTCCGGTATAAATAGGAACGCTTGGGGAAGACTGAGTCTTGCTCTGAGGGGGATAAACAAATTGCGCCAGCAAAAGGGCGAACATGCAGAGGTAACGGTAGGCACTGGAATTCATAGCTTGGATGTTTAAGGTACTACCCTTAGTGCTATGAATATGCCAATTTGTATTTGTCTATGAATCAGCTATTTGAGGAGGAGAAAACGTCCCAGAAAGGGAATATTTGGTAATAAAGGGAAAAAACTGCCCGGGAGATCAGAGCATTCTCTTGAGAACAAAGATGTTCTCTGAAGACGATGAGAAGGGAAAGAAGGTATGATGACAGGGAAAGGTTTTTAGCACCTTATATCCTTTGACGGGTCCGAAGGTGACCATGTATTCGTCATCCTGTACCCACCACCAGCTTTTTTTGGCGGGGTCTGCTTTTTCTTTCAGCAAGGTTATGTCAGCATCGTTGTAATTATAATAGCCATTGAACTCGAATCCTCCGTCAATACGCGTAGGCGGGATGCCGGCTTCATGAGTAAGAAAGCGGAGAGCGCTCCATCTTGCCCTGTTCCAGGACAGATAGTTGGCGGTGCCGGCAACAGAGAACCAGGCTCCCATCAGAAAAAAGAAGACGGCAGCATAGCGGCCCAGCTCTTTGTTCACCGGAGGCTTCGAATCATCCTGCTCTGGCAGCCCCGTCAGCAACAGAACAGACAGGACGGGAATGAGAGGAATAAGGTATCGGTCATATGTCCCCCCCACCAGCATGACAAGACAATATGCAATGGCAAAACAGAGCAGGAACCACAGCGAGGGCCGGTCATTCTTTTGTACGTTTCGAATGCTGTTGATCATTGCCCATAGGAGGACACCGCCGCCGATGATCCCCAAAAGGCATAGCAGCTGCCATACAACGGCCGGCAGCGGCTGTATATGATCCATACCAAGGATGGTAACATCGCGCATGTCCACAGGCCCTATGCCATATGGATTCATTACATTGCCCATCAGGGGAATATTGTTACGATGGACGAGGCAGTAGATCCCGATGCCCGCCATTACAACGATACAAATAAGGAAGGCGGGAGATCTCCTGCTCCTCCAGATCGCTGTCCGGCTGGCCCGGAAGATAAGAGGAAATATAAAAAAGCCTGCATAGACAAAAATATTCAATGCCTGCCTGAGCAGGTATTTGAACGTGGAATGATCCGTTCCAAAGAGGTTGTGCTGTATCCGGTGGAATCCTTCATCGTACTTGACCGGATATATATGCTGTGTTCCCAGCCAGTGATTGTACAGCAGGTAAACACCCACAGGCAGCCCCGTAGCAAGCACCGAAATAAACAACGATCTTTTTGTAAAGCCCCCCTTTATCAGCAGCGCAATGGAGAAAGCCCCTGCAGCCAGCAGTCCCAACTGCCGGATCATCGTTGCGATAAGGATGAAGAAAATGCCCTGGATAATGTATGTAAGCCTGTCCTGACGAAGTCCCTTGACAAAGAATAATATCGAGAGGATGAGAAAAGAGGTGAATGGCACATCCGTCATAAAGGTATTGGACAGGTTGAGATAAATGGGGTTGAGCAGCAGGATCAGCGCCGTAAAAAAGCAGGCGGCTTTGTTTTCGGAGAATTCCCTGGATAGGAAGAAGGCTCCGATACCCCCGATACATCCCAGCGCCAGCGTGGAATATCTCAATACAGTGAAGGAAAACCCAAATATCTTGCAAAAGACCATGCCCCAGACGAGGTGAGCCGCCAGCGGCATGGAGGTCCAGCCAAGGAGGTTGTAATGGTGTATCTCGTACCATTGCTGCAGACTGCGTGTATAGGACCAGTCGTCATTCAGAGGAAATTCTCCCGCAGGATGTATCAGCAGCTCGACAAGCAGCCAAACAACTGTAAGGGACAGCACTGCCGTACTATCCTTGCTGAGCACCGTCCGCAAGTGTAGTAGACGGTATCTTTCCCCTATCGTTCTGTGGCCCGCAGGTAGTGGATCAAAAAGCATTCTTGTCGCCTTTGAACGTTACATAAAGTGTAAGGAGGATAATACGAATGTCCAGCCACGAGCTCCAGTGTTCAAGGTACCAGATATCGTGTTCGATCCTTTTACGCAGCTGATCTTCCCGTTTGATCTCACCACGGAAGCCACTGACCTGCGCCCAGCCCGTCACGCCTGGTTTTACAAAATGACGGATCATATACTGGCCTAATATTTTTGAATACGTCTCGGTATGACGCAGCATATGAGGGCGCGGACCTACGACGGACATGGACCCTGCCAGCACATTCAGGAATTGAGGCAGCTCATCCAGGTTGCTCTTGCGAAGGAGCTTTCCCAAAGGTGTTATACGGGCATCGCCACGGGTGACCTGCCGGACATTGGCATCATCATTGACAGCCAGGCTGCGGAATTTTATACAACGGAAAGGTTTGTTGTCCTTGCCTGAACGCCATTGGACAAAGAAGACCGGTCCCCTGGAGTTAAGCTTGATCAATATTGCCAGGATAGGCGTCAGCCAGGAAAGGACAAAGACGATGACAACGAGACTGAAGACGATGTCAAAGACCCTTTTTTTGATGCTGTTGCTCATATCTTCCAGGGGCTCGGGCCGCAGGGAAAGAATAGGCAGCTCGTCTACATACTCGAGATGGGTATCGCGGTTGACATAGAATTTAAAGTCCGGCACGAATTTGAACCGGATAAGTGACTTCTCCGCCGTCTGCGCCATATCGTAAATGGATGTATTGGTCTCGGGGGAGATGGTAGAATATATTTCGCTGATACGATTGTTGATGGCGTAGTTGATACATTCATCGATGTCGCCGATGATGGGCAGATCGGAAAGTTCGTGGATACGGCGGGGGTCTTCAAAAAATCCCTCCACGGACATTCGGTTATCCCGCCCAGAAAAGCTATAAGCCAGCTTCTTCGCTACGTTGTTGTACCCTACGATGACTACTCTCTTTCCGGGTTTGTTATTTTTCTGCCGGTAAAAAGCTGAGGCCATCAGTATTCCCCTGGTAAGCAGCAGGACGGTGCAGAAGGCAAAGAAGCTCAGCAGCACAAATACACGGGAATAGGAATAGTGGAAAAGAAAGATGAAGAAAATCATGAATGCGACAAAAAGTATCATGGTCTTTACGGTACGCCTGGCAAACCTGTCGAGGTCCAGGCTGGCATTGTCCACATAGAGCGCGGTGGAATAGGACGTCAGCAGCCAGACCATATTGGCCACGATAAATAAGATCATATACCGGTGCTCGGCGCCTAACTGGATCTTATTGGTGCTAAGTACTAACAAAAAATAGACTACGTTGAGCGCAAGAAGGTCTACGCAGACGAAAAAGAACCTGAATAGGTTACTGTAACGGCTGTTCATGGTAATATGTAAGTTTAATTTCCTTGATAAAAAGTCTTTGACAATTTGAGTATAACGGCCGTGGAGTTGTTCAGCAGCTTGCCCTTGTCCATCGCTCCAAGACAGCCAACGCTGTATCCCCGCCCCAGGTCTTTTTTGACCTCCAGGAAGGAAGAGAGCTGGGATACTTCCTGCCAGATACCGTTTTTTGGCGGAGCATAATAGCGCCCGGTGCTATGCCCGTATATGCTGGTGCCGAACGTCCCGTAGTTCATGGAATAGGAGAGCTTTGTCGTAAAATACCATTTGTCGACGGCGCCCTGTAGTCCCACATGAAAGGCTACGACACGGTTGTTATTAAAAAAGTCGGTTGGATCATCTGGTAATCCCGCACAGGTGGAAGTACGGGTGCTTATAAAAGGAGTACCAAGGCCAAGGCCCTTGTAGGACCAGCCCTGAGCATACTCATAATTGTTATAATAGTTCTCGTCCCCGGATGGTGAGTACCTGGACCAGGGATATCCGCCCTGATTCTTTGTAGAAAGGAATTCAAAAAGGATCTTGCTCCAATGGAATACCCGTTGTTCGTCGTACTTATTGGTCAGGGAAATACCACTGAGGCCGTCGGTGATATTTGACAGATGATAAAGCCCTCCTTCATCGTATAGGAACTGATGATAAGCGGAGAGGCGGATATACTCCCAATCATAATCGAGACCTGCATCAATGGTACCCAGGTGATTGCCCACTTTGGAACTATTCCAGGTCTTCCCCGTAGCAGCATACAGAAAGGTTTTCCATCCGGGCACACTGTATCCCGGCCCGAAGACCTCGCGCTCATCTCCCCACATCACCTGGTGATTGAACCCGCCATAAAGCTTTAGCGCCCACTCCGGTCGCCCCAGCCGGACGTATACGGAGGATTGATGGAAATAGGTGTTGGCATGCCGGGTTAGATGTCCGTATTGAACAGGGAACTCCCCTATCCACCCCTGTGCGAAATTCCCCTTGAATGCAAACAGATCCCCGAACCAGGGCAGCTGGAAATAGTTAGGGATGGACAGCTCTATTTTCGGTATGCCCAGGGCGTTGCCGGAAATGGCAAAAGCCCCGGAAGACAAAGTAGTATCCACCAGCCCCATGATCTCTTTTATACGTCCAGCCTTTAGCTCAAAAATGCCGATCCTCAATTTCCCATACCCTTCGATCAGGGTGGCCCGGGCGTTTTCTCCCATATCCCCCCTCACTTCCAGTGAGGCGCCCCAATCTATGAGCCTGGACCGTGCTGTGTCATAATCTATATGAATAGCGCCGATGACGGAGGCAGACGACCCCGGCAGCGGTACGCTGCCGAACTGGTTGCTGCGGAACCAGAAAGGGGTATTGTGGGCGGTCCCCCCTATCCCCTGTACCTCGAGACTGCCGTTCACCGGGCTTATCTGTGCCATACTATCCATCATGGCAAGACCCAGCAGTAACGTAAAGTAAAATCTCATATAGCAGTTATTAAGTATTGATCTTAATATCATGACATGCTTTTGGTAACAGCTTCCTTATACGTATTGTGTATAAGGCTGAGATCTGCATACATAGTTTTCAGTCGCGCATTCTCCTCTTCCAGCT
>Ga0105237_10009190_pt1 | contig 10610 bp, 8 predicted proteins | sample KBSC24metaG_FD_81520 | JGI IMG/M metagenome (GOLD analysis project Ga0105237, IMG submission 81520) | Corn rhizosphere microbial communities from Kellogg Biological Station, Michigan, USA - KBS C2-4 metaG | ecosystem: Host-associated > Plants > Roots > Rhizosphere > Soil | place: Michigan, USA... | reverse complement strand
GCACTGTCGAAATTGCCGCGATTCCGAACCACTCTGCCGGGTTTGTGGACGGTGGCGAAGAGTTCCTGCTTGTACGCGCTGGAGTTGAAATTCGAGTGAGCGGGATTGTTGTCCCATTCCACTTTCAAGCTCTTTCGCCCCTGCATGGCCGCGTACGTGGAGTCGGCTACTACCGCGATCCCACCGAGTTGCTGGAAAAGGTGTGGCTGCTTGAAAGGCGGGAGTTGTACCGTCTTGTGCACGCCCTTCACCTTCAAAGTATCCGCGTCGCTGAACGACTTGACCTTCGAATCGTACACGGGTGGCCGCTCGATCACCGCGTACAGCATCCCGGGACGCTTCGCATCCATGCCGTACACGGCTTTCCCGGTAACGATGTTGTGTTGATCGACAATCGCGACATCCTTGCCGATGTAACGGTATTCGTCCGGCTTCTTGAAGCGTAGTTCCTGCTTCGTAGGGACGGGAAGCGTAGCGGCGCTCGCCACCAGGTCGGCGATCGGAGCGCTGCGCTTCGATGAGGCATGTGTCACGACGCCGAGTTTCATGCTGACTTCGCCTGGAGCCACGCCCCACTTCTTGGCGGCGGCGCGTTCCAGCATCAATCGGGCGGTGGCGCCAGCCTGATGCATCGCCTCTACGAAGTCCCGCACCGAGCAGGACCCGTCGGTGTTTTGCGACCCATACTTCGCATCGGCGACCGCCTGCTCCACTCTTACATTCTTCCAATCGACATCCAGTTCATCGGCGAGCACCAGGGGCAGGGAAGTCCGGCTGCCCGTGCCCATCTCGGAACGATGCGCCGTAATAATGACCTGTCCGTTCGGCTCGAAGCCGAGATACACGCTGGGCTGCCACGTCGCCGCAGCATTGGCGTTGTCGGTCAGAAGGTTCGCACTCAACACCCAGGCGCCCGCGGAAAAGATGGTGCCGAGAAAGCCACGGCGGTCGAGCGAAAGCGGCTCGATCGACACCTGCAAACCGGGATGATTTTCGTGAGCCTCGCGCGAGAGTCGCGCGATTTCGGAGTGGGTTTTCGGAGCACCCAACATTACTTCACCCCCGCGGCAGTTCGGATGGCTGCATGAATGCGCGTGTAGGTGCCGCACCGGCAGATGTTTCCATCCATCGCGCTATCGATCTGTGCGTCCGTAGGTTTTGGCGTCTTCGCCAGCAGTGCGGCAGCCTGCATGATTTGTCCGCTCTGGCAGTAGCCGCACTGCGCCACATTGTGCTTCTCCCAGGCGACCTGGCAGGGATGCGTGCCGGTGGCACTGAGCCCCTCGATGGTCGTGATCTTCTTGCCCGCGACGGCCTTGAGCGGCGTCAGGCAACTCCGAATCGCCTGGCCGTCCTGATGAACGGTGCACGCGCCGCAGAGTCCCATCCCGCAACCGAATTTGGTGCCGGTCAGCTCCAATTCGTCGCGCAGGTACCAGAGGAGAGGCACATCGCCGTCCCCGTCGAATTTACGGTTTTGCCCGTTAACGGTTAGCTCGATCATAGGGTTCTGCCATTATAGTCCCGTCAATATCAAACGGCACTCCCCATACGGGATTTACCCTATTACCCCATCGCTGGCGTTGCTATCCAAAAGCTGAATCTTGAATTCGGACCATCGGATCCAATAGCTGCTAACCTGAGGTGTTCGGGTAGCAGGACCGAGCTGAAGTTTATGTTGGTCGACGCGTTCGTCATTCTGGGGTCACTGCTCGTTGCGGCTGTGGCTCTTACCCAGATTCTGATTCCACTGATCCAGAACAAGCCTCTCTTTGTTTCCTTCCGTAGGAGTCATCAGAGGGAGAAGTATCTCAAAGAGCAGTTGGAAGAGACTCAGCGGCGCCTGGCGGAGTTAGAACTCGAGAAGCAATTAGCGGAACGCCGCAGCGAGCTCATTCGACGGCAGACGGAAGAACTGGAATCGCTTTGTGACCTGACTTCCCCGTCCCGGGAGAGCGAACGTGGAGCGAATCCGCATAAGGAAAGTTCGGAAAAGGAGCAATGAGATGAGATCCCTACTTGATGTGAGCACCAGCGAATCTTCCGGCAGAAAGATCAACTGGCAGCGTCTGATCATCGGTGTGGGTACGGTAGTGGTTGTCGTCTTGTGCTTGATGGGCCTCTCGAATCTGGTGGTCCACCTGGACGCAAGAGACGTCATGATCATTCAGTACCCCAGCGGTACATTGAAAGTCTGCATCCAACCCGGGTACTACTCGCAATGGTTTGGCACGGTGACCACTTACCGCAAGCGGTCCCAATTCTGGTTCTCGTCGGCTACCGATCAGGGACGGTCCGTTGACCAGTCGATTCCAGTGCGATTTAACGATGGTGGCCATGCGCGCGTTTCCGGCTCGATTGCCTGGGAGATGCCTACCTCCGAGCGCGACGCCATTCGTCTGCATACCTTATATGGATCGCAGGCGGCAATTGAACAGCAGTTAGTGCGCACAGTGGTGGAAAAATCGGTCTATATGACGGGCCCGCTGATGTCCTCGAAGGAGTCCTACGCGGAACGTCGCAACGACCTGATCAGTCTGATCGATGACCAGATTGTACACGGCGTTTACAAGACCGAGGTCGTCCAGGAAAAACAGAAGGACCCCATTACGATGCAGGAGAAGACCGTCTCGATTGTGAAGCTGGTGCAAGATCGCAACGGTCTCTTCGCGCGGCAAGACCACTCGCCCCTCGAGGACTTTGCGATTAAGACCTTCAACCTGGCGATCAACGAAGTGAAATACGACGTCACCGTAGAAGCGCAGATCAAGCAACAGCAGGACATGATCATGCAAGTGCAGACGTCGATTGCGGAAGCCAAGCGCGCCGAGCAGACCGCTCTCACCGCTGCTAAGAACGGGGAGGCCGAGGCGGCCAAGGCCAAATGGGACCAGGAAGTGATCAAAGCCAAGCTTGTGACCGAAGCCGAAGCCCGCAAGGCGGTCGCGGTCCTCGATGTCCAGACCGCGGATCTGCGACGTAAAGAACTGGAACTGCAAGGCGAAGGCGAAGCAGCCAAGCGGCGGGCCATTATGCAGGCGGATGGTGCCCTGCAGATCAAGATCGATGCCTACAAAACCGTCATGCACGACGCGTTTGAAGCCGTCAAAGGCTATCAGGGTAATTGGGTTCCCGGCGTAGTCATGGCCGGAAGTCATACCGGCAATGGGGCCATGGACATGATTAACCTCATGTCCGTGAAGGCCGCCCAGGACTTGAATCTGAACCTCTCCGTACCGAACAGCAGTAACGCTGCCACCCGGCCTGACCGCAGAGCTGCCAAATAGATTGTGGGGTAGGCGCTTCCGCCTGCCCACCCCGCTCCTCCTCACTGACTCAGAGACCCTGTGTCCTGACTACAGAATTTCCGGATAATTGCGGTTCCGCGCCTCACTAACTTCGCCTTCGCGTAGGCATCTGAAACAGCACCAGCACCTGGAACATGGACTACGCTCCGTCTGTGAATTTCCGGTCGAGTGCGCCCAATTTCGAAACGGAGGTCAGCAACATTCCCTTCGGCAACAATTCCACCAACACGTCGGAAGGGCTCTACCAGGCCTATGCGAAGGTGCAGGCACTTAACGAGACAGGTGCGCTGAACGTAATTGTATTGCTGACCGATGGGCGCCCCAGCGGCCTGACCGTACAGGTGGACGCCCAAGGTTCGTGCGCTTCCAAGGGGCTGAAGCCTGGCTTGGTGGCGGCGAATGTGGGCCAGTCATGGCCGCCCATCCCTCCCACTACCTGGGGCGGACGTCAGGATGCGGCGACCACTATCTGGACCTTCGGTCTTTTCGATCCGCACTATACCGGGTCGTATGGCGGTGCCGATTCCAACTTCGTTGCAGCCAGCGCCGGGTGCCATTACGCGACCGATCCCGGACAACCCATTCTTGGCGGCGATCTGTACCTGGATGCTCCAACATTGCCGCTCTTGGATGCGCACGGCAACTCGACAACCGGTCCGGTAGCGACCGGAGCGGGACAAAGTTTATCGAGCCCGCAGGCAGTACGCTACGCTGCCATGAATGCGGCCGATAATATGGCTACAAGGATCCGGCAGGACACCACCGTCCGTCCCATTCTGTTCGTCATCGGGTGAAGCGAGCCTCCCTCCGCCGGTGACCCGGTGGATGTGGACTGGCTGGCGCGGGTCGCCAACGATTCCGGTTAGAAGAAGAGCCTGGGTAAATCCGATCTACTAAGCCGGCCTGACGCCAGGCATGTACTTCAACGCGGACTCGTCGGGACTCTCGGCCACCTTCCAGCAGCTCGCCTCCTAGATCCTCCGACTGGCCCAGTAACGGCGAGCGCTCACAGGCTGCGATAGACTACGTTTACTATGAAACGGAAGCTGTCGTTGGGCCTGTGCCTGTTTGTTGCGGCCGGCCTGCCCCTCGCCGGGGCAAGCGCCAAACCCGAGTCGGTTGGCCTTTCCGAAGAACGCCTTAACCGCATTCACGACGCGATGCAACGCCACATCGACGCGCATGACATCTCTGGCGCAGTCACGCTGGTGGCGCGCAAAGGCCAGATCGCGTGGCTCCATGCGCAAGGCAACATGGACATCGAAGCGAAGAAGCCCATGCAGAAGGACGCCATGTTCCGCGTCTTCTCGATGTCCAAGCCCGTGTGCGGCGCGGCTATCCTGATACTGCTCGAAGAAGGGAAGCTCCGCCTCACCGATCCGGTTTCGAAATTCATCCCGGAGTTCAAGGGCTCAAAGGTCGCCGTGGTTCAGGACCGCGCGCCCAACGCGCCAGCGTCCGACCCGCCGAAGTATTACACGATCCCGGCAACCCGAGAAATCACCATTCAAGACCTGCTGACGCATGTCTCCGGACTTGCCAGCGGAGGACGAGCGAGCGCGTACGAACTGCCCGGCCTGATCGAGATGATCAGCGGCCGGACACTCGCCGAAATCATGCCGAAGTTCGCCTCCTCCTCGCTCGACTTCCAACCGGGGTCACGCTGGAGTTACAGCGCACTGGCTGGATTCGACACACTTGGCCGTGTGGTTGAAGTCGCATCGGGAATGACCTTCGATCAGTTCCTGAAGCAGCGCATCTTCGCGCCGCTCGGGATGAAGACGACCTCTTTCCATCCGGGAGATGATCGGTGGCCGAGCGTCGCTACGGCGTATCACCGCGCGGATGGGGCGCTTACGAAGACGAAGTCCCCGAACGGCCTACAGAGCAAGACCTACTTCTCAGGCGCGGGCGGACTGGTCTCGACGGCGGAAGAGTACGCCCAGTTCGCGCTGATGCTTTCTGCTGGTGGACAATTGAACGGTACTCGGCTCCTCAGCCCGAAGACCGTGGAACTCATGTCCTCGATATTCGTTCCCGACACGCTTCCGGGGCGCGGGCCGGGCCGAGGGTACGGACTTAGCGTCGAAGTAATCAGCGACCCTGTCCTGGCCGGGCGCCGAGTCTCCAAGGGCAGCTTCGGTTGGGACGGCGCGTACGGTACCCACTTCTGGGTCGACCCCCAAGAGAAACTCATCGGTGTGATGATGATCCAGACCGACAATCCCGACCGGCAAGTGGACCGCGACTTCGAGAACGCCGTCATGCAGGCAATCGTGGAGTAGACTCGCAGCGACAGCTATGCCAATCGAAGCCGGCAGCCATTTAGGACCGTACGAGATTGTCTCGGCCATAGGCGCCGGCGGTATGGGCGAGGTTTACCGCGCGCGTGACAGGCGTCTCGAGCGCACCGTCGCGATCAAAGTATTAGCCCCTAACCTTTCCGGGAACCCCGAATATCGCCAGCGCTTCGAGCGCGAAGCCCGCGCTGTGGCCGCGCTCAGCCACCCGCATATCTGCCCGGTGTATGACATTGGCGCGCACGACGGCCTCGACTTTCTCGTGATGGAATACCTGGAAGGTGAGAATCTGGCGTCGCGCATTGCGAAGGGAGCTCTTCCCATCGAGGAAGCGCTTCGTTACGCCATCCAGATCGCCGACGCGCTGGATCAGGCGCATCGCCATGGCGTGGTTCACCGCGACCTCAAGCCAGGGAACATCATGCTCACGAAGTCCGGCGCCAAACTGCTGGATTTCGGCTTGGCGAAGATGGTCGAGCCGCGCGGGGGCCCTCCCAGCACGCTCACCGCTCTGCCCACCGCGACCACTCCTCTCACCGGACAGGGCTTGATCGTCGGCACGCTTCAATATATGGCCCCGGAACAGCTTGAGGGAGGCGAGGCCGACGCGCGAACCGATCTCTACGCCCTTGGCCTTGTCCTGTATGAAATGATCGCCGGAAAGCGCGCCTTCGAAGCCCGCAGCCAGGCTGCCCTCATTTCCAGCATCATGGCGAGTTCCCCTCCGCCGCTCTCGTCACTGAGCAGCGCGGTTCCGCCCGCGCTCGAGCATCTCGTCACCACCTGCATCGCGAAGGACCCCGATGCGCGATGGCAGAACACGTCAGACGTGCTACTTCAGTTGAAGTGGATCGTGCAGGGCGACTCCCAGCCCGGCGTGCCGGCAGCAGTAGCGTCGCCTACCAAACAGCGCAATCTCGTCCTGTGGTCCACGCTCGCCGCGAGCGTCTGCGCAGCCGTGCTTCTGGCCTGGCTTCATTTTACGGAGCGCCCCGCGCCTCCGCAGCCCGCCGTGAAGTTCGCGATCCACGCACCTGCGGAAGCGGGTTTCTCTCTCGGAGTCGATACCCCGGTTTTATCGCCCGATGGGACGCGGTTGGTTTTTACCGCAGGCCGCCGCTCCGGCGTTCGTATGCTGTGGTACCAGCCGCTCGATTCGCTGGAAGCCAAGCCGCTTCCGGGCACGGAAAGTGCCGTACTGCCATTCTGGTCGCCCGACGGTCGTTCGGTGGCCTTTTATTCGGAAGTGGACAAGAAGCTCAAAAAGGTCGATCTCTCGGGTGGCCCCGCAGTGACCCTGTGCCCCGCCAAAAATGGGAGCGCCAGCGGCGCCTGGATGTCGAACGGTTCCCTGATCTTTTACGACGACAACAAGCTGATGCGCGTTCCCGCGGCGGGCGGCGAGTCGAAGCCGCTGTTCGGCGCCGATGTGCCGGCCCCCAAGATGACCCAGTTATGGCCCCGTGCCCTTCCGGACGGCAAACACATTCTATTTCTCGCTGTCGGCCCGCAGGACAAAGAAGGTATTTACGCGGCCGACTTGGAATCCGGGCAGATGCATATGGTCATACCGGTGCGCTCGCTCTTCGAGTATTCCCCCGATGGATACATTTTGTACAGCCGGCAACAGGCCATTGTGGCGCAGCGTTTTAATGCCAGATCGCTAACCGTCCAGGGGGATCCCTTGCCAGTAGTGGATCGAGCCGGCGCGTTCAGTTCAACCTGGGGCCCGATTGCCTCAGCTTCGGAAAACGGAACCTTGGTTTATTCCCGTCCCGTGAATCAGGCCTCTCAGCTCCACTGGTATAGCCGCGACGGCAAGCAGCTCAGCTCCATCGAGGGAGCAAGAAATTATAGCCAGTTGCTGCTTTCTCCAGATGGACGGCGCGTCGCGGTTGAGTTGGATGGTACGGAAAAAACTCCCCACCGAACTCTCTGGGTACTCGAGCTCTCGACCGGCATTTTTTCGCTTTTTACTCCCAATACCGAGAATCGATATAGCGACGCGATCTGGTCATCGGACAGCCGGGACATCATTTATGCAAGGTTCCAAGGCTTTAAGCCGGCGATCCTGCGAAAGCCGGCGGGTGGAGGAGCGGAGCAGGTCGTGATTTCCCAGGAAACTGCCTTGTACCCGGAAGAGTCGCTTCCGGACGGCAGCATTCTTGCCGTGACCCAGAACGGCAAGGATATCGTTCGGATCGCGCCGTCCGGGGGAAAGTCGGAAAGTATCTTCCATACCGATTTCGAGTCCGACGAGCCCCACGTTTCGCCCGACGGCCGATGGATTACGTATACGGCGAACGAATCGGGCCAATGGGAAACTTACGTCGCCGCGTACCCTTCGTTTGGCAGCCGCCGGCAGGTGTCGAACGCCGGTGGAATGGGTCCCGTGTGGCGCGCCGACGGTAAGGAGTTGTTCTATCTCTCGCCGGTCGGCGAGCTGATGTCGGTCGGATTCAAAGGCGGCGCGCAGCCCGAGACGTCAGTTCCGGTAAAGCTGTTCCAGACTCGACTCCGCGCGGACAATCGATATAACCAATATACGGTCACCAATGACGGGCAGCGCTTTCTGGTGTACGAGCCCGTCGAGGAAAACGACCAGCCCTACTATGTGGTCATGAACTGGACGTCTCTGTTGAAGCGTTAATGGAGCTGGCCTCGCCGAAATCGCGGCGACTACTCCAATCCGAGCGGCGCCCCGAATTTCAAGGCCAGATCCAATGGGAGGAAGCTTGATAACCTCACAACTGAGAAACCAGAAATGCCTGCACCTTCCAGGCCACCCAGCTCAAAGCTCCGGACGTTACGGGACATCAGCAGGTTTGCAACCCTGCCGGTGATCAGCGTGTAGCCCGGTAGTGGCCAAACGATGAAGAAGTCTTCTCCGGTCGACTGCTTCCAATCGACCAGCAATTCTGGACACCTCAACGCGCTATACCGCTTCCATCGGCATGATGGACATTCCTCTACCACACGAATTCCCGACGCTGGGTGGGCCATGCCTCCCCAGCCTGTCACCACGAGTTCCCGGTATTCCCGTGTGACCGTCCCGTCTTGAAACCGCAACGTGGCAGGCTGCGCACGGTATCCCGTAAGCCCACACTTTCCGAATTCTTCTAAAAGACCCTCGTGAACCAGACACCCACCCTGGCTTCCCGGGGCACTCCAGATCACGAGCTGATCGCGATCGTTGTGATCTACCTCTTGAGCCAACTCCCCGACTCGCCGGCAACCATCGATGTGTTTAAAACAGTTGGCGCTGATGGGGCACGGGTACACATCCAGCATGGGAGCTGGGACGCCGCGCATCGGTTTGGCAATGAGCCGGTCATCGTTGGGCGGCGCAAGGTGAAAGTAAGTCACCATCGTGGCTGTGGCCCCGCGCCGCCCTTACAAAAAGAATGCCCGAACCGCAAACGTGGCGATCTCTTTGCGCGTGATATTGTTCCCCGGGCTGAACGTGGTGGGCGTCGTACCGCTCGTAATCCCCAGGTCGCGCATCTTCTGGACATAAATAAAGTAGGGACCATACACCGGATCTCCCGGCGTCACATCCGTGAAGTAGGGTGTGGTGCTGGCGCCGAAATTGTCGCCATAGGGATTGGGCTGCGGTGTTCCGGAGAGCGTGGTTGGGAAGACGTTGTTCATCTTCGCGCGGATGATGAATACCGACATTTGCGCACGCGTCACCGGATCATTCGGGCAGTAACGGTAGATCGGATCGATCGTGCTGGTGCATCCCTGTGTGTATCCACGGCGTACCATCACTTCGATATAGCGCATCAACTGTGCATTGCTTACGCCCACAAAGGGATTGACGATCGATGCACCGCCGGCGCCGAGATCGCCGAACGAACTCGCCAGCGTTCCGCCGCCGCAACCCGCGCTTAGGCCCGACGGATCGCCCCCCGTGGCGCACAAGAAGTAGCTGATCTGCGGCTCGTCCATCTGCGCTTTCACGACCCAGTACGCCATCTCGGCGCGACTCACGATCGCATCTGGTCCGAAGTATGCGCACCCGCTCGAAGCTGTGCCGGAGCCTGGCGGCGGCTGGAGAGGTGTGGAGGAACCTACCGGTGCCGTCGCCACGCACGGACCGATGCTCGACGGAACCGCCAGACCAAGCCGTTTCGCGAGTTGAATCCAGGTGAAGAAGCTCGCGTTGGGCCCGGACTGCAAGACGTCCTGGAAGGCGTTCGGATCGAATAAGGGTGAGGACTGCGCGCAGAGCAATCCGGGAATCAGCAACAAGGCGGAAGCCAACAAACTGGTTCGGCGCATGAACGGTGTCTCCTGAAGATATGGGGCTGCACAGGCTCTGTGAACCCTCGTCCATTATAGGAGGCTTACTCCCAAAACACAGCCTCTCGCGGGGAGGTCGTCAGGCTTCCCCGCGGACAATTGCATTCTCTATTCGGTTGTCAAAGAACTCGTGGCCTAGCGCGGCAACCGTCCGATTGTGGGACTAGGTTCGTTTGGTAATACGGCGTCTCCCACGCCAGACTGCTCAAACTGAATTACTTAGCGAAGGCCGTCCAACTGCCCAAACGCTATCACGTCGGCTCCGAAAATCCAGCCGCTGGGGCTGTGCAGCGCGCTCCCTCCGCTTTGCGCTGCAACCACATCCGGGGCCGCACAAAAATTCCCAACTGCAGTGATCGGTGTCTATTTCACCCTGCAGGCGGGGCATGGTGTTGCTAGAATGCACCCAAATGGAAGGGCGCGGTGTGACAGCAAAGGAGCTGCAATATGGATCATAAGAAGACGTCGAATCACCACGGGCACGTCAACCGGCGATGGTTCCTCGATGCTGCAGGCAAGGTCGCGGGCGGTGGCGTCGCCGCCGGCGCCATCTTCGAGACGATCGGGCTGCCCGGCTTCCTTGCCTACGTGGTATTCGGGATGGAGGCGGTCGGCGGCGTCCTGCTCGTGCTCGGCGTTCGCACAAGGGAAGTCTCGGCCGCCCTCCTCCCGATTTTGGCCGGCGCCCTCTGGGTGC
>Ga0105237_10009189_pt1 | contig 10610 bp, 10 predicted proteins | sample KBSC24metaG_FD_81520 | JGI IMG/M metagenome (GOLD analysis project Ga0105237, IMG submission 81520) | Corn rhizosphere microbial communities from Kellogg Biological Station, Michigan, USA - KBS C2-4 metaG | ecosystem: Host-associated > Plants > Roots > Rhizosphere > Soil | place: Michigan, USA... | reverse complement strand
CCGTTGCTGTCGAGCCACTTCTCCATGCCGGCGATGCCCTGGTTATCGATGTTGACCAGGCCGATCAGGTGCGCGACCTCGTTGCCGGTCGGATAGACGCGCTTGTTTTCGCGCAAGAACCCGATGCCGGGAATGCCGAGGCGATGGATGTCCTGCTGTTGCTTTGGCGTGATCTCGCGCTTCAGCCAGACGAAACCCTTGCGCGACATCAGGCGATCACGGACCTCGCCGACATCGAGATCGGGCAGCGTGCCGGTGAGAAGCTCTATCGCCTCGTCCTTGTCGATGATGCGGCGCGGCTCGCCGAACAGGCTCGGCGCCTTGACATCGGTCGCCAGGATTTCGCCGTTGCGATCGACGATGTCGGGCCGCGCGGTCGCAATCGCGTCCTGCGCGGCGGCGCGGCGCGCGCTGTGGCTGTCGGCGCCGATCGCAAACATCACCAGCCGCCCGCCGATCACAGCATAGACAGCGACAAACGCGATGATCGCGAGTCCGACGCGGGCGCGCGCCTTGGCGTTGCGGTCGACATTGCGCCCGTAGAGCAGGCTGCGCAGGAAACGCTGCCGCCAGGATTCCGCCGGCCTGTTTGCAACCGCGGCGCCGGTCATTGTCTGGCCTCCGGTTGCGGCACCGAACCGGTGACGCTGGGCGCATCCGCCACGGCCTCGATGGTGTCGATCATCGATCCGATGGGATCGGCACTCCCGGGCTTGGCGAGGCTCGGCGGCCGCTCCGGCAGGTTCTTCAGGGAATCGTACTGGTTGGCATTGAGCGGCTTCAGCGCCAGATGGCGCTCGACCAGTCCCTGCAGCCGCTGCGGCGAGTCGAGCTTGGCCCATTCCGAACGCAGCACCGCAATCGCGTCGCGCTGCTCGCGGATTTCCGCATGCAGCTTCAGCACGCGCTCGGTTCGCACGGTCGAATCCATCTTGATGCGGTAGACGTAGGCCGCCGCGAACACCAGCACACCGATCACGAGGAGATGGATCATCCGCATGGTCAGCCTCCTCTCATCACGTCGGAGAGTTTCGGCCATGACGGCGGCGCGGCGGCTGCATGGGCGGGCGCTTCGGTGCGCTCGGCGCCGCGCAGCTTGGCCGAACGCGCGCGCGGATTGGCGGCGACCTCGCCTTCGTCAGGCGTCACCGGCTTTTTCGTCAGCAGGCGGAAGCTCGGCGCCGCCTGCTTCACCTCCGGCTGGTGGCGCGAGCCGCCGCCGGTCTTGCCGCGCTCGGAGAGGAAATTCTTGACGATGCGGTCTTCCAGCGAATGGAACGACACCACGGCGAGCCGCCCCCCCGGCTTCAGCATGCGTTCGGCCGCTTCCAGCGCGGTCTGCAATTCGTCGAGCTCTTCATTGACGAAGATGCGCAGGCCCTGGAAGGTCCGCGTCGCCGGATGTATGTCACCGGGCTTTGAGCGCACCACGCGCGCCACGATGTCGGCAAGCGCCTTGGTCGACGTGATTGGCGCGTCCTTGCGTGCCGCGACGATGGCGCGGGCGACCGCGCGGGAACGGCGCTCCTCACCGAAGAGATAGACGATGTCGGCGATCTCGGCCTCGGATGCCTTCGCGATCACATCGGCCGCGGTCGGGCCCGACTGCGCCATCCGCATGTCGAGCGGGCCGTCGAGGCGGAACGAGAAGCCGCGCCCGGCTTCGTCCAGCTGCATCGACGAAACCCCGACATCCATCACCACGCCGTCGACCGCAGCCACGCCCTCAGCGGCACAGATCCCAGCAAGGTTGGAGAAGCGGTCCTCGACCAGGGTCAGGCGTCCCTCCGACCGGTCGACTAGGTCAAACCCGGCGGCGACAGCGGTCCGGTCGCGGTCGATGCCGATCACCCGGGTACCGCCGACTGCGAGGATGCCGCGGCTGTAGCCGCCGGCCCCAAAGGTCGCGTCGACATAGGTTCCGCCCGCGCGAGGCGCGAGCAGCTCGATTGCCTCGCGGCCGAGCACGGGAACATGACGCTGGCCAGCAGGGCTCATGCGCCGGTCCCCTCTGGTCGTCGCAATCTGAGGAAACTGGACGAGGACGAGCCCATTGCGCCTCAAATTCCCGTTTCTTGCGCCCCCGGCAGCCGCAATCCGGCGGGCGCGAGCCCCGACCCCGCGTGCACCCGGGGACAAACCCTGGTTTCCGCGTGGAATTTGCTGGGCTGCCATCGGGTTTTCGAGCGTGAAAAGGGGTGGCTAGCCGCCCCCAAAGCGGTTCGGCTCTTCACCACTTAGTAACGCCACGCAGCGTTAAGAAAGCGTTGATGGGATTGTTACATTTCGCCGCCGGCGACGATGCCTTCCTGTCAAGTGATGCTCCCCGCACACACCCGCGCAAAATGCGAAGCTGCGACGGCGCGCGCGATTGCGCGGCCCCGGTCCTGAAGGGATAGTGATCCCTCGACTCCAAATTGCCGCTTCCTCGTTTGTTTCAAAGTGTCCAATGTCGCTCGTCTCCGAAGGACTTGATTCGAAGCGCAACCGCGCCCTCCCGGTTCCCCGGGGCAACGCGAGCATGAAGACATTCACCCCCGATTCCTCGATCGCCTCCGACGTGATCCCGTCGCCGAATTGCGGCGAGCGCAACAAGGGCCGCGCGCCCGACATGATCGTGCTGCACTACACCGGCATGCCGGATGTCGAGGGCGCGATCGCACGGCTTTGCACCTCCGGTACCGAAGTGTCCGCCCACTACATCGTGCTGGAGGACGGCCGCATCGTGCAATGTGTGCCCGAAGCGAAGCGCGCCTGGCACGCCGGCGCCTCCTCCTGGGCCGGCGAGGAAGACATCAACACCTGCTCGATCGGGATCGAGATCGTCAATCGCGGCCATGACTGGGGCTATCCGGATTTCCCGCTGCGGCAGATCGCGGCGGTGATCGCGCTGTGCCGCGGCATCATGCTCCGCCGCAATGTGCCGTCGCACCGCGTGCTGGCGCATTCCGACGTCGCGCCGGCGCGCAAGAAGGACCCGGGTGAGAAATTCCCGTGGCACTCGCTGGCCAATTCCGGCGTCGGGCACTGGGTGCATCCGGCGCCGATCGTGCGCGGCGACACGCTCAAGCTCGGCATCATCAGCGAGGAAGTCCGCGACCTGCAGCAAGCGCTCGCCAAATACGGCTATGGCGTGCCGCTCACCGGCAAATTTGACGGGCCGACCATGGAAGTGGTCACTGCGTTCCAGCGCCACTTCCGCCCCGCCCGCGTCGATGGCATCGCCGATCACTCGACGCTTACCACGCTCCACGCGCTGCTATCGACGCTGCCCTCGGATGCCGGGATCGTGCCGCAAGCTAGCGCGTGATCTCCTCCCGCTTCGCCCTCGCGGAGCAAGGCGACATATTCGCGTGCTCACCCCGGTCCAACTCAGTCATCCGCCGCGCATAAAGCCGCCGCAACGGCTCGAGCCTGGTCGCGGCCGCAGCGGCGAGATAAGCCTCGCGCGCGTCTTCACGGCGGCCGAGCCTGCGCAGGAGATCGGCGCGCACCGCGGGCAGCAACTCATAGCCGTCGAGACCACCGCGTGCAGCGATGGCGTCGATCAGGTCGAGCGCGCGCGCCGGTCCGTCCACCATCGACACCGCGGCAGCATGATTGAGCTCGATCACCGGCGACGGCGCGATGCGCAGCAACACTTCATAGAGCCCGGCAATCTGCCGCCAGTCGGTGTCGGCATAGTTCGGCGCGCGGGCGTGAAGGGCGGCGATCGCGGCCTGCACTGCGTAGGATTGCGGCGGCCCCGGTATCCGCAGCGCCTCTTCGACCAGCGCCAGCCCTTCGGCGATTTGTTGCCAGTCCCAGAGCGAGCGATCCTGCTCTTCCAGCAGCACGATATCGCCGGCAGCGGTTTCGCGCCCGGCGCGCCGCGCGTCATGCAGCAGCATCAGGGCCAGCAATCCCATGATCTCGCCGCGTCCGGGCATCAGCATGTTCAGCAGCCGTCCGAGCCTGATCGCCTCGCGCGCGAGATCCGGCCGCATCAGGTCGTCGCCCGCGGTCGCGACATAGCCTTCGGTGAAGACGAGATAGATCACGGCAAGCACGCCGCTGAGCCGCGGCGCCAGCGTCTCGCGCTCCGGCACCTCATAGGGGATGCCGGCAAGCCTGATCTTCTGCTTGGCACGGAGCAGGCGCTGCGCCATCGCGTCCTCGCTCGCCAGAAACGCGCGCGCCACCTGTGGCGTCGTCAGCCCGCACACCGTGCGCAAGGTCAGCGCGACCTGGACTTCAGCGGCAAAGGACGGGTGGCAGCAGGTGAAGATCAGCCGCAGCATGTCGTCGTCGAACACGGAGGTGTCGACGGTCTCATCCGCGCTCGAGGCATTGAGCTCGATCTCCTGCGCGACCTGCTGCTCCTTGCCGCGAAACGCGATCTGGCGGCGCACACGGTCGATCGCCTTGTTGCGTCCGACATTGACCAGCCAGGCGCGGGGATTGGCCGGCGGCGCTTCCTTTGGCCAGCGGTCGAGCGCGACAGCGAACGCGTCCTGCAGGACGTCCTCGGCGAGATCGAAATCGCCGACGAGGCGGATCAGCGTGGCCAGCGCGCGGCCCGCCTCGTCGCGGAAGATTTGCTCGATCTCGCCGGGAGTCATTTGCACACAGCGATTGCCATCACTTGCAGATCATCACCGGCCTGACCTCGCTTGAACCATCTCTGGCTCATAGATCATGATCGGCCGGACCTCGATTGCCCCGTCTTTGGCGCCTGGAATGTGCGCGGCAATGCCCAGCGCAGCATCGAGATCCTTGGCCTCGACCAGGTAATAACCGCCGAGTTGTTCGCGCGTTTCGGCAAACGGACCATCCGTGGTCAGGGTCTTGCCGTCGCGGACACGTACGGTGGTCGCGGTCGTTGACGGCTGCAGGCCGTCGCCCGCCTTGAAATGGCCGCTCTGGATGATGGAGCGGGTAAATTCGCCGTACTCCGCCGTCATTTTCTGGCGCGCGGCGGGGTCCATTTTCGCCATTTCGGCTTCGCTCCGATAGATCATCAGCAGATATTGCATGGGGTTGCTCCTCTTTGTTCGGCTGGATCGCCGTCACATCCAGTCGAACGGCCAATCCTCCAAACGACATGTTCAGGATAATTTATTTTGGGCGTCGCAAGCTGATCTTCTCGGGGTTGACGCGAGGTCCCTGAACCCCCATGGCTAAGGGGTCAGTCGGCCGGACGGCCGCTCCCGCACCAGCCGAAAGGCCGCGGGAGAGGAAAGTCCGGGCTCCATCGACATGCGGTGCCGGATAACATCCGGCGGGGGCAACCCCAGGGAAAGTGCCACAGAGAACGAACCGCCCCGTCTTCGGATGGAGCAAGGGTGAAAAGGTGCGGTAAGAGCGCACCGCGTTTCCGGCAACGGCGACGGCATGGCAAACCCCACCGGGAGCAAGACCGAATAGGGACGGCACACGCGGGAGGTTCGCGAAAGCGATAACGCCGCGGGAGCGATGTCAGGCTCGCCGTCCGGGTAGGTTGCTCGAGGCAATGTGCGAACATTGTCCCAGAGGAATGGCCGTCACGTATCGTCGCGCGCGAGCGCGGCGATGCCCTACAGAACCCGGCTTACAGGCCGGCTGATATGTTGAAATGAGGGGTTCGGCGCCAACACGCCGGACCCCTCGCCATTTTCCGACTGCGCTATTTGGCGAATGATTCAAGAAATTCGCGCAACTGCCCCTTCGCCTGATCGGTGGCCGATTTGCTGTACTCGATATGGTAACCGCGAACGTCGAGCGGCTTTTCAAAGAACGGCAAATCGAAACCCGCGTAGGCATCCGTCACAATCGCCAGCCGGATCGGAGCGCTCGCGCCGCGCCGCCGCGAAATGCCGTTGTCGTCCGTTCCTTCCGCCATCCTGCGGCAACCATCGAGCTGTTGTTCGCGGGCACCGACGACAACCATGGTGGCGACCGCCATCACCCCCTTGTCATCGCTGCAAGGCGGATAGAAAGCGACGGCCCCGCGAAACTTGCGCCTCGCGTTGCGTTCAATGCCGTCGCGTTCAACGGCGGCGAATGCCAGCGAGCCGCCGCGTCCAAAGCCGATGACGAAAATATGCGTCGGGTCCACGTCTTTTCGCGCAGCAAGCAGGTTCAGGCCGCGATAAGCATCCTCGGCAAACTCGGGAGGCGCCGGATAGAGACAGGTGTTCTGTCCGACGATGCCTCTTGGGGTAAATACATCGAGAGTCAGTGCGACATATCCCCAGGATGACAGCGTTTGCCCCCAGATCTGATCGACAGAGTCGGCAAAGCGGCCACAGGCCGGCAACAGCACAACGGCTGGAAACCGCTCCCCACCCTCCGGATGCCGCAGAATGCCCTTCAAAACAAAGGGGAGCGGATTAAGTGGAATCTCGACGGCTTCCGTAGGCTTCGTTAACGGTTGCTCTGCATGAAGCCGCGCCAACAAGGTCGAAGCCGCGAACGCCGCAATCACCAGAGAGATGGCCTTCACTCGCATTATCGGTGTTCTACTTATGCAAGTCACACGACAATCTCCTCCAGCAACTTCATCAGCGCGTCAGGCGCGGTGACGTTCGGCGAGTGGCTGGCGTCGATCTCGAAATAGCGCCAGCCGGCATCGTTCTTCAGACGCTTTGCAAATTGCGCGAAGGGGTCGCTGGCCGGGTCCTTGCGGCTGCAGTAAATGTAACTGCGCGGCAAGGTCGTCTCGCCATGCTGCAGCTTGAGTTTGCCCTCAAAGCATTTGATCGGCATGTGGGCCCGTCGCGGTGCCTGCCAGTCGAGATCGGCCTGCGACACGTCCGGCGGCGACGGATTTGGCGGGATGCGCCAGCCGTCGCCAGCCCTCGCGGCATTGCTCATCGGCTGTCGCCCGGGCTCGTTGAGATCGAACAGCGACTGCCCTTCGCGCGGCACGAAGGCGTCGAGATAGATCACCTGGTTGATGACGTCGCGGGCGCGGTCGGCAACTGCTGTTGCGACCATGCCGCCATAGGAATGTCCGAGCAGGACGAAATCGCGCAGGTCCTCATAATTGATGACGTTGAGGATGTCCTGGATGTGGGTCTCCAGATCGACGTCGGGATTGGCGAGATGCGCACGCTCGCCGAGCCCGGTATAGGTCGGCGTCAGCAAGCGATGACCTGCGGACTGCATCAAGGGATGCATCTTCTTCCAGCTCCAGCCGCCGCCCCACGCGCCGTGACAGAGCAGGAACGTCTTGTGCCTTGATTGCGAGTTCATCGAGTTCTTTCTTCCCCCGAAGGTATCATTCCATCACTTCATCGGCGCGGGCAAGGATCGTCGCCGGCACGACAATATCAAGCGCCTTGGCGCTCCTGAGGTTGACGATCATTTCAAATTTGGTCGGCTGCTGCACCGGCATATCGGCGGGCTTGCCGCCCTTTAGAATACGATCGACATATTCCGCAGACTGACGGAACAGGGCGGGAATGTTGACGCCATAGGCGATCAGGCCACCTTCCTCGGCAAAGGAGCGCAGCGCAGACACGATCGGGAATTTGTGGACGGTTGCCAGTTCAACGATCCGCTTGCGATGGACGTTGGTGAATGGTTCCGGGGGAAGGACCAACGCGCCATTCGGCTCGCGGCCAAACTCGGCGATGGCGCTTTCGATGTCGGCAACGCTGGTGACGGGCCTGTCCGCAATCTCCAGCGAAAGATCCCGGGCCGCAGCCTGCGCTGACGGCAAAGTGACCTTGCCGCCAGGATTTCCCGGGTTGTAGATGAATGCGATTCGCTGGGTGGCGGGGGCGACCTCCTTGAGCAGACCGATCCACTTGGCCCCCAGCGTCGGCTCGAGGTTCGACAAGCCCGTGAGGTTGCCGCCCGGGTGCGCAAGACTTGCGACAAAGCCTTGCGCGATCGGCTCACTCACGGCGATGAAGACGATCGGCGTGGTGCCGGCAACCTTCTCGATCGCGTGCAGCCCGGTGCTGCTGTTCACGGCGATCACGTCGGGCGCGAGCTGCTGCAATTGGCCGGTCACGAGACGCGTCCAGTCGGCATCGAACGCGCCCCAGAGGAAATCGATCGCGATGGTCTTTCCCGGAAGCCAGCCCTGGCTCTCGAGTCCTTCGCGGAAAGCACGGGCGCGGGCCTGTCCCTCCGGGTCCTTTTCGGCATAGAGCATCAGCACCGCGACCCGCCGCATCCGGGATGGCTGCTGCGCGCGCAAGGCGGGCAACGCCGCGGCCAGCGCGGATATGCTAAGCAGACCGGTGACGAATCGGCGCCGCTTCATGATCCATTCCTCGCATGCTGATGCGCATTCTACCCGGTGAGGCCGTGTTGTCCTGCCTGATGTCACGGTTTTCTTTTTCCGGCAGTTGGGAATAACGATGGGCGCGATCGGTTTTGTGTTGCTGTTTGTGGGTGCGCTCGCGGGCGGTTTTGTGTCGGGCCTCGCCGGCTTCGGCACCGCGCTGATGGCGCTCGGCATCTGGCTCTACGTGCTGCCGCCCTCGGTTGCGGTGCCACTGGTCCTGATCTGCTCGGTGGTCGCGCAAACGGCGACATTGCCATCGATGTGGCGGAGTTTCGATCTCACCCTGGTCTGGCCGTTCCTGATCGGCGGGCTGCTCGGCGTGCCGCTCGGCACGATGCTGGTCGCCCATGCCGATCCCAACGTCTTCAAGCTCACCATCGGCGTGCTGCTGCTGGTGTTCCCGACAGCGCTCTATTTCAGCGCACCGATGGCGTTCGAGTTCGGCGGCAGGTTCGCCGACGGCATCGTGGGTTTCATCGGCGGCATCCTCGGCGGGCTTGCCGGGCTGTCCGGACCGCCGCCGATCCTGTGGGCGAGCGTGCGCGGCTGGGGCAAGGACGAACGTCGCGGCATCTTCCAGACCTTCAACTGGACGGTGCTCTTCATCGCGCTGTGCCTGCAGGCTGCAGCCGGCCTGGTCGGGCGCGAGGTGATCTGGCTTGCGGTGCTTGCCTTCCCGGCGACGCTCGTAGGCACCTGGATCGGCGCGCGGCTCTATCACGCGCTCAGCGACCGCAATTTCCGCGACATCGTGTTGGGGATGCTGTTCCTGTCCGGCGCCGTGCTGGTCTGGAACAGCTTGCATTAGTTCAATGCGCATGGCGGCCATGCACATCTCCTGCGCGCTGTACGCCTGCGGACAAAGCGGCTAGTTGTCGCCGCCCATGTCCACCCTTTCGAGCCAGCATGAGCAAGGCGCCATATCGCGCGAACGCCTCGGCCTGTTGCTGGGCTTTGTCGGCATGGCGATCTTCGGCGGCACATTGCCGGCGACGCGGATCGCGGTCGCCGCGATCGATCCCGTCGCACTGACGGCCATGCGCACCGCGATCGCGGGCATCTGCTCGCTGGCGCTCATCATCGTGCTGCGCCGGAAATTTCCGCCGCGCCATCTGTGGCTGCAGCTCGCGGTCGCCTCGATCTGCGTGGTGGTGCTGTTTCCCTTCCTGATGGCGCTGGCGGTTCAGACCGTCGATGCCTCGCATGGCGGCGTGGTGATGGGCGCGCTGCCGATCGCGACCGCTTTCGTCGCAGTGCTGATCACCCATGAGCGGCCGAAGCCGCTGTTCTGGCTCGCCTCGATTGCGGGCGCGGCGGTCGTGGTCGCATTCGCGCTGCGCCAGGGCGGCGGCACGCTCACCGCAGGCGATCTCCTGCTGTTTGCCGCGGTCGCCGCATCCGCGACCGGCTACGCCTTTTCCGGAAAGCTCACCGCCAGCATGCCGGGATGGGAGGTCATTAGCTGGGCGCTGGTGATCGCGTTGCCGCTGTCGCTCCCGGTCGCGGTGTTCACCCTGCCCGCAGACCTCGGCCAGATCGCGCTGAAACCTTGGCTGGCGCTGCTCTATGTCGCGCTGTTTCCGCAATGGATCGGTTTCTTCGCATGGAACGCGGGGCTCGCGATGGGCGGCATCGCGCGGGTCTCGCAGATGCAGTTGCTGCAGCCTTTCGTCACCTTCGCGCTGGCGGCGATCTTCATCGGCGAGACGATCACGCCGCAGATCGTGCTGTTCGCCGCCGCCGTCGTGGTCACGGTCGCGATCTCCACGCGGACGCGGAGCCGGCCGGTGCCGGCGATTGAAGGCTGATCCGCTGCGCAAGCGTCATGCCGGCGGCGACGCCGACGCCCAGCACGTAGATCCACCCCTCGGTGAAATCGAACAGATGCGAATTGATCAGTGACGAGAGCATGTTCTGCACGACCACCAGAAGCCCGATCCAGCTGACGAGCCCCTCGCCACGAAACAGCAGCAGGTGAACCAGCCACATCGCCCAGAGCAGCACCACGCCGACGAGTCCCCACTGCACGGCCACGTTCAGCGTCTGGTTATGCGGATCGCTGACCACCGTGACCAGCGAGCCGGTCCCGACCGGCTTCTCCGCGACCCGCTCGAACAGCCCGCGCGTTGACCCGGTGCCGTGCCCGATCACGGGTGCGTCGACGAAAAAGCGCAGTGACTTCTGCCAATAGATCAGACGCGAGCCGATGCCGGTCTCGGAATGATCGATCGCCGTGTAGCGATAGTCGGTGAAGAATTTGCCGACTGTCTCCTGCAGCTGGCGCGAGGTGAACCAGGCGACAACCGCAAGCAGCACGAAGCCGCAGAGAAGCCCAAGCGCCACGCGCCAT
>Ga0105237_10009187_pt1 | contig 10612 bp, 4 predicted proteins | sample KBSC24metaG_FD_81520 | JGI IMG/M metagenome (GOLD analysis project Ga0105237, IMG submission 81520) | Corn rhizosphere microbial communities from Kellogg Biological Station, Michigan, USA - KBS C2-4 metaG | ecosystem: Host-associated > Plants > Roots > Rhizosphere > Soil | place: Michigan, USA... | reverse complement strand
GGGCGTTCCTTTCGGAATTGGATGCGGAGGCGGGGTTGAGGGAATTAAGGGCCCGGAGGGGAGTGAGACCTTTCGGGGGCCGGGAGGAAATGGGAGGAGCGAGACCTTTCGGGGATCGTGGGACCTTGGCGGGCGCAGCGGCTGGCAGGGGCGGGCGGATCGGGTATAAGCGCGTGCTGGCTGTGGCGGCTATCGTATTGTTTGTGGCGGCGGGGGTATGGCTGCTCTTCACCCGGACCGAGAAAATAGCGGATAAGTCTAAGATCGCGAAGCTGGTAAAGGAGCATCAGCAGTCTGTGCAGCTGGACCTTGGTAATGGACGGCAGGTGGAGCTGGGACAGGCCAATGCGGGTAAGTCGATTGCTTTGGGAAATACTACCCTTCAGACCGGCGCCGATGCCCTTCAATATACTTCACAGGATACTTCCCTAAGCACTTTATCGGTGCCGCCGGGAGCTACCTATAAGATCGTGTTGTCGGATGGTACGGAGGTATGGCTGAATGCGGCCACCCGTCTGAGATTCCCCCTGAAGTTTGCTTCCACACATCGTGACGTGGAAGTGGAAGGGGAAGCCTTTTTCAAAGTAGCCAGGAATGTCAGCGCACCCTTTGTGGTGCATACTTCGCTGACGGACGTGCGTGTGCTGGGCACCTCCTTTAACGTAAATACCTATGAGAAGGGGAATGTGCGGACGGCGTTGATAGAAGGGAAAGTGGTTACCCGACGTCCTGATGGCCAGTCCCTGTCACTGGAACCCGGCTATGTATCCCAATACGAAACATCCAAAGGATTTTCTTCCACGACCTTTGAACAGGAAGACGAGCTGTCCTGGATGAATGGGGTCTACTATTTCCACGACATGACCATCGAGCGTCTGGTAGAGGTGGCGTCGCGGTGTTATGGGATACATATGGTGTTACGCGGGGATAGGTTTAAAAGTGAATCTTTGACAGGGGTGTTAGAAAGAGATAAGCTGTCGGAATTCCTTCAAGATCTCGAGACCACTGCGCATATAAAATACTATTACTCCAATAAGGACCTCTTCCTGGAATAGACCTTTAGCCCCGCCTGTTAGGCGGGGGAGCCTCCCTTCGAAAAAAAATTTCCTTTTCCTCTTCACCCGATCCAGGGATTTGCATGTAGCTTATTAAAACTGCTAGTATGAGAGCTTTCCAAAGGCTAACTGCCATTTTTTTTCTTCTATTGATGATACCGGGGCTCGATGCAAGGCCGCAGCCTGTGGCGCCCGATCTTCATTCCATCGTGAACGTTTCCGGAGAGAACATGTCCGTGTCGCAGGTGCTGCGCAGCATTCGCAAGCAGACGGGGCTGAGCTTTTTTTACAGCAATCAGCTGCTGGACGACAAGGAGAAAGTGAGTCTTCATTTCCGGAAGGCCCGGCTGGAGGAAGTACTGGACTACCTGTTCAAAGGGCATAATATCAGTTATGAACTAAGGGGCAACCGGGTTTTGCTGAATGAGAAGCCCGCGCCGGCCAAAGTGGCGGCGGAGCCCCCCACCACCCAAAAAGCAAAAGATACTGTGGATGTAAAAGGGCAGGTGATGGATTCGGAGGGAAAGCCGTTGCTGGGTGCGAGCGTAATGATCAAAGGGCAGGCTGCCAGGGGTGTCATGACCGACGACTTCGGCATTTTTTCCATTAAGGCGAACACCGGAGATGTGCTGCTGGTATCGATGGTAGGTATGCAGCCGGAGGAAATAGCCGTGCCGGTGAAGGGTTCGATCAGAGTGACGTTGAAGATCAGGACGGACAAGATGTATGAGACGGTGGTAGTAGGTTATGGCAAGCAAAAGAAGATCTCGGTGACGGGGTCGGTGGCCAGCGTGGATATGAGCGATATGCGGATGCCGGTGCGGAACCTGACGAATGCGCTGGCGGGCAAGGTAGCGGGTGTTATTTCCGTACAAAGCAGCGGTGAGCCGGGGTATGATAATTCCACCTTTACCATCCGCGGTATCGGGACTTTTGCGGGCAGCGTTTCGCCCCTGATCATCGTGGATGGGGTGCAGCGGGAGGATGTCAACAGCACTTATGCGGGAGCATACAATAATATCGATCCGGAAGATGTTGCCAGCATATCCTTATTAAAAGATGCATCGGCTACCGCCGTGTATGGCGCCAAGGCGGCAAATGGAGTGTTGATCATTACGACCAAGCGGGGTGTTGCGGGCAAGCCAAGGATCTCCGCCAAACTGGAGTCGGGTGTGTCGGGTCTCACCAAGATGCCGAAGATGCTGGATGCCGTGAATTATATGAAGCTGTACACTGAGGCGAAGGTCAATGATGGAGGGAATGCGCAATACAGCGATGAAACCATTCAAAAGACGGCCAGCGGACTGGATCCCTATCTTTATCCCAATGTCAACTGGCTGAAGTCGATGTATAAGGACTGGGCGCCTTATTATAATGCCAATGTGAACGTCACGGGTGGTGGGGAAGCGATGCGTTATTTTCTTTCTGCCAGCTTTTATGACCAGGATGGGAGCTATAAGGTATCGAATCTGAATGGGTATAATCCCAATCTCAATTTCAAAAGATATGATTTCCGCAGCAATGTGGATGTGAACATCAGTAAGACGACGCTGCTGTCGTTGAACCTGGATGCCATGCTGGTCAACAGCAGATACCCCGGCGTGTCGGCGGCGAATATCTGGTACAGCGCCTACGCTACCAACCCGGTGGTATTTCCTATCAAGTACCCGGGCAACAAGTGGGCCGGTCCTGTGAATAACGGGGGCAGCAATCCATACAACAACTTACAGAATTCGGGATACAGTACGGAATTCCGCCCTACGATACAGTCCGTCATCACGCTGTCGCAGAAGCTGGATGTGATCACGAAGGGGCTTAGCGCGATGGGCAGGTTCTCGTTCGACAGCTATAACGAGACCGACATCAATCGTACGGGTAACAATGACCTTTGGTATGCAGGCGGCCGGGATGGGGACGGCAATCTGATCTTTACACAAACGCGTACCGGGAGCACCTACCTGGGTTACAGCACTTCCACCTCGGCGGAGCGGACGATGTACCTGGAGGGGAATATCAGCTATAACCGAAGTTTTGGAGACCATAGTATCGGGGGGCTGCTTGTATATAATATGCGCAACAGGATAGTGGCTTCAGCAGGAGATGTCATTCACAATCTGCCGTATCGCAACCAGGCGACGGCGGGAAGGGTGACCTATTCCTATAAGGACAAGTATCTGGCCGAGTTCAACGGCGGGTATACGGGATCGGAAAATTTTGCACCTGGTCATCGGTGGGGGTTTTTCCCTTCTGTCAGCGCCGGCTGGGTCATTTCACGTGAGAGTTTTTTTGATGGGTTGGCGTCGACTATCAACTTGTTGAAGATACGCGGGTCGAGAGGGAAGGTGGGAAATGATAATATCGGTACTGCAAATCGGTTTGGCTATCTGACGCAGATCGGGGGTGGTGGTACGACTGCTTTTGGAACGAACCCCACTTACTATTATGGAGTGTCGGAGCAGGTAGCGGGGACGGAAAATCTTACCTGGGAAGTATCTACGAAGACCGATATTGGTCTGGAAGTGGGGTTGCTGAATAAGATCAATGTGGTGGTGGATGTATTCCAGGACAGGAGAAAGGATATCCTTATCCCCCGTCAATCCATCTCCAGCATTGTAGGGTACGACGGGTACAATTATACATCCGGCAGCACGGGAGTGACGGTGATCTCCAATATAGGGGAGATGAATAACAAGGGCATCGATGGAAGCATCGAGTACAATGATAAGTTTGGCAGGGATGTGACGCTACGGGTATTTGGCAATTTTACCTATGCCCGGAACAAGATAGTATTTGCGGATGAGCCTGCCCGAAAGTACAAATACCAGCAGCAGACCGGTACGAAATACCAGGAATTCACAGGGTATATTGCTGACGGGCTTTTTAAGGATCAACAGGATATCAATGGCAGTCCCAGTCAGACCTTTAGCCTGGCGGTGCATCCGGGTGACATCAAATATAAGGACATGAATGGAGATGGTGTGGTGGATGGATATGACTGGAAGTATACGGGTAAATCGTCCTTCCCCAGTTGGAGCTATGGCGCGGGTTTTACAGTAGGGTATAAGAAGATAGACCTGTCGCTGTTCTTTCAGGGTGTAGCGGATGTATCTATTATGGCGAATGGGTCCGGGATAGCTATCCCTGGCGGCTCTGCGCCGGGGGTAGGGGTAGTGCCCTTCACGGGTATCGGTCAATATCCGGCCAATGTGCTGAGCAATGTACTGAGCCGGTGGACGCCGTCCAATCCCAGTCAGCATGTGGATTACCCCCGTCTGGGTATTGCCACTACTACTTCAAACAACTATTTAGGCAGCAGCTGGTGGCTTAAGGATGGCAGCTATATACGACTGAAGCAGGCCTCGATAGGATATACGATCTACAACGCAGGAATAAAGAAGACGGGTCTGGCCAGTCTGTATGTCTATGGCGCGGGGACTAACCTGCTGACCTTTTCGAAATTCAAATTATGGGATGTGGAACTTGGCTCCAGCGGAGCTACCTATCCTCCTGTAAGAACGCTTGTCATTGGTCTTCGTGCTCAATTTTAAATTTTAAAGTATCATGAAATATCATCTTTTTATATACACGGGTTTATTCTTTCTTCTGTCCCTGCCGGCATGTAAGAAATACTTAGATCAAAAACCGGACAATCTGCTGACGGAAGATCAGCTGTGGCAGACGCGGGCGAATGCGGAAGCTTACCTCTACAATATATACAGTCTGCTGCATAATACGGATGGGGGTGACTGTCCGAATATGGGCGCCAGTGACGAGACGTCGGTGTCTATCCCCACGGTGGATGTGCGTCAGATGGTAGCGGGCAACTGGAGTCCTCAGAGCTATATCTCGTACAATTGGGGAAGCTATTATGCGGGCATCCGGCAGTCCTTTATTTTCGAGGAGAATATCGACAAGGTGCCATCCAGCCAGCTAAGCGATAGTCTGAAGCTGCAATACAAGTCGGAAAGTATATTTCTCCGGGGATGGTTCTTCTGGAAGCTGCTGCGTCAATATGGTCCTTTTGTGAAGCTGACCGATGTGGTGAGCCAGACGGCGGATATTACGCAATATGCGCGGGCGCCATTCGACACCTGCGTGTTGTATATCAATCAACTGATGGATCGGGCGGCGGCTCATCTGCCGGCTGCCTGGGTGTCCAGCAGCAATTATGGGCGGGTATCGAAGGGCGCCTGTCTGGCTGTCAAGGCACAGGTGGCGCTGCTGGCGGCCAGTCCGCTGTGGAATGGGAATCCCTCTTTCAGCAGTTTTAAAAATCATGACGGCACTCTTCTGGCGCCGGCGACGTATGACGCGAACAAATGGGCGGTGGCGGCTGCTGCTGCCAAGGCGGTGATAGACCTGGGTGTATTCCGGCTGTTTACGAATCTGGATGAGGGAACGAGCGCGACGTTCGACCCATATCTGTCGGTGCGGGATGTGTTCCTAACCAATTGGAATAAAGAGATCATCCTATCCAATAACAACTGGAGCTACTGGGGCTGGACGAAGTGTGCGTCGCCGGGGCCGGGTGGATATAATATGTATAATGCCACGCAGAATGTGGTAGATGCCTTTTCCATGTCCAATGGCCGGACCATCGATGATCCAGCGTCGGGATATGTGGAGACGGGTTTTGCCGCGGCGGGTGATACGAGTGTGTGGGGCGGTCATCTAACAGGTGAGTGGAATATGTATGCCAACCGGGAGGCGCGATTTTATGCCTATGTCCAATACAATATGCATCCGGTGGTGCCTGCGGTGACGGTGGATGATAAGGACTATTATTCCTCGGCTGCGAACCAGAATGGCAAGGGCCGGGTGGAGCTCTATTATTCGGGGAAGTCGGGTCAGCTGGCGGCGGGTAGCAGTAATATCACGGGTTACGGGGTTTTGAAATGTATCAGTCCTTCGGACAATATACGGAATGATGCGACGAACTACCGGCCACAGATACTTATCCGCCTGTCCGAGATCCTGCTGGACTATGTGGAGGCGCTGAATGAGTCCGATCCATCCAATCCCGATATCGTCACTTATCTGGATATGATCCGGTGGAGGGCGGGTCTGCCTGGTATCGGGACCGTCTACCCCGGGGCTGTGGGAGATCAGAATCAGATGCGGAAATATATTTTGCGGGAGCGGCAGGTAGAGTTGTGTTTTGAGAATGCGGACCGGTATTTCACGCTGACGCGGAGGAAGATGCTGGGCGACCCTGCGAATCAGGCTATTTATGGGATGAATGTGACGGCCAATGACAATGGGCTGGGTTTTTCCTTCACGGGGTTCTATAACCGCACGTTATTCCAGACGAGGACATGGAATGATAAGATGTATCTGTATCCAATTCTGCAGGGCGATATAGATAGGGATAATGCTATTGTACAAAACCCGGGTTGGTAGGCAGGATGGCGGACAATGCAAATGAACTTTTAAAAAAAATTGTATGAAAAATATTATACTGGTGCTGGCGGGGATAGTGGGCCTGATGTCGGCCATGCTGAGCTGTAAAAAGAATTCAGGGGTTGGTCATAATCCCGGGTCGCCCATCGTCATTGACAGCTTTGTCGCGACATCGGGTGGGGTGGGAACGGAGATCTTGATATCGGGGAGTAATTTTTCCACGGATACCGCCGGGGTGACGGTGGTGGTCAATGGACATGTGTTGAAGGTAGTGGGTACGAATACCCGTCAGATCATGGCGGTGGTGCCGTCGAAGTGCGGGTCGGGAAATGTGATCGTAAAGATAGGTGGGGACAGTGCTGTCAGTAAGGGGATATTCAACTATACTTTCTCCCGGATCGTCAGCACGCTGGCGGGGGATGGCAAGGCGGGTTTTGCCAATGGCGATGGGGCGAGCGCCGAGTTCAACTTTTCCGGGCAGAGCTGGTATCGCAGCATGGGTATCGCGGTGGATGATAACCTCAATGTATTTGTGGCGGACCCGGGTAATCATTGTATACGTAAGATCGATAGTCTGGGGAATGTTACGACGCTGGCGGGTGATCCCACTACTTCCGGCTATGCCGATGGGCAGGGTAGTGCGGCCAAGTTCAGTCTGCCTTATGATGTGGCGCTGGATAAGGATGGCAATATCTGGTCTGTAGATCCGGGTAACTGGGATCTGCGGAAGATCGCTCCGGACGGGACGGCTGTCACCTGGGCATGGGGCGGACAGGCGCCCTGGAGTGTATCCGTGGACAATACGACGGGGTATATCTATTATATCAGCTGTGACAATCCGGGTAATTTAATTCAGGTGACTGGCCAGTTTACCCAGCGTTCGGTGCTGTCGATACCGAATTATCCGGCGGGCATCAAATTCGACAAGGCGGGCAATCTTTATGTCTCTGTCAATGGGGACCAGGTAGTCCGGAGATTCGATGCCGGCACGTGGAATAATACAATATTGGCGGGAACACTGGGTTCGGCGGGGTATGTCGATGGCGCGGGTACGGCGGCTAAGTTCGCCTATCCATGGGGGATAGCCGTTGATGCTTCGGGTAATCTTTATGTGGCCGGTAATGGCACCTGGGATGGCGGGGCGTATAATCCTGACCAGTCGATACGGTATATAGAGGCAGGTGACTGGCAGGTAAGCACGTTTGCCGGGTCCGGTACGGCGGGGTATGTAAACGCCATCGGTGAATCGGCGGCCTTTAGTGCACCAACGGGTGTGGCGGTGGACAAGAATGGTACTGTATATGTGTTGGATAAGAACAATAACAGGGTCAGGAAGATCATATCACAATAAGCTTTTACCTTATGAAATATTCGATCTATGGTGCGGCCATTTTATCGGCGATGATATGTTTGGCATGCAGTAAGAGTAAGGCTATTACCTCCTCTGTGTGGAGCAGCGTGCACAGCTATTATGTGGCGGTGAATGGTGATGACGGGAATACGGGGACGATCGATAGGCCGCTGCGAACTATTGGGAGGGCTCTGGGGCTGGTGAACCCTGGCGATACGGTGTTGGTGCGTGGCGGAACTTATAGTGAGAAAGTGGTGGTTACAAGGACCGGCGTCCAGGGGAAATACATTACTTTGAAAGCGTACCCCGGAGAAACGCCTGTCATAGATGGGACCGGATGGCCCGTCAATGGGTCGGAGGGGTTGATCACCGTGAAGGGCGTGAAGTTCATCGTGGTGAAGGGGTTCACTACCTGCAATTTCATATCGTCCAACCAGGCTAATGATCCAAAGGGCATACTGGTGCAGGATGGATGCGACTATATCGAGATAAGGAACAATACCGTATACAATATCAGCTATGAGCATACCCCGATGGACGGCGGCTGTAATGCCATTTTGATCAAGGGCAATACGTCTGATCCTATCACGAATATTATTGTGGACGGCAATACTATCCACGATTGCAAGACGGGATATGGAGAGAATCTGACCGTGAATGGATATGTGGATGGGTTTGTTGTATCGAACAATACTATTTACAATGGTCAGAATATTGGGATAGATGCGGCGGGTGGATATGCGGCCAACAGTTTACCTGCTTTGAACTACGCCCGCAATGGGATTATCAGCGGCAATACTCTTTACAATATCGAGAGCAGCCGTGGTCCGCTGGGTGGGCATGGAGCCATCGGTATATATCTCGACGGCTCCCGGAACATCAAAGTGGAGAGGAACAGGGTCTATTCGGCGGACAGGGGCATCGGCATCGTGAGCGAGACCAATGGGTTCCCTACGGACAGTGCGGTGGTACGGAACAATTTCGTGTACGACTGCTGGTGTGCGGGGATTTATATGGGAGGCTATTTAAATTATACCACGGGCGGTACTACCAACGGCTATATCGTGAACAATACTTTGTATAACAATGACAGGGTAGCGGGCTCTTTTGGTGAGATAGAGGGGGAGATCAGCATCCGGGAGCAATGTACGGGCAATACCATCGTCAACAATATCATTTATGCAGGCGCCAATGATCTGCTGGTGCACAAGTATACGAGTTCCGGGTCCAATAACACCGTCGATGATAACCTCTATTTTACAGCGGGCGCTTATCAATGGATCTGGGGCAGCACCAATGGGACTATCATTACGGATGCGGGTGCGTGGAAGACTGCTTCGGGCTGGGATGCAGCTACCGCCTTTGGGACCGATCCATTGCTGGTGAGCCTGGTTGCGCCGGACCTGCATATACAGGCTGCATCACCTGCACGGAACAGTGGTGTGGTTATTTCAAGCTATATCAACGGCAGCAGCGATATAGACGGGAATCAGCGGATTGTAAATAATAAAATCAGTAAAGGCGCTCAACAATGAAATCAATTCTTTCTGTTCTTCTGTACCTTATGATCTCTTTAAGCTGTTCGAAAAGCTCCGGGGGCGGCGGATCGGAGGATAATGTGTCTGTGCATGTGTATTATGTGTCCGTGAGCGGGGATGATGGGAATGCGGGATCGATCGCTGCGCCGCTGCGAACCATTGGGAAGGCTCTGGGGCTGGTGATCCCCGGCGACACGGTGATGGTGCGTGGCGGGATCTATTATGAGCAGGTGAGCATCTCCAAGGGGGGTATACAGGGTAAGAATGTCACGCTAAAGGCTTATCCTGGTGAGCGGCCGGTGATAGATGGGAGCAGGGTAGCTGTATCGGGATGGAGTGCGCTGGTGACTATAAGCAACATGCGGTATATCGTGCTGGATGGGCTGGATATATGTAATCTGTCCAGCGCCAGCGGGAGCGCGGACCCTGAAGGTATTAATATCAGCGGGAGTTCGCATGATATTACGATCCGGAACTGTAATATATACAATATCGTGAACAGCAGTCCCTTGAACAATGGAAGGAGCGGGCATGCAATTCTTGTCCTTGGTACGAATGGTACGACGCCGATCAGCAATCTGGTGATCGAGTATTGTACGGTGCATGACACGAAGACAGGCACCAGTGAGAATGTGACATTGGCGGGGAATGTGGATGGGTTCACTATCCGTCACAATAAGGTATATAATACGGAGAACATCGGAATCATCATTGCCGGCGGTGATAATCTGAATCCCAATGGGGATGTGAGTATCAATTATGCACGGAACGGTGTGGTGAGTGACAATGAACTGAACAATGTCTCCATGTCCAACAGTGTGGATGTGTGGGGCGCGGGCAATTATGGGGCCATTGCTATTTATATTTGCGGGGGTGCGGGTACGGTGGTGGAGAACAATAAGGTGTCGAACTGTGACCGCGGCATCGGGCTGGTGAGCGAGAGCAAGATCTATCCTACTGCCACCAGCGTCGTGCGAAATAATGTAGTGGACAGCTGCTGGCGTACGGGGATATATATGGGGGATTATCTCAACTTTATAGGAGTAGGGACCAGGAACTGTTCCGTAGTGGGTAATACGCTGCATCAGAATGACCGTGCGTTGGGGGCTTTTGGGGAAATAGAGGGGGAGATACGGCTGACGGAACATTGCGACAACGATACTATTTCGAATAATATCATTTATGCGGGTGATAACGATGTGCTGATACATAAGTATACGTCTACGGGGTCGGCGAATGTATTCAGCAATAATCAATATTATACAAAG
>Ga0105237_10009186_pt1 | contig 10613 bp, 7 predicted proteins | sample KBSC24metaG_FD_81520 | JGI IMG/M metagenome (GOLD analysis project Ga0105237, IMG submission 81520) | Corn rhizosphere microbial communities from Kellogg Biological Station, Michigan, USA - KBS C2-4 metaG | ecosystem: Host-associated > Plants > Roots > Rhizosphere > Soil | place: Michigan, USA... | reverse complement strand
GGGATCATAGGCACGTAGTATTACTTACAAGGTAAGAATTAGCTTCATACCAAGGCCCGTAACCGTTTGAATTCATTGATCAAACAAAAGAAGCTGCTCAACGTGACGGTTGGTTAATTGGGTGGGGAGAACATGACAGCACTATTCATCATTTAAGATCTACAGAACTGAAACTAAAAGGGTTAGAGAAAGGTGCAGATTTCCCAAACCTAGGCATTGCGGGTGTTCAGCCTTGCGCCTTACTTGCCGCCTTGCCGCTAACCATGTCGACGAGGGCCAGACCCAAACGATCTATATCCCGAACTCAACTTACACCAACACTGCTGATTAGTCTCTAATTCCTTGGGACATATGGTGTTTTGAGAGATGTTGGTGGCATTAGGCAGCTTCAATAGACCTATGTCTATTACTAGGCTGTGGGACTATTCGGGTAAGCCCAACAGTCACTAGTTGCCAGCATTTGTCAATTTCACAAAGAAGATTGCCACTCTCAAAGGCCAAATAAACGAAGGGCATTGTTCTCATTGTCAGAGATGCAGTCGCTGACAGTTTTAATCAATGGTACTCTTCTCTTATCCATCCCTTGTACTCTTCACTTGCAGTTATCGTCCACAACTTGGCCCTCAACCAGCGTCTAAAAAGTTCAACTAGACTTTACAAACAAGGCCATCGCAACATAAACAAGCAACACAACAAATCACAATCTCACAGAATATCATACATGCCTTTCACACTGCGCAGAAAAAGCTCCTCTGCGTCGAAAGTTTCGGCCAGGTCCGACTATGATACGGTAAGATTCTCAGACATGTCTGGGAGCAGCAAGCAAGACACTCCTCCACAGGTCCCTCCATTGCCGCCAGTTCCAAGATACGATAATGGAACGGGCGCCCTTGATCCGCAGCTGATCCGTGACAACAACTTGCCCCCCCATTTGAAAACAGTGAAGGATCTGTACAACTACCAAAAACTGAGAAATTCTCAGCAGGTAAATCAATCAAGCTCACGTCACTCTGATCAGGTGAGTTCCGTCTTCTCTGGGTCGTCAGCTTATTCCGCGCGGAGTTCACTTGCTTCCTCGTATAGATCTGGTCGTGATTCCAACGGTCGATTGCCTGCGCAGGCGCAATCTTTCGACTTGCCAAGGCCGCGGGACCCCAGACGACCAGCAGCGACATCCTTTGAACACCCTCGACCACAGGTCCACAACACACCGATATATTCAACTCCAATGATCCGTGGCCTGAGAAATATGTACACCATCCGGGCCCACGTGTTTCATGTGCTTCCTGGAGCCACCCGGAAAAACCCATATGAGGGGCATTACCTGCACCGCGGCACCTTGAGAGAACTCCCTGGAGAAGCGCCAGTGAAGAGAAGCTGGTGGGGAAAGAAGAAGAATGCCAAGCAAGAAGGTGTTAGTACCCCAGTAAAGGCTGGTAATGGTTATGTCGAAACCAGTGGGTGGTATTCAGATTCAGACTAGACTTGGTAAGCAAAGTCGATTTCGCCCTTGGTAGTCAATTAATTCATACATCGTTTCCCTGATTTGTTTCTTTTCCCATAATCAACTCGCTTGAAAGGTGGCATTGAATTACAAGCCAACAGAGGTCCACCCATGGAAGTGAGCATCCCTCAAAGGGTAATTGTAGCAGGCGGGATGGCCATATTGTCCATTCAATGCAAGGCAGCATCAACAATCCGTTTTCGGACCTCAGTGCTGAACCCTGTGCTAGTATCATCGGTTCCGGTAAGTTCTGCGTCGACAGTCGCTTCATAGGCTTTTATCACGCTGTCCTCGTCAACTCGGACCCGTTCCTCCGCGAGCACCTTGATACATTCCGAGATCTTCGCGATCTCTCTCCTCGTCCCCTCACCAATGTCGTCGTTCTGACTAGAGTAGATAACACTACTGACAACATCATCCAGGTTTGAAATACTCACGCCTCCTGCGATCTTCGTTTCCTCTTGTTCGATATGCTTACTTAACCAAATATAGCCGTTGACCCCTAGGATGATGTCGACATCGCCGCCACCCTGGGCACCACTGTTGATGGTGAAAACTTGTCTTCTGCTGCGGACGACACCACCTCCACCGCCGGTTCCCGAGACGGCGAGAAATATGCCGTTGCGTAGTTTGCCGTATTTCAAGCTCCTCGTGTGTAAACTGGCTGTTCCGTCACTGGAGCCAATCTGCTGCACCTCAGCAACAAGTAAGTCTCCCTCTTGAAAGTAGTTCCTCATTTGCAATTCGTCTGCAGTTGTCCGTCTTCTCAGCACTCCACCAGGGAGGTTGATTGACGAGAGGGGGAGTTGGGCGAGTAGCGGTGCTGCAACATCCACCTTCCACCGACTCTTCTGCACCTCCACAATGCGGCCAACGACCAGGTCTCCGATTTCTGGTGTATATCTTGCGCGCAGCGGGGCGACTGAGAGGAGTTTGTTCGTCTTTCGTAGGGGGCCGGCTAGAGTAGCGGTAATCGTGCTCGAGTAGTCATCCATAAATGTCCCGTGTCCTCTTTTTGGCGGTGTCGTTAGCAATGTTGGTAGCTTTCCCGACCCTTAAAGTAGGGTTCACACCCCTTACCTACCTCATCCATTGTGTCTCATCTGTGACCAGCTCTCCAGGCAATACGATCTGCCCAATGCCGTCCGACCGAAGTCGAGGACGTTTTGACGGCCGCCCGTCGTCGTCGTCAGACATCGACATATCACTGTCTGTATGTTGATCGACGCCATAGTGTGAAGTCACATGTGGATCAGGCTCTTCAGCCTCTGGGGGGAGGACCGCGAGACCCATTTTCGAGACAAGCAGCAAGACGATGGTTGTGTGCTCGTAGAACTTGAAGCGGCCGCATGCGGAGAAAATTGAACGGGAATTTCCTTGTATCACGTGCTGATAAGGACCCCACGTCGCCCAAATTTGCTTAAGTCGCGCTACCACGTAGTGTGCCAACCGTGTAGTGTCGCCTTTCAAAAAAGTCACTGCCGTCATTATTCAAACCCGCCACGAAAGACACGACTTCTAAAAAAAGTCATCCCGACGTAAATAGCTCACCATTACAAGCGGTATGGTGCGTCACAAGAAAGACGGTTCGTCAGCAAAAGCAAAGAAATATTCGACGAATTCACGCCACACCAGTCGGTCACAAAGAGATGGCAACGTCGACGTTGGTGACGGTGCCGAACGCCCTCCTTTCAAAGCAGCATGTTGGGATTTTGGGCATTGCGACTCGAAGAGATGTAGTGGGAAGCGTCTTATGCACTTCGGAATGATGCGGGAGCTACCCATCGGCCAGAAATACCCTGGAGTTGTGATCTCGTAAGTTTTCTCAGAATGTTAGAGTGCAATTGGTGTTTGCTCCCGTGCTGAATAAGTTACAAGACCAAATGCGAAGACCATAGTGTCACCGGCAGATCGTGAACTGCTTGAGCAGTATGGCGCGGCGGTTGTAGAATGCTCGTGGGTGAGGGTTCAGGAAATACCGTGGTCGCGAATCGGCGGGAAATGTGAACGGTTACTCCCCTACCTCGTCGCCGCAAATCCAGTCAACTATGGGAAACCGTGGCGACTCAACTGTGTTGAAGCCCTTGCTGCATGTTTTGCCATCTGCGGACATCTCGACTGGGCCGAGATTGCGCTAAAGCATTTCACATACGGAGGCCCATTTCTCGAGATCAATTCTCAACTTCTGAAACGTTACGCCGCTTGCGAAAACGAGGAGGACGTAAAGAAGGCTGAGGAAGCCTGGCTTGCAAAGCTTGAAAAGGAGTATTCGGACAGTAGGCAAACCAGAGGTACAGCTGGAGGGGATGATGACTGGGCTGGGGGCAATATGAATAGAATGGAACGAGTGGGGGATTCTTCTGATGATGATGATGTTGATGATCGCGACTCAGCGGAGGGGTCAGACGATGATGACTCGGGTCCCGGCCCTCAAGGTGTGATGTTGGACCTACCGCCCGACGAGGGTGACGAGGATGAAGAGGCGGAGATGGCAGAGATCAGGAGGAAGATTCTTAATTCAAAGCCTTTCGCCGTTTCTGTCTCAACAGCACCAACCGAGAAAGGTCGCCAGCCGACAAAAAGCGGCGCACAGGCTACTGCAATCCACCAGGCCAACAGCCCACGACTGGTGGACTCTGACGCCGAGTCTGGCTCCGCCGAAGAAGACTATGATGATTTTGACCAGATCGCAAACGCCACTCCTGTCACCGATCGAACGGGAATAGTAGCCCGAGAGAGACAGAGGAAGCTGGAGCAATCGAGCGCATCGTTCTCTCGGGCTGAGCTCCCTGCCCCGAGGAAGTGGTGAACATAGTTTCAAAGGAACCCGGGTGATTACGATGGGACGTACACGGCGGGCGGAATATCATTCAGTACTTCTCCAAGGTTCCCACGATCATAAATGTAATCTGTAAAACTTTCTCAAATCTAGATCTTGGTGACCAGTTCACAGAACATGACACAAATGTGTCATGGACATTTGGTATAGCTATTCTACAACATGGGCCAAGGTAAACCGGGATCTCTGTCTAGTAGAATGTGAGTTTGACTGAAATTATACCCTGACGCTCAGGGTGTTCATTCCCGGGGTGGAGGGGGGGTTGCGGCGTGTCACTACTTAGGCCATAGTCCTATCTCAAGGGGAAGGGGATGTAGCGACCACGAGACTACTTATACGGTCCAAATAGGCACCTACGGTGCCTCTTGCACTCAGTAACCCTATTCCCCGGGCCATAAGACATAACATTATATCTGTTGTACTACAAGGTATCCTCCTTGAGCAAGTTATCACAAACATTGTCTCGAGCTCTGAATTTGATAAGGGCGACGGGGACAACCGTTCATTAAACAATTTTCACCGGAGGCATCCGAAATGGATTGCTTCACAAGAAACAATGTCTGAACGTGATAACATGTCATCAACCATTTGGTATGGCTTGAGGACAGGGTATTGTTATAACTCTGCAAGCAGACAAGTTTTCACACAATACTATTAGATAAAATGACATTTGAGGCACCAGCTATGACACTCATTTCAAGTGCTCAGAAGACCACCATAACCCTTCGTTCCAAATACAGAAACATAGCACATTGGCTCCCAAACTTCCAGTACCCCTCATGTCAGGTCATCATGAATCAAGCGATTATACAGTAATTGTACTGCTAGTGTGAGGGGTTGTGACAGTCTGACAGACTGCTGTTAGTGATCCAGGCCAAGGGGGGGGACAGTCTTCGAATACTACATCTGACTGAGTAGGCGCTGTCTTCATTGGATGGATAATGTGGTTGAGCTCCGTCATTACCGGCCGTTCAAGCTTCGTTGCCCCATGCATGCTGTATCTTGGATTTGCGACATTGAGCGGTATTGAGCAAGAGCTTGTGTCCAGATAGGTATCTATATCAAAATTAGGGCTGGACGAGTTTCGTGGATGGGAGCCATCTGCATTATTTGTAGCTGATTTACTATCGGAGCCTGCATGTTCGGAGGTAGGATATGAATTCTGCTCAGACATTCTTGGTGAAGGTGTCGCTGTTACCGTGGAAGTGCCATTGGTAGTGACCAAAGAAAGTCCGGACTCCTGTTGGTGGTCTGCTGAAGTTATCTTGACGCAGGATTGAGTAGGTGATGAAAGATATTCCTCCTGCGTGGGCGACTCTGAGCAGGATGGGCTCGTCGGCGGATGAGGAGAGAGAGAAGGGAAGTCGCTAAGAGCGACTTTATTTTGCAGATTCACCGACTGTCTTGTAGCCTCAAGGGGGGGAGTCAACCCCAACGCATCAAGAATTGCGGTCGTGGAAGGGGAGCCGTTTGATTCATCTGGGATAGAACCAGGAAAGCCGGAACCGCATCGACAGGCCCAGTATAAGCGCTGAAGAGCTTCGTCGGTCACTTCGCGCATTTGGTAGTAGCTAGTATGTTAGACGTGAGTTCCCTGGGACGCCATGGACTTACTAGCTTCTCGCTTCTCGTCCTCTCCTCGCAATGTACATACATGCGCTATTACAAGATTGACATGTTTTGCAAGGTGTTTTACCATCACACTTAGACTTCTTTAACCGGCATCGGTCACAAGCGCGTGGCGTTCGACTTTTGGCCTTATCATTGCGTCTGCTCTGGTGTTTTGGCTTGGACATGCCGCCCATCTCGTTGTGCTCATCAGCCAGGGAGGGCTTTAATCAGTTAAGATCACTTGAGCGGATAAGAATCTTTTGTAGAAAACTTGGGACACAGTCAATGAAAGAACGAAAGATGCTTGAAATTGTTCATCCGAGGGGTTGACTGACGATGTATGATATCATTTGGAGAACGTTATAACACAATCAAAGCTCCTATGTAATCGTGATGATGGTGGGGTCCTCGTGGTCACTCTTTGAGCGAGGGGCGGGAAGCCGACGTAATGTCGGAGCATGATCCCACGACACGGGTCAAAGAACAAGAACCATCGCTAGGCCGTATAAAAGGGGATCTCCAGTATTTGGTTGTGTCCTGATTGCTGGGTGGAGGGACTTGTAGGAGGGTTAAGGAGGCAATTGGGACATCTTCCAGTAGGAGTTGGAGGAGGTATTCTCCGTCCAAGGTTATTGGGCCTGAGGGCATTCAGGAAGCTTTCTCCGGTAACCCTGGCACTCGTGTGCCTCTAGATTAGTATGATGCAAGAGGAGCAGCTCGTTAACAGTTGCACTACCTGGCTAAGTACCTATGTAGGTAAGCAAGAACTCACAGGTGAGAGTGGTCCAGCATCCTAGAGCTTGAAGCAAGGTGCTCCCATAGTACTTATTATACTTGGATATACTACTTACTAGCACCGGGGAAGGTGTGTGAGATATGGACGGCAAAGAAGGGAGGGACAACCATCCCTGTGAGGCCTCCTCCTGAACGTCAAGGCCTGGTAAAAGGGGGTGTAAACATGTGAACTTCAAGCCCGTCGAAGCTGCATTTGAAATTCCGTCAGTTCCCCACGATTTTATTCGTTCTCAACTTACATATCCCGCGACACCCAAGTCGACTGAATGATAGCGGAGATTTTATCCGGTCCTTGCTTCTGGCCTCATGTACGGTGACGTACCTAGTGAGAGTTGCGAGATAGTGTACGCTATCAAAAGGCTCCCTGGTATAAGGATGCTAATACCCTAGGTACGTGTGATAGTTGGGACAATCCTCGGTTTGAACCATCCATTTGCGAAAGGTGGCTTCTTATTCTCACCTTGAATGTAGCAATTCGTCATTGCTCGCTTAAATATTAAAAAGTTGCGCTACAGCAACAGACCACTATCATGCGAAAATATAGTTCTGGGAACCACGTTTTCAACTCCGTTCCCATAAATTCACCAACCGACCAGTGGCAGCTTCCTGTATTCCCGGACTTTTCACACGCACCTGGGAGGGATGTTCCCAATCTCCTGGCCTTTGGACAGGAGGAATTCAATCCACAGCCAACATCGCCTCCCCTTCAGCAATTTCAGATCCCCTATGTTCAACCGCAGGAGTTACACATATCACCCGCCTTCTCAGAGCCCCCCGATCCAACACCAAGTAAGACTCCGCTCCTGGAGTCGCCGTCCAACTTAGTATCCCTCCATCGCCAACGGGAACTCCGAAGCTGGTCTCTCACTTCGTCTGACATGGACGACAGAATATATCGACCACGAAGTGCACCACCGAGGCGGCGGAGCGCAACAACAGGCCGCATCACTCCTCGGTCGGACAAGCACGCAAGGACACTGGAGCTTAATCGCAGGGCGGCTACCAAATGTCGCAACCGGCAGAAGATTTTTGTGGAAAGTCTCCGGAAGAAATGTCGTTGGGAGGAGGAAAGAAGACAAGAACAGACAGCACTCGTGCATGCCTTGCACAATGAGGTTATCTCCCTCAGGAATGAGGTGGTGAAACAGAGTCTCTGTGGATACGAATTTGAACACACCGCTATGCCACCACCGGCTATCTGACACTTCCATCCCTACCATTGCATTTATTTCAAGGGTTACATGTATGGACACACTGCGTGGCCAGCCATGGGTGCCTTCCAGGCAACTCTTAAGTTCCCGACTGGCCGGGAACTCACTCGGGCCCAAAGTCAACAATCTGCGCGATTGAGTCGGAGCTCGGTTGATAGCTGTCCTGACGAAGCGTAGTGAATCTTTTCGGCACTGTCTTCCCCTTCCTTCTTGTAATCCTAATCATTAGGCACGCTTTGAAGGTTGCAAATGCTGAGCTTGCAGGGGGAGCCATATTTACATGATCCAAGAACAAACACTCAGAGCTGACAGGATGGCAGCATCGAGGCCCAGCCATCTCATTTGACCTTTGTTGCTTTACGTTATCACACGTTCTGTCGTGGAATGAAGCATGACTCCTCACACTGGCATTCTCCAAGTGTGGCCAGGTCTGGATATCAGCGCATTTCAAAAGGCATTAATAACAAGGCTCGGCACCTGCAAAGTCCCATGATTCTGGCAATCTATACTACTGGTGATCACTGGAAGGCCAAAGTGACGCTCGAGAGTGGAAAAGAATTCAATTGCGGGTGCCAAGGCGAAAGATGGTCAAGTTGGTAACAAACCGTCAACTCTGAGCAGCGGAGCCGGCTCGAGGCCGCGGGGTCATCTTATTCCGCCACCCCTAACAAAAGGGGCTTCACAAACCAAATGGTACTCTTATCTCGACCTTCCTCGCCGCTCTCGCCATTGTCAAGGATCTGTGGAAATCTTCTGAACCCAACTTTGGGATAGAAAAATTTCCCTTCTTGATTTCCCGCAGCCATGAGCAAGTGAATCCCTCGCGTTTGATTTTCCATGGCCCTGCTTTCCATTGTGCAGATCAATTGACGGCCATAGCCTTGTCTTTGGTAAGAGCTCGAAACATCGATGTGTAGATGGCCGGGGTAGTTCTTGATTAGATCGGGGGCTTCTGGATGCAACGATCCTTCCGGGTGGTGCATGATCTTCTTCAACGCATTGGGCAGGTTCGTGTCCCAGTCTGAAGGTTGTTCGGCGTCTGGCTCCTCAAGACCCTTTGAAACCAAGTATGGCACATACAAATCCTGGTATTTCTGCACAAAGGCAGGTGTGTCTATGACCCCTAGAAGGTATCCGACCGCGTTTCCATGGTCGTCGTCCAGGACCCAGCACGTTTCAGGCTGGAGCATCAGATAGGGACGACACCATATATGAGAAGCTAGGTATAGAACCATGTGGCCTCCAGCTCGCAAATCAGGCGCTGCTGTTTCATTGAACTTCAGTATAACGTCAGTAGCGAGCCTTTCATCAATCCTGCGAATATGGTTGAACCCACGATTTTTAGCACCGCTTCCTCATCTGCGCCCTGGTATTGCCGTATAAATGGCATGTTTCTTCGCTGTTTTCATGCAATCCGGACTCGGCTGAATGAAATGAGCAATTGACACACGTACTGAATAATGAGATCCTCGCCGATGCAATCCCTATGTATCATGAGTAACTGCTGGCTACCAGTTACGAATCAAGATTCATCGTGTCATCTCCTAGCCCTGCCGATGCGCCGGCGTAAGTCTTAAAACATGCACCATGATGCCAAGTTGGGATTTCTCTCTGCAGGATGATATTGTGACGTCCTCGCAACGTACCTACTCAGAGTACCAAGGTTGCTGCCATGTCGATCTTGCCATTTGAGGGAGAAGAAGCTCCGAGGTTGAGCCGCGCACTCGTGTTGTTACTAGTAGTTGGAACTTTCTCCCGAGAGTTGGCTGGCGGCGGCTTAAGTTCGTAAAACCGCAGGGCGATTTCGACACTACAGACGAAACGAAAGCTCTTTCGCAATATCTGCTCGCATTATGTAAATGTGTGCCTATGCCATCTACATTGAAAACTCCATGCCATGGCGATGTCAGATATGTATGTACTCTACACCAAACCCCACCAGAAAAAATGACCAACAGCGGGCAGATTCTTTGGCCGTCATGATGTTGTCTTGAATTGACACGCCAGGGGTTGACATTTGTATCTCTCGTGATTCCCTTCGAGGAGAGTGGCTGTCTACAAGCTTCCTTGACTCCGGGAGTTCTTACAACTCACTCCGCCTTAAATGGAAGCCTCACAGAAGCACTCTTGAAGATTCATTATTGATATAACTTTATCTCCGAGCGGAGTAATTGCCCGGCGAGTACGCTCGGTGAAGTATGCACTTCAGAAGCAAAGCCCAAGAAGTGAATATATCGGCTTTTTGTCGGTTGATGACTGTTGGGAAGAAGTCCTCAAAGCATATCTGTAGTTCATCTCCTTACCCCTCCCTAATGCAAACTAACCTAACTGAGAAATTCTCAAACCTCTAGCTAATTAATATTAATTAGGTCAATGGCTCGTTGCCCAGATCGACATTGCGTCCAGCCAATAAGCGAAGCCACTGGGCGTGACTCATGCAATTTATCCTGCAAGACGTTGTTGGGATAACCTTGATGAAATATGTGCTCGTACATTGACATGCAAGTTGCATTCTTGCAACTGACCGCCCATCTCGACTCGAGCAGCACGGCGGACGTGCCGATTGCCTGTCCCAACAGCAGAGCACAACGACGAAAGGAATGGCGGTCGCAGAGCTGGCCGATTTGATTGGTCTAGTCCAGAGATAGGGTAG